>QQTW01001670.1_pt1 | contig 15743 bp, 11 predicted proteins | sample 1904831 | NCBI WGS metagenome assembly QQTW01 (sample SAMN09435610, study PRJNA476489) | Subsurface metagenome, whole genome shotgun sequencing project. | reverse complement strand
GCGATATGCCTCCGGCACGCTTGCGCGATATGCCTCCGGCACGCTTGCGCGATATGCCTCCGGCACGCTTGCGCGATCGCATTGCATGATTATCTAATGATTTGCCACCAAGTCACGGGTTGCTCCCTACTCCCTACTCCCAGTAAAGTTTCGTTAATTTTTATCATAATAATGGGGTTTAAGTACAACTACTCCTTTAAGATATTCTCTTAAGTTGTTAATTTTAATTAACCTCACGGAGGTTTAATTTTGGCATTACCATTACTAGAATACGCGCCAAAAAGTCAGAACCAGCGTGTAGCTGGCTACGAAGTTGGAAGCGACGAGAAGCCTAAAATCTTCTCCACCGACAACTTGTTGTCATCAACTGATTTGGATATCCTGATTGAGGCTGCATACCGTCAGATTTTCTTTCATGCGTTTGCGGTTGACCGCCAAACAAACCTCGAATCTCAACTTCGCTACGGTCAAATCACCGTGCGTGACTTTATTCGCGGACTTGTCCTTTCAGACACTTATAGGAAAAGCTTCTACGACCTCAACAACAACTATCGGTTTGTTGAACAGACCGTACAGCGCGTTTTAGGACGTGATGTATATAACGAGCGTGAAAAAATCGCTTGGTCAATCGTAGTTGCAACTAAAGGTATTCGCGGCTTTATTGACCAGTTGATCGATAGCGAAGAGTATTTAGATAACTTCGGCTCCTCAACTGTACCTTATCAACGCCGTCGCGTCCTTCCCGGTCGCGTGCAAGGTGAATTACCTTTTAACATCAAGTCTCCGCGTTACGAAGACTACACCCGTGCCAAACTTGGTTTCCCACAAATTATTTGGCAAACCGAAGTTCGTCGCTATATTCCCCAAGACAAGAAACCCAAAGCCGGCGACCCCGCAAACTTCTTGTCGATGGCACAAGGTCTAGGTACTCTTGGCAACAACCCTCAGCGGCTTTCAGCTAACAACATCGATTTAGATAAGGATGTTCCTTACCGTAAACTCGCAAATGTTAGATAAGCTGTTGGCATTTTAAAATTTAATATCTAATTAATTGGGTCATTAGTCGTTAGTCAAGGGTTAAGGGTCAAAGGTCGAGTAAATTCGATTTTTGGGCTTTAGACTTTAGGCTTGAGGCTAATGACCTAACTTTTTGTCAGTAGTCAGTAGTTAGTAGTCAGTAGCCAGTTGTCAGTTGTCAGTTGTCAGTTGTCAGTTGTCAGTTGTCAGTGGTCACTTGTCAGTTGTTTTGATTACTGACCAATTCTCAATAAGAGACGCGAAATTTCGCGTCTCTACATCTCCCCATCTCCTATCTCCCCATCTCTTTCTCTCCCCTTCTCCCCCACTCCCTACTCCCTACTCCCTACTCCCCATTTATGTAGATTTCAAAGATTGTACCGATAATGACGAAATGTTAATGCTCTAGAATGCCAAGATAGTTAGCAGCAGCGTGTTTAACCTTTTATGCCAGAACTACGCCATTCGATAGCCCAGCACTACCACGAACGAACTAAGTACAATCCGGAGACGATAGCCTCTAAAAACCAGGGATTAGACTGGTCAAAACAGCCCGTTCCGTTTAAGGAATACAAAATAGGTGCGACAATTGACTTAAAACCTTACATTCAAGAATCACCAGAAAAATTTGCCGATAACCCCGATGCGTTATGGTGGAGACGATTATCGCGGTTGCTATTTTGCAGCTACGGTTTAACTGCCCGAATGCCATCGATGGGAAGCGCGGTCTATTTACGTTCAGCACCGAGTGCAGGAGGGTTGTATCCAGCGGAAATGTATTTAGTTTCGCGGGGTACGCCATTGCTGCCACCTGGATTGTATAATTACCAGTGCCGTACCCATTCGTTAATGCATTTTTGGGAAAGCGATGTTTGGCAAACGCTGCAAAATGCCTGTTTTTGGCATCAAGCGTTGGAAAGTACCCAGCTTGCCATAATTATCACGTCTGTATTTTACCGTTCGGCGTGGCGTTATGAAGATAGAGCATACCGCCGGATTTTCTTGGACACGGGACATTTGCTCGGTAATATCGAGTTAGCTTCAGCAATTTCTGACTTTCGTCCGCATCTGGTGGGTGGATTTGTTGATGAGGCAGTTAACGAAATGTTATATGTAGACCCAGAACAAGAAGGTGCGATCGCAGTACTCCCGCTTGCCGATTTACTCGACATCAAACAAAACCTGCCTACAGGACGTACAGCTTTACCCTCAGCGACCGAAACCAACTATCCCAACGTTCCCGATGGGGAATTGCTGACATATTTCCATAAGATGACGCAAATTCAATCTGGGACAACGGGTAAGTTAAACTTGCCAGAAATCAAGCAAGAAAAATCTATCGAAGATAAATACAATTTCCCCTTTTGTCAAAAAATCTCAACTCTTACTACCCAAATCGACTGGGGAGAAAAACTCGATAAACTCGAAGTAACTATCCTCAAGCGACGTTCAACTCGTGCTTATAGCGGTGACGATTTAACTTTAGATGAACTCAAATCTTTGCTTGATTTTACATACCAATCTCAGCATTATCTCGAACAAGGTCTGGATATTTCACCAGACTATTTTGATTTGAATTTAATACAAACCTTTATTGCAACTTCGGGAGTCGAAGGACTCGAAGCTGGGTGTTATTATTACGCACCCAAGGCACAAGAATTACGACAAATTCGCTTTAAGAACTTCCGACGCGAATTACACTATCTTTGTTTGAAACAAGAACTCGGACGCGATGCATCTGCTGTTGTTTTTCATACTGCCGATTTGAAAGCAGCGGTGAATCAGTATGGCGATCGCGTTTACCGTTATCTGCATATGGATGCCGGACATTTGGGGCAAAAGCTCAATTTGGCAGCGGTTCGCCTCAATATTGGGGTTAGCGGTATCGGTGGCTTTTTCGACGACCAGGTAAATGAAGTCTTGGGTATTCCCGGAGAAGAAGCTGTGTTATATATCACGACTTTGGGAAGACCGAGATAATATTTGGGAGTTGCAAGGTGGGTAAAACGTAAATATAGCAACGGATAGGCAGCTTAGGACACTGATTAACTCACACAATACGCGGGCTATCGCGTTCCTTGTCCTAACAGCTTTGGCTACAGCTATATTTTTGCGTTTTATCTACCATAAAAAACGAACAAAAATACTATGACCAGACCACCTATACTGAAAGCAAATGAAACCTACACGTTTAGTAAATATTTTGAATTAGCTTTTGACCCAGAAGATATTCTAGCTGAATTAGGATTTACGTTAGCGCGTCTTCAACTCACTTTACCAAAGTTTACAGGGGAGTTGGATGATTCAAGTTTACGTCAACGTATTGAGCAAGATTTAATTTATGTTGATTTAACTAGCGAAACTGCTCGTAGAGAAGTAATTATCGGACCGGTTTTGCTGCAAATATGCCGAATTACTCAAGCAAAACTTAAAATTGAGTATCCAATTACTATTAATAATTTACTGAAAGGTTCCCTCGATTATTATCTGCAAGCTAAAAACAATATTATTGTAGTCGAAGCTAAAAATGCTGACCTTGCCAGAGGATTCACTCAGTTAGCAGTAGAACTGATTGCTTTAGACCAATGGATTAATCTTGATATACCGATTATTTACGGTGCAGTGACAACGGGTGATATTTGGAAATTTGGATTTCTCAAACGTCAAGAAAAACAAATTATCCAAGATATTAATTTATATCGCGTCCCTGCTGATTTAGAAGAATTATTGCGAATTATATTAGGCATTATTTTATAATAACTGACAAAAATATTATATTCCAAATTGTAGGGGCGAGGTCTCCCCGCCCTTCATGATAATTCACATATCATCCATAATTAATTAAATCTATATTAGGTGGGAAAAATCATCGCTCTTGGTTAGGGAGTAGGTTCATAGAGTTTTGGGTGACTTTACGTTTCATTACATACTTCGTTTTTTTAGTGCCTACCTACTTAATTTGGATTCAAAAAATCATGATGCGCTACAATCCAATATTAATCAAATAAAATTTCTAGATGAAATTAATTTCTTGGGTTAATAAATTTTCTTCTCTAATATCGTCCCAATTAATTACCGCTACCCAAACATTTTCTTCCGTAGAATATTGAACAACTCCATTAACTTCTAAATCTTCACTATATAATATCAATTCTTGACCATCTCGCAACCAGATTTTTTGTTGAGCTAAATCCTCAATAGTTCCAGTACAATTAAGACGCAAGCGACCTTGAATATCGGCATTATGGAAATCAGCAAAAACTCTTGGTACATTCATAGTTATTAAATAGTTATAAAATTTCTAATTTGACTTAACTGGGTTGGTAATTGTAGGAGTTAGCAAACTACTAATTTGTTTTGGGGTTAAACCTGTTAGTGTAGCATGATAGGGGCTTCTACCAGAGGTACGAATTACATCACCTCCTAAAGTCCGGACTTCTCCTACAGTTGTCACACCAATTTGCCCGTGAGGAATTTTTTCTGCTAACTCTCTTATAGATAATTCTACTGCGCTTTCTACAGAAATTCCAGTTAAGCCACTAGGATGAGTTCCAATACCACGCTCAATATCTTCTGAACGATTACGTCCACCCCGAATAACTAATGCCTCCGGAGGTATTTTATCTAAAGTCACAAGTTATTTTTAACGTGTTTTTCATTAAATAGCATACCAGGAAGCAGAAGTATTGACTTTAATTTAATTAACCATCATCGTAATTTACCTACTATCATATTACTTCAACAATTCCTCTCCCCGTCGATACAATTCCCTTGCATAATCTGTCCAAGTACCTTGTCCCCAATAGCGGAAACAACTAGTTTGCACTAACAGATTATAAAGTAAAGCTTGCTGATAGTCTTCTCGCTTTGTTACCGCTGCATCTTGCTGCACCAACTTATCGTATTTTTGATGAAACAAAGCACTCAATCGATTCATCGGTTCGAGAACATTTTCATATCCTTTTACCCAACTTAAATCATTCGTCCACGAAGCACCATCGATATGAAATTGATGGTCGGTTTCCTTCAACTCTTGAATCGCATTTTCCACCGCTTCCGGTACTACACTATCTAAATTAACTCGCTGCCAAATTTTATGCTGTTGCACAGCTTGACAAGCTGGATAATCGCTACTGTTCGCACCTGCTGCTTCAATTAATTCCAAATATTCTGTACCATTCATAGCGACGGTTCCCGCATAATTTCCTCCTGCATCGCGGATTTCGTGATACACCCGAAATAAATCGCGGGGATACTCATTCATCATCACTCCACCGTTTTCACCGTCGGCAATTTGGATAACGGATGATGGGACATTGGTGTTACCTACTTGCTGTTTACCGCGTCCTTTGGCTTCAAAATATGGTTGCATTTGTGCAACTAATTTGGTATCCGAACCTTGGGTTTTGATTAACGCAGTAATGCTGATAGTTTCACCGTGAGAATTGCGCGCAATCAAACGGTTGGGAATATATTTTTGGTCGTGGGTTAACTGGGAACCATCCAATTGTTCCAACGAATGTTCCTGTACCATCAACCATTTGTAACCGCACTCCTTCAACGCTTTGATATACTCAAATAGCGTATCGGGATGATTGGGTAAATGCATTTCTGGGGGAGAAAAACCTTTAACGCGCTTGAGTGCATCATCACCAAAAATTGCAGCAAAGTCATGTTGCCAAGCTTGAATATGTAACTTGATATCGGGTATAGGTGTAGAAGGTATAACTGCATGACTCCACATGGTCCCCAACCATTCAACGTATGGTTGATATTGCAAATCGCAGGTGATGCGTTTGAGGTTATTAATAACGTCATCGCGTCCCATTTGTCGCAATCCCCATAGCAAATTACCCGAATAATCGAGCATAATTCGGGGATTGCAACCTTGAGAAACTAATTCAGGTATAAATTCACCCATGCGGCTGTAACACCACGTAAAAACACCTGCATTGTGGTTATCCCCATCGTGAGGATGTTCAAACATGTGCTGAAGATTACAAATTAGTTCCCCGTTAGCACCTGCGGGAATTGTGGGTTGGTGCATGTGGAGAGCGCAAGCAAATCCAGCGGTGATATTTTCAAGATGGAGGTTTGTTGTGTTTAAGAATACTGGTGCTTGCTGGTTGGTCGTAGAACTAAGTTCTGATTCCCTACCGCAGATATAAGGCATCCCTAAGGGTGAAGCTTCCGCAATAGAACGGTATTGAGAGGAAGTTGTTGCGGTCATGGGGGGTATTATTAAATGTGAATAGTAGCATATCAGCTACCAAACTTTATATTACCTCGAATGCGATCGCCATTGCTGCTAGTTTCTTAGTATCGATACCGCGAACCCCGCTATTGAGTGCAATTCCTTCGACGCTAGCATCTCCGCGAGCGCCTGCATCTAAGTCCTCAAGTAAACTGTTGGTAACATCCAAAAGCTCATCGGTAACAGCAATTGGGGTACTGCGGTTTGTAATTCCTCTCCCCAAGGCTATTTGTTGCAGTGCTTTGAGCGAATTTCGCAAAGGTGTTGCACTAGCTAAAATTAGCACTTCAGAGAATCCCAAGGGTTCACCGATGGTAAGTTTGAAGCCATCTTCAACCGCAGGAATCACCCGTTTTTGTTTTGCTTCAATTGACGCACTATTTTCCGAAGCTGACCAATTATTAGGAAAGACTACCGTCATTTCGCCTTGAGCGTCAATCACCAAAATGCTAACGTAGAGCGGACGCGATTCTTTATTTTCAACTTGGAAATTAATCTCAGTTCCCACCTTTAATTGACGCACGCCAGATTCAGATAACTTCACGAATGAAGCTGGTGCTGGTTTTGATACCGGAACTTTGTTTGTACCGCGAATGGTGAAAGTTTCGCTAATTATTTCTTGAGTACCAGCAACATTCATCGTCGCAGCTACATTTACTTGCGATGAATTAGTATTACCCAGTATTTGCTTGACAATTCTAGCTGCTAATAGCGACTTTAACTTCGGTTGTAAGCGTGTAACTGCTGCATCCACAGTTTCGCCACTTTTACCAAAAGAAGAGGGGATGATTTGGTCTAAGCTAGGTAAAAATAAACCATAACTACCAACAGGAGCAGTAGTTGACTGCAATTTCTGATACCTTTCTTGAGTCATGCGACCAAAAATATATTGTACATCAGCCGTTCCCAATCGTTTTGGTTCAATACGCTTGAGTGCTTGTAGAGCTTGTGTTGCCTCCTGGGCAATATTTTGATTTAGCGAACTATCGATGCCAATCTTTAAAGTTAAGTTTTCCGGAATACTGCGGATACGCTCTTGTAATAATATACCTGGCTGTAACTGTATTCTTTGCCGTCCAGTTAGCAGCGTACCTTTGCCAATTAATCCTTGACGACTTTTAAGGATAACAAATCCTGTTTCGCCACCTTTAGCATCTATAGCTGTGAAAATAGCATTTTGAGTAAATGCAGGCAAACTTTGCGAATCGATCCCACCCAACCATAATTCGACTTGATTACCTTGGACTTGAGTGATTACAGCTTCGGCTGGGATAGCTTGCGATCGCGTAAAGTAAATAGGTGCATTACTATTTTCTTTACTAAGATTAACTTCGAGTAACGGGTCTTGAGGATTTCCCCTCTCCTTAGCAACGTTTTTCGTACTTTGACCAACACGAATAACTGCCGCGCTGGCAGGTTCATCCCCGGTTTGCTGCCACAGATATTTGGTAAACTCGTAAGTAAATGCACCAGCATAAAAGTCATTAAACGATGCATCTGCCGCGAACTGGTCGCGTCGAGCCGAAGCGATGACAACTCCTTTCGCTACGCCTTTTCGGCGGAGTTCGATAAATTTTTGCGGTGAAAGTTGTAGTCGTGACAACCATTGTTTTTGATACTCAAGTTCGGCTCGACTGGGTTGGAGGGTAGAACCACCATCACGCGACCTGACTCGGAAATTACCCCGCGTACCTCCTCCCGAATGACAGCTATCAAGCACCATAGTCACGTTTTCTGTCTTCAATGCATACATTAGTAAAAACAGCGTATGCCCCATAATATCTGGAACTGCACCACCATTCGTAGGAAATCCTGTTGGTAAAACGCTATCAATTGGTACAAAAGTACTATTAAGTCCATCGGGTGAATCGCGGTCGGGGTCTGCGATGCGCGAACCATGTCCGGAAAAGTGGAAAACGACTACATCCCCAGGTTTTGCTTGTTTGATTAGGTGGTCTTCAAAAGCTGAGAGGATACCTTGACGGGTAGCTTGTTGGTCGGTCAAGGTGAGGATATCTTTGGGGTTAAAACCAAAGCGGTGAATTAATAATTCTTGCTGTAACCTGACATCATTCACACAACCATCTAATGCCAAACCACCAGGATACTTATTAATTCCCACCAGTAGCGCGAGTTTGCGGGGTGTATTTTGTGCCAGGACTTTAGCATATTTATCTCCCTGCTGCATAATATCCAACTGGCTTAAACCCAATGTTGCGAGGGTTGAAGCGGAGAGTTGGAGAAATTGGCGGCGTTTAATGTGAGACATAGGATTTTAATTATATCTGGGCTGGAGTCGCTTTAAAGAATTATATTTCTGGGTTACTCAAGCTTATGCAATTGGGACTCGAATCTTTATGGTCTATGTCATTAAATTTTATGGTAAAAATAATTACCACAGAGACGCAGAGTACGCAGAGAGAAGAATAGGAGAGGTTTAAAATTTGTGTCAACCCCTCAGAATTTTTGAAACGAGCCAGTATTATAGTGGTCTGTTTCATTAATTTTGCCCAGTCGTGAGGTTTAGATCCCCGACTTCTTTAAGGATACTACTGGTGAATAGAGGGTCAGACCCCTCGTTTGCCTACAAAACCGCCCCAGGCTTGAAGCCTGGGGCTAATCGGAACAAAGCCTGCTTTCAGCAGGCTTCGTTTCGATTAGCCCTACCATTCTATGGTAGGGCGGGCTTTTGGGCATTCTATAAGGCTATATGTGACCGATGTTGAGGGGTGATACCCCTGATTCGCCAGCGGCATCCTTTAAGAAGTCGGGGATCTAGCAACCCATCAAAACTTATGAAATTAACCAATAGTCTGTGTAATTAGTTTTGATAGGTTGGTTGGGTGTTAAAAACCTTGGATAGACGCGATACCCAAGCGTCTCTACATCCCGCAAAATTAATAACATAGACTAGTAGTGGTTCATGTCATTAATTTTGATAGCTAAATTAACTTCTCAATTTCTCTTCTTCCCTTGGACTTTGCGTCCTTTGTGTCCTTTGTGGTTCATTCTTTAAACTTATCAGAACTAATGACATAAACCAGTAGTTCATTTCATTAATGATGTTTTATGAACTGTTAAGATTTAAATTTCATAATAATTGGCTGTAAGATTAAAAATGTGCAAAAATTGAAAACAAAGAAGTTTCGATTTTCGGTCAAAATGGCAACTTATTTAGTAACGGGTGCAAATCGAGGAATTGGTCTAGAATATTGTCGTCAACTCAAACGACGGGGAGAGACTGTAATAGCCGTCTGTCGCAGTGACTGCGATGAGTTGAAAAACTTAGGTGTGCAAATAGAATCAAATGTGGATATTACATCAGACACATCTGTAGCCAATTTAGCTGATAGGCTCAAAAACTTACCATTAGATGTCTTGATTAATAATGCTGGGATTGTCGAAGCAAGAGCCACTATTGAATATTTAGATTTTGACAGTATCCGCCGCCAATTTGAAACTAATACTTTAGGAACTTTGAGAATTACAAGTGCTTTACTTCCCAATTTAAAAAATGGCTCAAAAGTAATTATCATGACAAGCCGTATGGGTTCTATCGAAGACAATACATCCGGAGGTTCCTACGGTTATCGAATGTCAAAAGTAGCTGTTTCAATGGCAGGAAAATCTTTATCCCACGACCTGAAGCCCAAAGGTATTGCCGTTGCAATCCTTCATCCAGGACTCGTGCAAACTCGCATGACTGATTTTTCTGGAATTACTCCAGAAACTTCAGTCAAAGGACTTTTAAAACGCATTGATGAATTAACTCTAGAGAATACAGGAACTTTCTGGCACGCTAATGGCGAAATATTGCCTTGGTAGTGTATATTATATATTAATATTGGCCATTTTAGATGATTTTCATATTGGATTTTTGAAGTCAAATATTCATGATTTGCTAATATACTAAAATTAGTATAATGGGTGCAAATTATGGCTTTTGATAACGTTTGTAAAATATTAGCTGAAAAATATCCATCTGAATTTGCTCGCTGGCTATTACCTGTAGAACCGCGAAAAATCAAAGTACTAAAAACTGAATTGAGCATCGAACCAATCCGTGCAGACTCCGTTACATTTTTACAAACAGAAAATCGGATTTTGCACCTCGAATTTCAAACTCGAACAAAATCTGAACCTGTAATTCCATTTCGGGTGCTGGATTATTTTGTCAGACTCAAGCGGCAATATGACGTTCCGATAACGCAGGTGGTAATTTTCTTACAAGAAACAGATAATGAAATTGCCTTTACCGAAGAATATGTAGATGAAAACACAACCCATCGCTATCAAGTCATCCGAATGTGGGAGCAAGATCCAGGACTATTTCTCGATAATGAGGGATTACTCGCATTGGCATCATTAACACAAACAACTTCACCAATTGGGTTATTATCACAGGTTGCCCAAAGGGTTGCTACAATTTCAAATAGAGATACAAGGCAAAACATTGCCGGATACACAGAAATCTTAGCAGGCTTGCGGTTTGAGAAAAACTTGATTCGTCGATTATTAAGTGAGGACATTATGCAAGAATCAGTCATTTATCAAGATATATTGCAGAAGGGCAAACAACAAGAAGCGTTTACAATGATTAATCGTCTGCTTAACCGACGTTTTAGCCAACTCGATCCGCTTTTAGTTGAACAAGTGCGAGGATTATCCACTGAACAGTTAGAAGACTTAGGAGAGGCATTATTTGATTTTACAGATGTATCTGATTTAGAAATATGGCTCAATCAGCAAGAAAATAATTAGGATATCTTAAACGCACCCCATCCATAATTTAAATTTGGATGGGATTGCGGTCAATATTTCTGCTCAAGAATACTTGACTCGCTTTCAGCCAGCTTAGGTTTGCGATCGCAATTTAGTAGTTCATGTCATTAGTTTTGATGGGTTATTAGATCCCCGACTTCTTAAAGAAGTCGGGGATCTGGTCCTCTCGAAATGGTCAAAATTAATGACATAGACCACTAGATACCCACAGCTGAAAATTAGGATTTTCATACAAGGGGTATTCAAAAATATATATATCTGAGCAACCAAAGCATATGCAAGGAGGAATTCTCGACGCGCTTTCAACCCGAAGAAGGGTTGCAAAACCTAAGCGCGAGTCGCGTGCATTTTATTAAAATGCACTAAAAGCCTTGTCAGTCCTCTAAAAGAGGACTTTCGCTATTAGCCATAGGTTTACAACCTATGGCGGGATATCGGCAACACAGAAGATACACAAAGAGGAATGCACCCCTTTTACCCTCATCGTCCCTGCTTCGCTGCCTTCACCGCAGCATCAGCATTTACCAAACCATTACCAAAGAAATACTGCTTATCCTTAGAGTCATTCGCACCCTTAGAACGGTATAATTTCCCATCCTCGCTACTAACATTCAACCCTTCGTAACTAGCCGTAGACTTGAGGATACTAACCAAACCTTCTCGATTCAAGTTTGAATTTTCCCCTTTCATCAATGCCACTACCCCTGCAACTGCTGGTGAAGAAAACGAAGTACCTTGCACCCACCAATATTTACCTCTCGAATCAACCACCGAAGACCAACGCGAAGTCGGATTTGGCACACCCTGCCAGAAAGCATCGAGCCAAGTACCCCCTGTAGTAGGAATTCCACCCAACAACCCCGGTGTATCTAAATCGCCTCCGGGTGCAACTACATCCAAGCCTTTACCAAAATTACTATAGGGGGCACGATTCCCAGCGATATTGGTTGCACCCACAGCAACTACTCCCGAATATGCCGCAGGAAACGATACTTGGTTATAGTTTTCGTTGCCAGCAGCAGCTACAATTACTAACTTCGGATGTGCTTTGAGAACCGATGCTAGAGCGTCTTCTTCTCCCTCGGTTGGTAAACTTCCCCCCAAGCTCATATTTATGACATCTGCACCGCGTTCGGCTGCGTAACCAATCGCTTCGATGTAAGCAGAAGGTGTATAATTACCATTCAGCCCGAACATCCGCACGGGTAATATTTGTGCATTCGGAGCCACACCTACCATTCCTTCCCCATTTCCTGGTTTAGCGGCAATTACACCACTCACATAAGTGCCGTGAAATTCTCCACCGATTTTATATGTCCGAATCGAGTAACGCAAAACACCTGCAATATCTGCCAGCGTGTAATTTGGGTTACTTTGCTGCACCTGTTGGGCTTCTGTAGGGTATTTCTCGACTAATTTTGTATCTGATAATTGGAAAGTATCTTGAAATTTTGACCCCAAAATAGCCAGTTCCGACGGACTAATGCGAGTATCTGCATCACCATTTTCACAGGGGTTGCTGCGATCGCTGCTTGTAGAAAAATCCCAACCGTGAACTTCCCCCGGACATTTATCAGCAGCTTTCACCTTGTATAAACTGCCCGCCAAGTCAGGGTGATCCCATTGAATTATGCTGTCGATAACTGCCACAACTACACCGCGTCCTCCGTTGCTGCGTTTCCATGCATCGGTGACATGCATATCTGTGCGCTTAATTGTCGATGCCGCTATCGGTTTTTGTACGCAGCTTTTGAGGGCTTCTAAATTAGATATAGGCTGTTGCAGACACTGTTTTAGCGGTAAGCTGTCCAACTGCCAAGCTAGCCCTAGTAAGTTTGTTTTCGGTGAAATACCTCTGTTAGATTGGGTTGCAATATTGTCTTTGGTGAGACTGTAGAATTGTTCGGACTTTTTCAGGTTTGCAACTTGTTTAACAGCAGTTTGCAAATTTTGCTCGTTCAACGATTGGATAAAGTTGGGTGTGGCAGATGTCACCCCTTTAATTTCGTTTAATTTGTTGGCAACACTAAGTATTATTGTACCATCATCCGTTATCGATTTTACTAAATAACGATTCTTCTGAAACCGCAATGGACGGACAATTTCCAGATTATTTTGCTGTAAAATCGCCTGTCGTTGGGTATCGGAAAGTTGCTCCTCGAAGCTGAGAATAATCTCGTTAGGTAAAACAATAACTTCAGTACGCTGGTTGCGACTCAGCACGGGTAAAGTCGTTTTTACATAGGGTTGCTGTTGAATCCGCTGTTGGAAAGCGCTATTCCGAATTCCCGTAGGCAAACTCACCACAGCATAATTTTCGCCTAGAGGAGTAACTTTAGGCGGAGTAGTTCCTCTAACACCACCCTGTAAAGCTTGCTGGAGTTGGAGATAAAGCGGTTGAGCAGAAAGATTACGAGTACCACCAACTTTTTTGAAAGCAACTGCGATCGCATCCGGTCTTTGATTTAGGGAAATGCGTTGCCCTTTATACAAGTAAAATAAATCGCTATTCTCTTGGGTTTGAGCGATCGCGCTCGTGTTTGTTACTAGCGGGACACTGCTTAATGACCAAATACCAGCAGCTAATAAAATGCAGAAGATACGTTTCATGATAGTTTGTTTCCGATTGATTATTGTAGAGACGGCGATTTATCGCGTCTTTTCTTAACGAACCGCAGAGGACGCAGAGAACACAGAGGAATAAGAGGAGCGAGAGAGTTTTTGCGTAAGTTTTGATTTATTGCATTTTTCTACTCAGATTCCCCAATCAGGGTGAAAGCTGCCCAATCTTTGGGACTGGGATGGGTTTTCATCGTCGTCAACATTGCTTGACGCAAAGCTTGTGCTTTATCCATGCGGCGTTGTTGCAGATTAGTGTAGAATTGAGACATTAGCTCTGCGGTGGGAGAGTCGGGAACTGACCATAGAGACACCATGACGCTGGGAACTGCCGCAGAGATGAGCGATCGCGATAAGCCAATTACTCCATCCCCAGTAATTTTTCCCCTACCAGTGTCACAAGCGCTGAGGACGACTAACTGAGCTTGCAGCTTCATATCCAGGATTTCTTCAGCTGTAAGTAAACCGTTGATTTCTCCTGGTTTTGGGGGTGATGCATCGGGAGCTAAGGCGATCGCACTTCCCAATCCTCGGTTATCATCGAATATGCCGTGAGTTGCTAAATGAATGATTCTTGCGGAGGGCATTTTTTGGACAACAGATGCTTTTGTACCCTGACTGCCTATAATGGCTTTGGTGTTGAGTAGGGATGCGATCGCAATTGCTTCTTTTTCTGCACCTGGTAATGATGCTAACTGCTGGGGTTTCTCTCCTGGCTTGGGTGGTACACTAGGCATCGTCGGATTACCTACAATTAATATTCCCAAACCTCTCCCCTGGTTCCTTTGCTGGTGGGTTAAATCTAATACTTGAATCGATGGGGATGTAAGAATAGTGTGTTTTTCAATCAGGTATTTACCGTTTGCATCTTGCAAAGCGGGAAAGGGAACGAGGAATAATGCATCTTGAGGAATGAAGATAACTCTAGCGCTAGAGTTTTTGGGTAATAAGTCAGCGATCGGGTTGATTAATAGTTCGTGTAAACGCTTCAGTTTATTTGTTGCTTTGGGTGCTGAGGGGTTGTAAACTACATTAATGCCACGAAAAGACGTACCTCTTGCACCGATAGAATCACGGCTGGTGGTTACGAGTTCTGCTAAAGTTGTATTTTCTTTTTGCCACAGGGGTTTGAGGTCAGATTTGCGGAATGTGACTTCACCTGTGGGTTTGATGACCCAAATATAAAGTTCTGATTCCTTAGTTTCTTCTTTACCCTGAATTTTAAAGTCATCAGTAATTCTCGAATATTCAACGAAAGTGCTTGAATGCTGTTTAGCGATTTGTTGCAGTATCAATAATGTCGGTTTAGCAACAGTAGGTTAATGTCGGTTTAGCAACAGTAGGTTCTGGGGTTTGACCTGTAGTTTTACGAACCAAGCGGGAAGTTAATAACTCAACAAATGCCCTACTGCGTCCCCTTTCGGAAATTAAGAGTGCTTCGTCAGTTTTATTCTGAGCAATTAGGACTTGTTGGAGTGTGCGGTAAATACGAGCTTGTTCTTCAAAAATTGATACTTTGTAGCTATCATTTTTACCCAATAATTCCCTGAGAGATTCCCATTTCTCAATACCAGTGCGGAGAATTTTTTCAGCTGATGCAAGATTACCAGATTTATAGAGAGCTAATCCTAAATTATTTAGTGCTGTTCCTTCTCCATCAAGGTCTTTAATTTCTCGTGCTATAGCTAAACTCTGTTCTTGGTATTCAATGGCTTTAACATAGTTTCCCAAAGCATGGTAAGCAATTCCCAAATTTCCTAGAACTTTACCCTCTCCATCAAGGTCTTTAATTTCGCGTTTAATAGCTAAACTCTGTTCGTGGTATTCAATGGCTTTAACATAGTTTCCTAAAGAATGGTAAGCATTTCCCAAACTTCCTAGAGAATTACCCTCTCCTAAACGGTCTTTAATTTCGCGTTTAATAGCTAAACTCTGTTCGTGGTATTCAATGGCTTTAACATAGTTTCCTAAAGGAAAGTAAGCATTTCCCAAATTTCCTAGAGAATTACCCTCTCCTAAACGGTCTTTAATTTCGCGTTTAATAGCTAAACTCTGTTCGTGGTATTCAATG
>QQTW01001669.1_pt1 | contig 15744 bp, 23 predicted proteins | sample 1904831 | NCBI WGS metagenome assembly QQTW01 (sample SAMN09435610, study PRJNA476489) | Subsurface metagenome, whole genome shotgun sequencing project. | reverse complement strand
CACGCACGCACGCACACGAATACCCACACAGGGACACACACACACACACGCACACGCAACGCACTCCCTCTCTTACGTTACGCATGCAATCCAGCCTGGATTGCTACGTACTCTTGCCTTGATGCATTATCCGAGGCAGACGGCAGACGATCTGCATGATTCAAAGGCAGTCTTACTTGGCTGAATGCTTTGTTCTGTTGACCATGACATGGCCTTTGTTGGACTTGGCGAGTCCATAGTACAGGATACAAGGAAAGTCTTCGAACAATGGCTCAGGGGTAACTACTATAACAGCTGTCTTAGCTTGACCCGCAGTTAATTCCTTCGCAGCACTCATCGAGATCCCTTCTCAACGCACCTTGCCAGTTCAGACGTTCGACCACCCAGAAGCTCGGCCCAGTCTTTCGACAAACATAGGCCCCAACTTGGGACTACTCGGCACCCTGAAACACAGGACCTCATCATGTCCCTCACTTCATCAGACTTTGCCCAACTCATAGGGCGAATCCAAACACTACCTCAGGAGCTCAAGGACCAGATCGAAGAGTCGGTTTACGAAGCTGGCCTGTCTGGGAGCTTTCTGCACCTCAATGGTGGCTCCAAGCATTACGACGGCCAGAAGTTTCTACCGACCCCAAATACACGACTCCTAACGGTTGACAAGCGCGTGGCTGCCCGACATGGGGCAAGAATCTATAGCGAGAACACCCTAGTCATTGCTATGGCCAAGCCATGGATCGACCAAGACTCCCTGTTGTTGGAAGAAGTTCCCGACTCGCTCGAGCGCTTTAAATCTATCCGCAAGCTCCACCTAGATTTCTCAACGCGAGCCATCTACGAGAATGCGGCGAAACACTGGCCTCCACGGACGCCTATTTTCGCCAGCGCGGGTAGTGTGTTCCGTGAAGACATCAACGACCTTTCCGGCCGAGTATGGATGGTCAAGTTCGTCATTGGATACCTCAAGTCACTGGAGAAAGTAACATTTGACTTCACCGAGTGTTACGGTCCTAAAGGGAAGTGGTGGGGTCGTCACTTTGCATACAGCCTCTGCGCCTTGTCCGACGTCAACTGCAACACAGTGGACGTCTTTCCTGGCCTTGATGTTGAGGTCCAATGCCTAGACCCACGTCAAGCGGAATTTATTCGACGGTACGTATTCAAAGCAGAGAATCCATGGGACGAAGTGGACGAAATGGAAGGAGGTAACGTGCGAACCGGCGAAGAAGCGGAAGGTGAAGAGGAACACTGCGCAGATGGACGTAACGATGAGGATGATATGGACCTGGACGACAGCGACCTGGACGATAGCGATGACGAAAATTTCAGTGAGGACGGAAGACCACGGGAGGATATGGATGAATTGAGAGAGAGATACCACAGCAAATTTAGAATCGTACCCAGAGGAAGCGAGAAGCTGCGTGAGTATTGCGCCATGGCGTGTCTCGACGACGTCGACTGCAAACCCGGGTCAGCAACATAACGTCCACTATATCAACCCTGCATTATATCCATTGGGCGAAAAAAGCAGCGACCGAGCGTATGGGAAATGACCAAGCTTTCCCCGAATCTTTGAACATGCACTTCTCCCTGCGACAGTAGCAGGAGGGTTTCATCATCTTAGCTGATTCTAAACATCTCCATCCAACTGATCTTGTCATATTATTAGCAACCAATTAGCCCGTGTCTCCCGTTTTCCAGCATATGTGCAGACATGTTTCGCGAAAGACGGTGCCACTAGCGTCTGACATCTGCGTAAAGATTGATGTGAAAAACCGTTGCAATGGCGTTTCGAAAGCCGCGTTTGCTGATTTCTTTGGTTGCTTGAAGTGCTGGGAGAGTCTATTAAAAGGAAGATACCGACATGAAAGGTACATTTTTGCTCCTCACTGATTTGCATGTCGACTACCCCCTCCCCTCAGATACTCATCATATCTGGACGCTGTTGCTATCGTACTCCCTTGGGGTTTGGAACATCGGCAAGAGGCCGTCGATCAGAACTACGCTTTGTGTCAATACTAACCCGGTTCAGGAACCTTTCTCGGCATGCATAAAGGTGCCTTGAGGACACAACAAAACCGCCGACCGGTTGTGGTGTTTCTAGACTACTGCAACAGCAGTGCCGAGATCAGCCTGATCTTCCCATTCATCCTAAGGAGCTGTGTGACCTTTGCCACTAGGAAAAGGCTTGATTTCTTCTTCGATACAGATCTTCTTTGTAATACTGGGAATTATGGGCAGCATAAGGACCCTCCTTGTGTGCACGACGTATGCTTATGGGAGAATGGAGAATGAGCGGGAGCTGGGCGTGGGGAAGGGTGAGTGGACCGGATGCAATGGATTCATGGAGATGAGCGATTTGATTGTTGTGGACTTGAGCAGCATCGCTGGCTCACATATTCAAAGAGGAAAAAGCAGGATAGGTGTTTTGATGTACGATTACCGCGGCAATCTACTTCGATCTCGGCCATTCACACAGAAGACTCAAAGCAGTGAACATGTGGCTCAGAAGCTCGATGATCTGAAATCGATACATCGACTCCGGGTCGGTTAGTTTCGTGTGGAAGATGCATCTGTCATGATGTTCTGTACACGCCGGAAGAGTTTCTCCAAGATCAAGAACATGCTGGCTGCCTCCCATTTCAACGCCTGATCTATTACTTGAAGCCCAGGCCCACCTTATATTTATATACGAGCTCGCCGAACCGCCCTATACAATCTGAAAGAGCAGCCGCAGTGCAGGTTACCTCCATCTTCTCCATTCCTTCATGAGATATCTGGCGAGTTGCATCAGTGTCCCCGAGCATATAAGCGAGCACATATATAGCTTTGCGAAGACATCTTCCGGTATCTGTTTTGACGCTTGGTTGGTATTTTTTCCCATATCCACTTCCCATGTGAACCATATGATTTCGGCGGCCCCCCATTCGTCCGCAACATCCCACCTCGATGATTTTGAACCAGCGGCGTACGATCTGATATTTACACTTTGGCGCCTTTTCTCGACAGTGCTAATCGGGTTCGAGAATTCTGTTGTGGCAGCAATGCTACGACCAATCCCTTTGAAGTTGCGCAAGCAGATGTACTACTGCCTCCTCGCGGACGGCATTATCCCTAAAATACCCCGTCTTGCAACACTCGTTCCCACGAGGGGGGCTGGATCAATCTAGAGAGTGAGGGAAAATTGGGAGGTCTGTCGGGAGCTGTCGTTGGGTTCGACACCGACGCAACCGAATTTATGTGTAGGAGGCAGGTAGATGTTGGCAAAGTACTGCTAAACCGGTAGATACTGACCAGGTAAAGTAGCCCGCCGTTATTCCGTCAAAGGGACAAAGGGCGCCCCATATGCGAGAGGATGGCCAACGTAGCCGTCTAGCCATGGTCGTGTCTCGCGCAGCCGACATTGAGCCAGTCGATATGGTTTTGCGTTACTAGCGCGACGTCAGTGTACGTACCATGGGGGAGAATGAGCCGGAGGAAGGATCCTTACAGTCAGCCAACCGCGCTAGGGCTTCGTCAATCTGCAGGAGACTGAACCCGCTCTCCGCGAACACAGCAGCGAGGTATTCCGTCCCTTTGGGATAGCTGAGCGACAGGATATGTCCATGGTTCGAATGTGTCGGAGGGAGTGGGAAAATTTGAGCATGACGAATCTTCCCTCGGCATTGATCAAAAAGATCGTACTTCGTAGTGTCCTGTCCGCTGCGTTTGGCAACAGCCAGCTCCCACTCGTCGACATCAAAGCGATCACAATCGGGGAAATCCAAACCTAGGAAGTTCTTGAACCCCGTGGCCCATTTCATGAGGTTCAGTCGATGGAGCAGCGTCAGCCGTAGCTCCTCGATCGCCCATCTGGTCAGATTCTCTCCGTTGATGAGGCTGTGGGCTAGGGCTTGGACGGCGGTGTTGGAGGATCGGTTGGGGATACCGGGGAAGCTGTTTAGGTATGTGATGCAGAGATCTCGGACTATCGATTCCGCCTGGCGTCGACTGGTGGTTCCTTTCTTGCAGCCGGAGTTGTCTAGGGTGATGTCCGACGTTACTGGAGATGATCCATTAGGCTGGCTGCTACGTGGTTTGCCCCGCGAAAGTCTCAAGCATGGGCATATAAAGAAGAGGGAAAATCGAGAGAGAAGGCTTTCTGATCGAGGGGCATTCCCGGATTTGGAATCATTGTGGTGGTCTGACATGAGAATTGAATTAGAGGATACACAAAGAGATTGGTGGAAGAAGATGTGATGGGCAATGGGCCACCTATTCGAGGTATGAATTTTAAGACAGAAAGCTTTGCTATATATACACTTTGTAGGAGAAGAGATCGAGGGTAAAGGTCCATTTGTGAGCACCTCTGAGGGATTTATCCTAACTTGGCCGACCACGCTTCTCAGCCAATCCACCATGGTTGAAAACGATTTTGCACGCACGTGAGAACCATGATTCCAAAAGTTAAACGCTCCGTGCAGGGACACAAACCGACACTACGACGAGTAAAAGTACGCTCTATCATCGCAGCTCCATCGGCTGGTGCAACATTTCAACCTTGGGCTAGGTATACCCGAAATGCACACCAACCGCCAGGTCTTACCGAAGCTCCGGAAGCATTGTGTGATCATGGTAGCTCCAAAGTCGAGGTGTCGAATAGCTCATTTCCGTATTGAATTTGGAACGGCAAGTGACTGTGCAAATCCGAGTATCTGTGTTCAATGTAACGAAGCATTTATGCTCACAGACGTGCCGAGGCCTCATCCGTCTAGTTTCGCACCGTCCATCCTTCTATCCGGCTCGGTCCATCAGCCTATATGTAGCGGCCCCATCCCCGCAAATTCCGCTCTAGAGCGCCTAAGTGACTGCCTGCATTCCACGCCTAAAGCAACGACCAGCTGCAAGCTCGCAGCTACCAGCACCAACACCATCGACCCACGCCTCTTCTACCCGCTCCACCCAATCCAATATCGCCGAGCCGTCGACTACTGACCCCCACTTCCCCGCAGCCATTGATTGATAGCTCGAGGCTCTGTGCAGTGTACTGACACGCAGCTTATCTTTCGTTCAACGTTGGACACTTGGAGCGTTCAGGAGCTCTCGTGTAGCTCGTACCTCCTGCCGCAAACCCTCTTTCTCTGGGACCGGCCGTGAAGATGCTTACTCGGCGGCTGCTTCTCCGGGCCTCTCCGTCAACTACCATCCGAACTCTGAGCACAACCTCCTCCTACCAACGTGTCCCTTCCCTCGCCGACGTTAAGCCGAATGGCGCTTCCACCTTTGACGCTCGTCAGAAAGAGTTCCGAGACGGAGTCAAAGAAGCTCAAAAGGCCAAAGAAAATCAAGATAGTCAGTCCGTTACTGCTCCATCACCATCCTCCCCATTTGGCTCTTCTGCTTCGCTCAACGCAGGAGCTGGCGCGGGTGGTGCTCCCACTGCTCAAGATGCGAGCAATGCGAGCCCACCTTCATCTGCTTCTTCTGAGTCTTCCCCTGCGTCGTACAAGCAAGCAATTGGCAATGGCAATGCCATGCAAGCACTGGGCTCACTATCAACTCATGATCCAGAAGCCGCGCGCGAATCCTCTTCACAGCAAGAATCGACGAAGCGGAAAGGCGCGCTTTCCAGCCTGATCTACGGCACGCGGGAAGGGCAGCAGATGGACCAGGAGATCGAAAAGAGCTTCTCGCAGGTCCTGGCCAGAGGGAAATACGTACACTCCATTGTCTTCCACAGTGTCAAGCCGGATAAGGTCGACGAGTATGCCGAACTAGTGGGCGCATGGTACCCAAAGATGGCCAAGATCGAACAGAACCACGTGAATTTAGTTGGAAGCTGGAGGACAGAAGTAGGCGATTGTGATACCTTTGGTGAGTTCTAGCATGTCGCCCGCTCACTTGCAATCTTATACCCCTTTGCCCTTTGCTTTTACTGATGCAGAATACCTCCAGTCCACATCTGGGAATACCAACGTTACCACGGATACCACGCCTCGCTTCACTCCATCGCCTCCCACCCCGACTTCTCAGAATTCGACCGCAAGTTGAAAAAGCTGATCACTCACAAACAAACCTCCCTCATGCAGGAATTCTCTTTCTGGCCTACCACGCCTCCGCGCCAACTTGGCGGCCTCTTCGAACTCCGTTCCTATACCCTGCATCCTGGCAATCTCCTCGAATGGGAGACACACTGGCGGAAAGGTCTAGCGGCACGGAGAGAAGTGATGGAAGGCGTGGGCGCGTGGTTCGTGCAGATCGGTGACCTTAACACGGTGCATCATCTTTGGCAGTTTGCGAATCTTGAGGAGAGAAAGGCGAGACGAGAGATGAGCTGGGGTGTGGAGGGGTGGGGCGATACGGTGCACAAGACTGTGCCCCTTATCCAGACCATGAAGAGTAGGGTGTTGGTGCCGATGCCGTGGAGTCCAGTCGCTTGAATGAAGACAAAGTATTAGAGAGTGCTTTCAGACCTAGCGGTGAGCGCACTTACCAGGGGCTTTGGGGCGGTGAAGAAGAACGCTGCGTGATACCAGCCCCAGATGTCCCACTGAAGTTGGAGGAATTTACCGTAGAGGAGCGAACATTACTCAAAGGGTCTCCAGCATTCACTTTCGTGCTGCAATTAAAAACTAAGATATTGGTAGTTGTCTTTACGATATACATTGCAAAGCGCCGTTGTCTCGCTATCTTTTCGGGGTATCCTCCTCTTCTCCCGTCCTGGCCGTGATCAGGGCAACTCACCAATCAGGCAGTGATACTCCTTCTGAAACCCACCAACTCCCTCTCCTCCTCGTCCCCATCCTCCCACACCGGCTCATCCAACGCAATAGCTCGGTAAACCCCCCTCTGCTTCCCATTCTGGTACCTTGTGCTCACCCACGCCGCCGCTCCGGTAACAGCAAAAACCGCAACGGCTACAATCAAGAGCACTCCTGCCATCCGAAGCCCTCCTTTACCTTTCCCTTCGTCCGTATCCCGACTCAACAACTTCTCCTCCAACCTCTTCGGCATCGTCGCTCTCGTCCGGTTCCGCGAATACGCCACCGCCATATTCTCAATCTCCCACCACACCATCTCCCACTGCCGCCCCTCCTCTCCCTTCCCCTCAGGCGTCAAAAGATACAGATCCACAATCGAGATCTTGGTCCCACTTTCGAAATCGCCGTACCCGAAATTGAAGCATTGGATGCGGGTAATGTTCCAGCCGTGCGCGTTGGGCACGGGCTCGTCGTCCATGATGGCGGCCATTTCTGTAGGGGCGAATTGGAACGGGTAGGCGAGGTAGGAGGAGATGGTCGTGTGGGCGGGGACGGGGAGGGCGATGTGCCGCGTGAAGGGCGTGAAGCCGAGGTGCGGACCCGGGGGGAAGAAGGGACCGGAGTTGAGGGTTATGGGGTTGGGAGTAGTGGTGTTGTGGAGGCGGAGGTCGTAGATCTGATGGGTGAAGGGGTTAGTGGCTGATGAGAAGCATAGATGGAGGGGGAGGGGAGGAGTGTACGAGTGCAGTGGCGGTATCGTTCCAGGAGGAGTTGTAGAGGGGACAGCCAGGGCAGTCAAGCTTGAGGACGGCGTGGGAGGAGTTGAGGAGGCGGCCATGGTCGGGATCGGTGGTCTCGTCGAGGGTGCGGTTAGGGTTGAAGGTTGGGGGCTCGTGTGCTAGAGAAATGGTGACGAGTTGGTAGAGGAGGAAGAGGGATGCTGCGAGAGGATGCATTGAAGGCGGGATATGGAATGAAATGCACGCGCCAGGTCACTGAAGGAGAGAATTAGATGAAGGAGATACAGCGAGACATTAATCAAAAAATGAATCGAAAGAAAGACCTGAGAAATGACCGTAATTAGATTTTGCTATGCTACCTATCTGTTCATGTCCCTTCCGTGGTCCTGGAGGCGGTGCAAAGGGCAAAGCATCACGGCGCAGTTGTCAATCAAGGTGTTGGGTTTCAGGACATGCATCGCGGTAGGAGCGATATCGATGAGGGTTCTTGCGAACAATGATACAGCATGTCTCCCGTAACTCGCCTAAGATTCTTCCTATATGTCGATACTTGGAGACGCAATGCTATTGCTGGCCGCCAACAGGGTCTCGATTGGCGCTTGCTTACTAATCAGGAGCCCGCGTCAAGCGCCCTGCCAAATATTCTTACTTTTCTGGTGTGCAGCAAAGGTCTTGTCATAGGTAACAAGACTTGATCGTCAGGACCAATTGGTATGTTTTCGATGCCTTGACACTGCACTATCACAAGGTGTGAGTCTTGTACTCGAAGAATCAGGTGCCGTGGCAGGTATCGCTCGTGACTGAACCAGTGTCTCCATCATTCTTTGGTCAATGGCTTTGCGTACACGGGTTGTTGCAGACCTTGGTAGCATGACGTGGTCGAGCTATGTGTACGAACCTGTGGTATGATGCTGGGTGTAGTGGTAAGGCTCTTCACGCGGATTATTTTGGTATTGCCGATTCCATTGAATGGTCGGTCATGACGGTAAATCCTGGATGTGCGAGTGAAGGGTGCGGTGACCACGCAGTCTCATCACAATTTACTGAGATTGGAAACCAACAGACCGACCACGGACTAGCTCTTGCTCTAATAAGCGAATGTTGCAGACACCGCGGCCTGGAGCATACGTCCATTGATTCTCACATGCCTTTTGGACTGCTAGGTCTTCAACGCTTTGAAGCATGTAGATCTGCAATATTTGAAAGGTCAATCTGCGTGACGAAGTCGAAATGTACGTCTAGATCTAATTCGAGCCTCTAACCATATTAAGCCTACATCAGCAGTGCCATCAACGCTCAACTGCTTCAATTAGAATCTAGCAAGCACCTCCCAGCTGCGGCTCCAGGGATATGGACCCGGATTCACCACCGTTCTATGGCTTCCACTTGGATCGCTTAGCTCCGGAGCTTCAGCGCATGATATTTGCGGCGGTCGATGTCGGCGACGTCCCCAATCTTCGTCTGACTTGCAAATCCCTGGGTGAGGTGGGATTGGAATATCTTCTTCCGGAGGTGGAGTTGTTGTTCACATTGAAGAGCTTCGATCGTCTTCGTCAGATTTCGGAGCATCCTGCCCTCAGTCGTCATGTCAAGAGCCTGGTTTATCGGATCGACTCCCTAGGAGAGTGTGCCGAAGAAGTGGACCGCTCGGACCGCTCTATTGCTCTTCCACGTCCAGGTCGGATCAACAGTACTCGCTATAACGGCGCACAGATCCATTCGCATGTCACGGACCGTAATCTGAGGGCCTGGCGAAGGAACGAAACCAGGGAGTCGTCGCCCGTGCCCACAAAGAGACAGCGAAACAAAATGTGGAGGAAGTGCCAAACGCTGTGGCACGAGCAACAAATTCTTCGAGATAAGGGAATCGAACGAGCGAAAATCGATGCCATCATTGCACGTTTGCCGGGATTGAGATCCATCGCTCTATCCAATTTTTACAACATTCGTGACGAGGAACGGGAGGGACGTGCCGAGACCCTCGCTATCTTAGACCGAAATGAAGAGATCTGTGGAGAGATTATAGGAGATGACGAGTATTTGCACGAGTCGGGCGTCCCTCAACTTTTGTCGCTGGTCCGTGCCATCGAACGCAATGCAATCGGCATAGGGTCTCTATTTTTCGGACTCGTGACTTGGCGGCTGTTTGAGGATGAGGAAGTCACCTACCTGTTGACAAGGGCTGCCCAATCGCTGAAAGCACTCAGAATGCGAATCACGATGGACGATGGTGAAGAATACGGATGTGCGGAGCTCTTCCAGGACGGGAAGCCTCAGCTTTTTCTTCGATCTTTGTTGAGGCTCGAAGTGCTCGATGTGAGCTTCGAGTTTTACTGTGTAGTTGTGCCAGTGGTCGACATGAGTTCACTTGTTGGAAACACTCATTGGGCAATGTTACGTGAGGTGTCGTTGAATCTCGTGAGGACAAGCCAGCAGGAGCTTGTTGACTTTTTCGAGAAGCATGTTGAAACGCTGAGGGTAGTAAAGCTCTTGCGAATCTCCTTGAAGGAAGGAAATTGGCCAGAGGTTTTCAGAGCGATGCGATTGACACTGAACCTGAGCGAGTTCCGGATCAAGGGTTGGTTGAAGCATGAAGGATTGTTTCCAGCTTACGACTTTGCCTATACGAACAGACGAAAGGTGGAGGCTTACGTTCTTCGATTGGATGGAACGGACATTGAGGACGCTTCAGAATTATGTATGTCCAACCGTTGACCGCACCGAACGTGGAGTGCGCTAAGAAGTGTCGTTGTAGGTACACAAGCACAGGAGCTGCTGGAACGCAGGGCTTCAAGGACCTCGCCCACTGAATTGCACGAGGGCGCTTGGAACCAGATCAATCTTCAATTACATTAGCGGGACAGGGTGACTGAAACACATACTATTATCATGGTCAAGAAGCTTGGCAGCCAACTCCAGACGAAAGCATCACCTGTCAGTCCTTGAGAGGTACTCACAATCCCTACTGGCGATCGTTCTTCAGGCAACAATTCAAGTGACCACCGAACCTCAATTCTTACCAAGCTCTTGACTCAGCTTCGGAAACTCGCGTATTCCCTGGCACGACCGTTATATGCTATGTCCGTGTCTCCCTCCAGTAGTAGGTAGTATTTGAAGATGCGGTTGATCCTGGGGCGCCACTTAGCCTGTCCTGAATTCGCTTGAGCCATGCTGTGATTGGTGGATTAGGACGCCATCGTCTGCAACTAGAAGTACCCTTTTCCTCAACCTCCATATCTCAGGGTCTCTTGGCGAAACCATCCATCCAACGATCGGTACCACCTGCCGGCAGGCACCTGCTCACCTCAGCCCACTCGGGCTTCGACAGCTTTAGCCTCTTCTCGTTTCAAGACATAAGGTATCTGTGTGTGCCTCACTAGGAGTGTTCCATGGTATTATTAATGGTGGCGGTTATCTTGCTGACAGATTCGGCCTTGTTCGGGGAGTAGATTTGCGATAGTTGCTCAATATAAAGAGTACATGCATGCTTTGTTCGTATACTATCTTTTCTCTACAACATACTGCAAGTTTAACTGCGAGCCCAATCGCACGTGTCATCCAATAGCGTTTCCTCAATTCGAAGAGCAACAATGGCCGAGACGTTGAAAGGGGTTATCATCGAAGGAGTGGGTGCACCTTATAAGGTTGTCGAGGATATCAAGGTCCCGGAGCCGGGTGAAGGTCAAGTACTGGTCAAAAGCATCGCGACCGCTATCAATCCCGTGTAAGTTTCTCTTTCGTCCCTCTTAGTAGTTACTCGACACCAATCTATCCTTGATCGCATGACTTCTTCCTGTCTCGTCAGCCAATACTTGCCGCCCCCTACACTCCCCAGTCTCTTCCATGGATACCAGCCTCACACGTCCAGTGACACGGGCATGTCCTCCACGGGTCTCTTCATCAAGTCCTTTCCTATCGTCCTCGGCTGTGACTCCTCCGGCATCATCACCGAAGTCGGCCCCAACACGTCCCTCAAACCTGGCCAACGCATCTGCGGCTGCACTCGCCTTGGCTTCCCGGGCTATTCTACCTTCCAGCAGTACTTCCTCTTTGATGAGCGCTTCGCCATTCTTCCCCCGTCCAGCATGAGCTACAATGACGCAGCGACGATCGGTGTGGGCGCCGAGACGGCCTGCATCGGGTTGCTGCAAGGCATCAAACTTGCGGCGCTAGACGAGAATGGAAATGTGATGGGAAAGGAAGACGACGATGAGAAAGGAGGAAAGGAATGGGTCGTTGTGCTTGGCGGCGCAGGGAGCGTAGGCCAGTATAGTGTTCAGATTGCTAAAATATTGGGGTACAAAGTCGTGGCGACTTGTAGCAAGCGCTCGGTCGATCTTGTCAAGAGTGTCGGTGCAGACGAGGTCGTGGATTACAGTCTTAGCGAAGACGAGCAATATGACAAGATCAAGGAGATCACCGGCGGTAACTTCTTCGGTGTCTGGGGTCAGTGCTCTTCTGCTGGAAAAGATCTCCTGCTCTTCAAGGCTAACACCACTGCTCTATAACAGACACAGTAGCCAAGTCCGAAGGCATGGGTCGCAAACTCCTTACAGACGCCTCGATCTCCCAGAAACGTAAATGCTACGCTACGGTGGATGATTGGTCGCAAATGTAAGTCGCTTTCATCCTTTTTGTGCAAAATTTTCTTGTCGGCTTTCCTCCGCTTCTGGGGAGAATTTCGGAAGTCCGCTGTAACAGGGTACCTACTGACTTATCGGCGCATAGGGAAGAAAACCCCGATCACTCACTTCATCGTGCCAAGCTCGGATATATAGGATGTCCACCCGAGGAGTCTACCCAGCCTGACCTCGATTCTTCCCTTGTCTCGTACGCGAAGCTCATCACCCGTCTCCTCGCAGACGGAAGCCTCAAGCCTAACGCGACGGAGATCGTGACTGGAGGGTTTGATGCCGTAGCCGGGGCAGTGGAGAAACAACTCCAAGGTGCTGGAGGGAAGAAAGTCGTGGTCGAGCTCCAGAGTGTGGAATAATTCTGCAACATTCATCGCACTAGTTGCTCGTTGCAATCGGCGCGCAGAAGCTAAGGGAGAGGAGGGTGATATTCAATGATAAGGGTATACGGCAGAGAACACGAACATAACGAAAACTACAATCATTACCTACATACAAGCTGTTGTTTTCCATACCGCTTCTCCACGAAAGACGTCGTCGTATCGACCTGTGTAGTAGAATGATTACTAAGCTTCAAACTGATCAATGCACGCGTCTAACGCCGCGAGGCGCTAAGTGCGCTCTTCTCCGAGCTCAGTCTGTGTCAATATCACCGATCGAGCTACTTTTTGACCGTTACATCCCTATTCTCCTAGAATCATCATGGCAGACGGACAGCTCTTCAAACCGGACAAGGATTTCACGAAAGAGGCCGATAAGATCATACCTGAAGCTCAAGAACTAGCGAAGGTAGCAACCAAACCAAGAACTTGCCAGGATTACTTTACTGAGAGGTAGTCTAGGACAATATACAAGCAGCGCTTGAGAAACTCGCCGGGCTAGAAAAGAGTGCTAGACAAGTGAGAGGAATCTTTGAAGGATCTCGTTGCTAGGGGCTCTCGCTGACGGTGTTTAATCATCCAGGCCTCTGATCTTGCCTCCACCTCGAGATGTCTTGTAGCCATCGTCACCATATGCAAAGATTCAGGAGATTGGTCATTACTGAATGAACAAGTCTTATTGCTATCTAAGAAGCATGGACAGCTCAAGCAAGCTACTACCAAGATGGTGCAGGTGGTGATGGGGTTCATCGATGAAGCGCCGACGCAAGAGAAGAAGCTTTCTGTTATAGAAACGTTACGCACTGTGACCGAAGGCAAGGTATGAAATGTGGAAGCAGCGGGAGGCTTTCATCAGGAGCTGACAGGCATATGCTAGATTTTCGTCGAGGTCGAGCGCGCTAGAGTGACTCGAATCCTGTCCAACATAAAGAAAGAGCAAGGCGACCTGAATGCAGCAGCCGATATCCTGTGCGAGTTGCAGGTCGAGACCTTTGGATCAATGGAGCGGAGAGAAAAGACCGAGTTCATCCTTGAGCAAGTGTCATTGTGCATAGAGAAGGGCGATTGGACACAAGCCGGCATTCTCAGCAGGAAGATCAGCACTAAGCAATTTTCGCGAAAACCTAAAAAATCCCCCGAGGAGATCGAAAAGGAGAAGAAAGAGCGGGAGGAGCAGGAGAAGAAACGAAGCGCCGATGATCCACCCCTGGAAAAGGAGGACGACGTGACCGATCTCAAGCTCCGCTACTACGAGCAACAAATCACCCTCGCCAAGCACGACGACAAATACCTTGACATTTGCAAGCACTACCGCCAAGTCCTCGATACGCAATCCGTCGAAGACACCCCTGAGCAACTCCATGCCGTCCTCCAACGCGTAATCTACTACATCATCCTCGCCCCGCACGACAACGAACAATCCGACCTCCTGCACCGCATCAATGCCGACACCCGCAACGCCCTCGTCCCCGAAGAACAGCGTCTCCTCAAACAATTCACCATCCCCGAACTCATGCGCTGGCCGGTCATCGCCGGAACCTACGGCCCGCACCTTTGCTCCACCGACGTCTTCTCCGCCGAACCCCCTTCGACTTCATCCCCTAGCACCGACATCGACCCCAAAGCCCACACCCGCTGGCAAGACCTCCGCAAGCGCGTCATCGAGCACAACGTCCGTGTCATCGCCAAATACTACACGCGCATCAAGTTCCCGCGCCTCACCCAACTCCTCGACCTGGACGAAGAGGAGACGGAAAAATACATCTCTGAGCTAGTGACGGCCAAGACGGTGTACGCGAAGATTGACAGACCGAACAGGGTGGTCAGTTTCGCGAAGACGAGGAAGCCGGACGAGGTGCTGAATGAGTGGAGTGGGAGCGTGAGGGGGCTGTTGGGCTTGCTGGAGAGGATCGATCATTTAATCACCAAGGAGGAGATGATGGCGAGGATCCAGCCGGGGAAGGAGGTCAAGGCGAATTGAGGAGATGATTGGTGTGCGTGTGGCGAAAATGTACAATATAATAGACACGTGAAGAGACATGGAAAGTATTCTATGGGAAGTATCTTAATAAGTCGTCATGTCGACTTCAGGGACTCGGTCAACTGAAGTCTGGTTAGTACCGAATGTCTGTCGGGTTTCTGTTTTCTTATCACAACGTCCATTTCTCCTCTAATGCAGCGCATGACCGCGTCCGATGTACGTAGGGCAAAGAATCCGTGAGAACGGGTTCTGCTAGTGCCTAAACCAATAGATCCGTGATGAGTAATACCATAGAGACTCCATGTTCCAAAGGACGGACTGAGTTCTTGTTTATTAAACTGCTGAGCAACGTCGCTGCACCCAGCAGCATCATACTGCAACGATTTCCCTGACCGCTTGAATCAGCAAAGGAAGTGTGAAGCCGTGACCACAAATACCGAAAACGAAGAATGCCCATTGTACAGAAGAAACAATATCCTGACACTGCCCAGCGATTATCTACACAACTTCACTCAACCCCCGCACAACCCCTCACCCAGCTCCGGCACGCCCGCCTCCAAGATCACAGACTGCTCGCTCGTCTCAACGACCAAACGCCTCATGAATATGCCTCCCATTGACCATGCGTTTCACCTTCCGGCCCCCCCCTCCGCGCCCTCCGCCACCGGTTCTCCCGCCCCATCCTCCCCATGAACCCGCCGGACGGGTAGGCACTGGATCCGGCACGGGACCGGCGGCGGTCGTTGCCGGGACGTTGACTTCCGTGCCGTTGCTGGGTGCGGGGTTGATGGGCTCGGGATTGATTGGCTCGGGGTTGATTGGCTCGGGATTGGGCGCCGTGCCGCTTGTGACGGTGGAGTTAGTTGGGCCAGGGGTGCCCGTGTTGCCGGTCGTGGAGCCGTTCGAAGCCGATGATCCATCGCCGTTGGTATACACCTTCAGCGCGTTGACGGTCCAATACGCGTCCTTGAACGCGGTCGGGTTATTCTGCACATACTCCTCACAGGTGGGGGCGAGACCGGAGCATGTTGAATCCGAAGCCCAGGTTTCGCCGGCCCAGACGCCGCAGAAGGTGGTGTCGAAGACGATCTGCTGGTCTTTGAAGAAGGTGTCGATGTCGCAGGACGAGGAGGATGGAAAGTTGGCGATAGGGGTGCCCCAGCCGGATGGGTCGGGGGCGTCGCCGAGGGTATCGGACGGAGCACCGCCGCCGGACCAGGCCCAGATGCTCATGCCGTCGCTGGTCCATTCGAGGGCGTAGACAGCGCC
>QQTW01001668.1_pt1 | contig 15751 bp, 17 predicted proteins | sample 1904831 | NCBI WGS metagenome assembly QQTW01 (sample SAMN09435610, study PRJNA476489) | Subsurface metagenome, whole genome shotgun sequencing project. | reverse complement strand
GAGTAGGATGAGATGCGCACATTGTACTTTGTACACAAACGGGGATCTTGCCTGACAACGGAGGGAGATTACTATCACAGTTCCACAGACTCGATGATAGTGCAGATTTACTCGGAGAGGATATAAAAGCCATGCAAGACCGAAGATTTGGTTCAAAACGTCTTGGTGCTTTGCCGTAAGCCCTCCAGAGCCCCGTAACGATCCGTTTGAGGATGAATGGCGATTCAATAGACAGAGGTTGAAGGACATATAGACGTATGGAAGATGATGACTTCAAAAGTAAAAGATGTTATGGTTACAAGAAATGAGCTTTGCGAGCCCAACTTTGTTTAAAAGACGCTGGCGTAAGCTTTCAAGTACTTAAGAGAATGTGAACACCCTAATATGACATCTAAATAGCGTTGTTCGATTGAGGACCCGTTCCTTTGAGAGCACCCTATCTGGAGCACCCTTGATGCCGCCATGATGAGTACATTGCTTGCTTACAGTAAGCCACCGCGCTGACACTCCCTTTATTACTCCCATTACAACGACCTCATGCAACGTACGTCGAAACGAACCCGTTATGCGGTTCAGTCCCTTTTCCCGATCCCATAGCCATTCGAGCTACCATAACCAAATCTCTCACCGTTGATCCTCTCATTCCCATGCTGCCTCAACCGCTTCGGAAAATCAATGCCTCGGAAGTAAGCAATTGACAATGCGAATGCAGCTCCAGCGGACAGCATGCAGTAGAACAGGGTGCTGAGGAACAGATGCCCGCCTACACCTCTCCAACCAGACGGTAAACTTGTCGTGGGATACCATCTCACACTGAGCCGTAAAGGCAAAGCGTCCCCGATCACGACGCGGACGTTTCTGGTGTTGTGCGACACGGAGTATGCAATGGCGGCATCAACAACCCCCGGATCGGTGGATTTGGGAGCAGCATGCAGTACCACATTTAGATTGTTGGAGATGTGCAGATGAGATAGTTGTAAAGTGCCTGTTAAGGCGATTATCAGAGGGACGTATTGATCGTTGACAGATGACGATACGGTGGTTGGGGTGACAGTGAAGCCGTTGATGGTCCGCTCGACGGATAGAGGGCGCGAGGGTATACGACAGGTCATTGGAGCATCATTGTGCGAGTAGAACTCGAGCTGGTGGTAGAAGGCATCGGAAATCAAGGATATCGTGCAGTTGACATCTAAACGCTCTCTGTCAGTTGGGAGATCTCTATCCCGAAACCGGAATCTGACATACCTTGATCTACACCCCACAAGAGCTCAAGCTGCCTGCCAGTTTCCTCGCATTGTGGGAAAGGGATGTACTGCAATTGACCATGAGCGTCTGTGATCTAGCGATGTCAGTACGATTCCAGATCAATCAACAGCGAGGCGGCAGTGGAGAGTGCTGATCGAGGATACAGCATACATGTTCGCCAGTGTCACTAAGCCGATATCAGCTCTTTTTTCTGAGATATAGCTCTCAAGCGACTTACATCGTCCTGTTCAAGCAGCTGACAGGAATCTTATCTCCATACTTGTACGTAGCCTTCGCGCGGGTCAGCACTGACATGTCATTGCTTCCTGCCGCTACGAGTACGGAGGAGAAAAGTAGGCATAACTGAGTTGTCACAACAGCAGGCAAGCTTCGAAATATCATAGTAGGTTCGAGAAATCTGTGGACCACGTTGTGCCCATCTTGAGAGATTTAAGGCTACACTTCGTCTCGATACAAAGGGTCCACGCTAGCGATACGAGTGTCAGGGGTAACTTAAGTATATAGACACTCTTGCATTCAAGTCAGGCACATATGGCCATAGACTGGTCCGCTCTGCTATACACAAGCCACAGATCGGCGGATTAGTAGTTGGGTCGGTGACGACCAGCGAATACCCGCTGTTGTATGTTTTTGATTTTTTTTATAACTACTATAACTATCCCAGTCTACGCTGGGATCGACTACAGGTCCAAACGCAAGGAAGAACTTCGGCCGAGCACAAGCATCGGCGGCTTCACTATGGTACAGCTGTGATCCTTCAAGCTTGATTATCACTTAATTGACCGTCTTTCAATCAGTGACTGAGAATTGTTGAACGTGTCGCTTTTCTTCATTGCTATCATTATAAGATCTTCCGTGAACCACGTAATGAGATCCCCAAATACTTATAGGTCTCAAAACTAATCGCATGTCGTCGAGAACGACCCTAGCCTGGATCCTTAGATTCCTGCCTTCTTTTTAAAGGCGTTGATGAGTCCTTTTGTGCTAGCATCATGTTCACCCGTTTCCCCATCCAACTCGGCTTGGATCTTCTTTGCTAGCGACTTCCCGAGCTCCACACCCCACTGGTCGAAACTGTTGATATTCCAAACGGCACCCTCCGTAAAGGTCAGATGTTCGTAGTATGCAATCAGCGCACCTAAGGTCGCAGGTGTGATCTTCTGCGCGAGGATCGAGGTTGTAGGCCTATTGCCAAGGAAGGTCTTGTGTGGAACTAGCTCTGCGGGGGTTCCCTCTGCCTTTACCTCTTCGGGGGTCTTGCCGACCATCAATGCTTCGGCTTGCGCGAGGAAATTCGATGCTAACATCCTTATTGTAATCATGATTAGCGTCTTCTCATTCCGAAAATTTTGTACTGAGCTCACTTCTGGTGCTTGCTATTTTCAACGGGGTTGTGGCTTTCCGCTGCCATGATGAAGTCGGTGGGGATCAGCTTCGTGCCTTGGTGTAGGAGCTGATAGAATGAGTGCTGAGCATTGGTGGCTGGCTCCCCGAAGAGAATCGGTCCTGTGGTGTACTTGACGTACTCGCCGCTTCGAGTGATAGCCTTACCGTTCGACTCCATGGACAACTGCTGCAAGTACGCAGGGAATCGGTGAAGATATTGGTCGAATGGCGACACAAGGTGGGTCTGGGCACCGAAGAAGTCGGAATACCATACACTCAGCAAACCACCAATAACCGGAATGTTCTCCTCCAGCGGGGCCTCCCTGAAGTGCTTGTCCATGGCTTGTGCGCCGGCCAAGAATTGATGGAAATTCTCGTAGCCGATGAAGAGACAAACACTCAGCCCAATGGCGCTCCAAACACTGTATCTGCCACCAACCCAGCTGGCGAAACCGAACATGTTTTTCTTGTCGATCCCGAATTTTTCAACTTCGGGTGCATTGGTTGACAGAGCGACAAAGTGTTTGGCAACGTGTGATGTTTCTTTGGCGGTCTCGAGGAACCAAGACTTGGCGGTGTTTGCGTTGGTTGTAGTTTCGGCGGTCGTGAAAGTCTTGGAAGCAACGAGGAAGAGAGTCGTCTCTGGATCGGAATCTCGAAGAGCCTCTGCAATATGAGTTCCGTCCACGTTGGAGACGAAATGCATCTTCAGGCTCCGGTCTCCGTAAGGCTTCAAGGCTTCAGACACCATGACGGGCCCACTTTAAGGTGATCAGTCACTGGCTTTTGCAAGAACGAAGCATCTAGCTATCCAAGCAACATAAGTGAGATCACTTACAGGTCGGAACCACCAATGCCGATGTTGATGATGGTATTAATTTTCTTTCCAGTGTACCCCTTCCATTCTCCGCTGCGCACCTGTTCCGAAAATTCTTTCATGTGCTCCAAGACTTCATTGACATCCTCCACCACGCTCTTGCCATCAACCTGCATTGGCTCGTTTGAGACATTGCGCAACGCAACGTGGTAAACTGCTCTGTCCTCTGTGAAGTTGATCTTTTCTCCCTTGAACATGTCATCTCGAAGCTTTTCCAACCCACACTCTTTAGCAAGCTGGACAAGTAGTGACAGGGTCTCCTCGGTGATGAAGTTCTTCGAAAAGTCGAAAAGAATCTCGGACTTGTCAGCGGTGTTGTTGAAGGTGCGTGAGAACTTCTCAAAACGTTGAGGATCTTGTTGAAAGTACTCCTTGAGCACAATGTTTCGACCAAGGGTCGTGTGATGTTCCTGAAGCTGCTGCCATGCCTTGAGATCACTTGCTTGCGCGAATCCAGGCATTATGAAGTAGGCAGCGACTAGCCTTGCGAAGGTAAGCTATCTCGCTGAGATTAGTACTGAAATGAATGCTCGTCACCTCAGAAAAGCTTGGAGAGTTCAAATGTTCGAGTTTGATCACTTACATCAGAGCAACTGAAGCCAGTTCACGGGGAATAACGTTACTCGAGTTGTTGTAGCTCTGCTTCGGTGACGTGAGCGGAAGGCCACGGAAAAACTGAACCAAACCCCTCCACCCCACCTCTAGCGCCGCAACAGTATCACAACCCCCACTCGAGACGGCCATGTAAGCTTCAGAGCATACCGTACCTATTCTTTACATCTCTAAGTTTCCCTTCGTAGAGCACTGTGCTGTCGAATACTGTTGAGATCGTACAAAGGGCTTCAATTGTAGATTCTATGCAGTCCCAGCCAATGTGGTTTGGAGAGGACAAACATGACGTATGGAACAACAAGGCATCAGGGCGCATGAAGGCCCTCAAACAGGCATTGCATCGCTAAAATCTAGGCCCACCGATATGCATTTGTCATAAAACAGCCATCTCTTCATCAACCGTTAATGCTGCCGAACGAAGGGTCTTTCACGCTACCTCCAGCATCTCCGAGACCCGCGACGGGACGATTGTAAGACCACCCTGCGAATTGTTGCTGCATCGTCTGGGAGAGCATTGGACCGTCCACATACGAGTCCGTCGGTGCCTCGGAAGTGAACTCACGATCAAAGTTCGCAGTATCCAAAGCATCAGCCTAAGAATGATAGTTAGCGAGGTCAGTAAGGTCACGAGTCTGGCGTACGTACCACACTGGGTTTGAAAGTCGGCTCGTACTTTCGCTGCAAGAGTTTCCTCCAGTCGATACTGTGGAAGAACTGATGGGCTTTGATCTCTGACGCGCCGTTTGCGCCTAATCTCTGCTCCGGACGACGATCCAATAGCCTCGTGAGAAGGTCCTTTGCGGCTGGTGGAACAATATCTGGCCCAGGGAAATGAAGTGGTTCGGAGAGAATCTTTCGGTACATCTCATTGGTATTCTCATCATAGTAGGGAGGTAAGCCGGTCAACATTTCGTAGAGGAGCACCCCTAGCGTCCACCAATCGACAGTCTTCGTGTAGCCATGGCCCAAAAGCAATTCCGGTGCTAGATACTCTGGTGTGCCGCAGAACGCTAATCGAATGGTAAGCATCAATGATTAGAAGCAGAACATATTAGAATCCAGGACATACTGTTCGTTCGATCCTCGTCTTTCATGTCCAGTTTGCAAAGACCAAAGTCACACAAGGCAATGTGCCCAGAGTAATCGAGAAGGATGTTTTCAGGCTTGAGATCGCGGTAAATGACGTTGAATCCATGCAAGCATTCCAGTGCGCACAACAGCTCGGCGGTGTAGAACCTCGACCTGTTGATATCGAAGCGCTGTTCTTTCTGGAGGTGATGGAAGAGCTCGCCCCCGTTCACGAAAGCCAACACAAGATACAGCTTCTCGGGGGATTGAAAAGAGAATTTGAGCGGGACAATAAATGGATTGTTGATCTGGGCTAACACGGACCGCTCGGCGAGCGTGTGTGCTACCTCTGAGCGTGAGATGATGTGCGCTTTGCGGAGGGTTTTAAGAGCGTAGATTCGATGTGTATCACGTTTCCTGAGAAAGTCGAGTCAGCAAGATCATTCCAAGAGCACTATGCGACGGGCGAGAATTGGACACTGACATGACCTGCATGACTTTGCCGAAACTCCCTTTCCCAACGACCTTCAGTAGCTCAAAATCTTCAATCGTCAATGTGCGCTGTCTGTTCTCAACAAACTCTACTCCGATCTTGATAGACCCAGTTCCAAAGCCCATCTCGATCCACTCTGCCCCTATCTGGCCAAGCTGTCGCTCTTGCTGCGCGAACGCTAACGCTGCCTTCTCCCGGTCCCGCTTGCTGGTCTTCGGGTCCTCAACATAAGGTCGCGACTCCTCAAATCTTGGGTTGACTCGACAAGCACCAAGAAATATGTCCTCACTCCTCCCGACACCCTGACGCGCATTGGGATTCCGTAGATACAATTGTACAGATAATTCCGTGGTGCGAGAGACATCAAACTTATATGAAGTGTTCTCACCGGCCCATAATGGGTTTTCCGGTGTCCCGGAGACCGCATCCACGAAAACCTGCAACTTATCAAAGTCTAGGAGCACGTATGGAAGGTACTTGGCGGAATATCGGCCGTGGATGGTAGGTACAGCATTGATGCCACCACTTGTCGATTGAGGGCGTCCAGCGTTGATATACGAGCCTGCCGTACTGCCTTGATTACGTGAAGACGATGAGTTTGGGCGTACAGATCCCGACACGGAAAAGCCACTGCCGGAAGATAGAGAGTTCTGCGTGTAGGAACTGAAGGCTTGCTGGTACTGCGGCGGAAGAGAAAAACCTCGACCCTCATGAAGGGTCACGATCAGGATGCCAGGCTTTGAAGGTGCTGGCGGCGGCGACACTAGTGGTTCCGATGCAGCTGGTCCAAGTAAGTGTCTGCACAGGTAATTGCTTGGAAAGGCACGCTTGAGATACCAATTCCATTGCTACTTGTGCTGCTTGCATCATCAGTTGACACCTGCGTTTCGCCTTTGATAGTCGAGGTAGAGGTCGAGCGACCAAAGGAATTCTTCAAGGGGGCCAGGTGGGTCTCCTTCAGTTCTGGCAAATAGTAAGTCTACCGTAAGCCTGGACTGAGAGGCCAAAAACATACTTTTCGTCAGATTCCAAGACATGTTGTTGATCTATACTTTGGTGGCAGCTGAAATGAGTTTTCTGACAAGAGAAGATGGTTGTTTTCATGTGAAGTCGGTATGAGAAAGTGATACGACGAGGTACCCCTCCACAGCCACAAATGGATCGTAATCAGCGCCACAAGACGGTTTCGTCTTGTCGGAAGAGCTTCGTCGAAAACTTCCCAACTATCGAACGATTGAAGAAGCTTGAAGGTGCTTGTGTTGATTGTTCTCAGCCTGAAATCGTCTGAATCATTTATCTCATGGAGCTCTGACATGCAGCAGAATGGTTTGTTGTGGAGCGTTTGAGTAACGTTAAGGTAAGGCTGTAGCTTAGTCATTCTCGGCTGCCATGTCGGTAAGAGCCGCCTCCGCTTGCCAAAGATAGACTTTCCCTGATTGGCTTTCGGACCGCATCAGAGCTTCCTTACCGGCATAAACTCAACAACAGCTCGATAAGTCTTAGTCTCCTAGACTCAACCCTACCTGTATGCCTAGAGGAGCTGCTGTTCAGCCTATCATTCACTTTTGAAGATTTGTTTTTCACGACGCCAAAGAATTATTCCATTCAGCGCAAACCGTTGTTGTCGTAACCTGAGAGAGCCATCTCGAACAGGAAATCACAGAAATTGCAATGGGGGTCATCAAGAAGAAGACAGTCACTAGGGGTACCGAAGGCGGGGTTAAATATGTGTGTGATGTGTGCTCAGCCGATATCACCTCCACTGTGAGTACCGCAATTCACTCAATTTGGCTCTTCTTTCCCCCAGCGGTGCTAAGGCTTTTACTGCGTGTAGGTTCGGATACGTTGCGCGCATCACACGTGTAATGATTATGACCTCTGTGTGCCCTGTTTCTCGGCAGGAGAGTCTTCGCGAGATCATGACCCAAGAACTCATTCTTACCTAGTCATTGAACAACATTCTATACCAATATACACCAAGGACTGGGGCGCTGATGAGGAGTTGCTGCTTCTGGAAGGTGCCGAGTCTTATGGTCTTGGTTCGTGGGCAGATATTGCGGATCACATTGGCGGCTACAGGACGAAGGAAGAAGTGCGGGATCATTACATAAAGACTTATATTGAGAGCTCAAAGTTCCCATTGCCTGAACGCGCAAGTCCTGATGACCGGAGTCTTATCGATGAGGTACCAAGAGAGAAGTTTCAGGCGCGGAAAAAGCGGCGCATAGAGGAAAGAAAGGAGGCAGCAAAGTCTGCGCCGCCAGCGGCCCCAAAACAGAAGCCCACAGCAAGTGTCCCTGCGTGCCATGAGATACAAGGATACATGCCAGGGCGGCTCGAATTCGAAACCGAGTTTGCCAACGAGGCGGAGGAAGCAGTTCAACATATGCAGTTTGACCCCGGTGATGGCCTCAATCCTCGGACTGGTGAAATGGAGCCAGAAATGGAACTCAAGCTGGTAGTAATGGACATCTATAATTCACGCTTGACAGCAAGAGCAGACAGGAAGAAAATCATCTTCGAGCATAACCTGCTGGAGTATCGGAAGAATGCTGCCCTAGACAAGAAACGGACTAAAGAAGAGCGGGATCTTTTGAATAAAGCCAAACCTTTCGCGAGGATGATCAATCATCATGACTTTGAAGAATTCTGTTCCGGTCTAGAGTACGAACACAACCTACGGCAAGCCATCGCCCAGCTCCAGGATTGGCGGCAGATGGGGATCGGGGACCTCAAGGGCGGCGAAAAGTACGAGCAAGAGAAGCAACAAAGAGCTCAACGCCCAGCACCGACAGGAACTTTTGATCGCCTAGCCAGCATTCGTCCCAACAAACCAACTCCGCCTGTCGAAACTCCTTCTGCGACGACTGCGCTGACAGCTCCTGAGTTGCCAATCCGTCTACAATCAAACGGAATACAGACACCCGTCTCTCCCAATTCTCGGTCGCCAAACATGCTTAATGATCGGGCCCTTGCAAACGGTCACGCCAACGGCAGCCTCACACCACAGACAGGAAAGTCTCGATATGTTGTCCCACCTATCGCGGGGGCGCAACCCCTGAAGCTCAACAATGAAAACGCCACAGATCTACACTTGCTGACGAAAGAAGAGCAAGAGCTGTGCAGTATCTTGAGGATCATGCCAAAGCCGTACCTCGTGATCAAGGAGCATTTGTTGAAAGAGGCGATGAAGCAAGGTGGCAACCTGAAACGGAAGGTGGCCAGGGAAGTTTGTAAGGTACGCTGCGAACTATGATACTCCTCCCTTGTGTGGTCATAGAGCTGACAATGCCATAGATTGACGTGACAAAGGCTGGCAGGATATTCGACTTTTTTGTACATTCAGGGTGGATAAGTAAAGGCTGAACAACGCCGCTTGGGTAGGCACATGTTTATTATTGGACGGCGTGGCTGTCTAACTGGGTAAAAAGGCCGGGGGGTAAATTGGGGTATCACTGCATTGCACAGGGTTGCTGCTGTATGTTATGCTTATCAGTATCTGCTACTCTCACAACAATGGTTTACGCTCGCTGCACCTCAGTTTCGGATACTCGTAACCCTCGCGCCGCCGTGGACGTTGATGTGATTGTCCCAGATCACAGCTTACTCCAGGGAATTCTGGATTGGAATTGCCCGACGCTCGCTGGGATGCGTGATTCGTTTGTTGCCGGGTTGATGTATGCCTGCCATTAAGAGGCCGCGAGTAGGAATGCTGACACAAACTCTGTTCTTGTGAGGAACTTAAGGCCATTTTGATCAGGGCCATGAGAGAGCGGCACAGAAGCATAAGGGAGCGGGAGGAAGACTGAAGTCGAGTACAGGTGAAGAGCAGAGCATACATGTTGCCTATTAATATGACAGGTAAGAGAGACCAATCAGTTATACTGCCGTTGCTGATCTTTCCGCAATTTGATATACATCCCTGGCTTGATCCCACGTGTATCAACTTCACGATGATACCTATCCACATCATAAAACTCCGTCCGCATCACAACAAACACTCTGACTGTGTTCATAGATTCTTTGACAACAGAGATAAGTGTAGTGAGTAATCCACCCATGCTCTCATACTGCTCAGGACGGTCAATGACTATATGGACCGGCTCCGGACACCGATCAACAACGCGAAGCAATACTTCGCGTAGGCCCTCATCCCGATCGCTGTCGTCCTTGGTCTTGGACAGCTGCGTTACCATGTGCTGGAAGTCGGCACCGTCGCGGAGGACCAAGGGTTTTTGCTCGACGAGCTGGCAGATGAGAGCAGGTATGATGGGTGGCTTGCCGTTTGTCATGGTGGACATGTAGTGGGCCACTACGCTCCGACGCTCGGTGAGATCATGAATTGCGCTCACTGCGGCGGGAGAGAGCCAGGAATCATCGATTGAGTTTCCGGGCTCATTGCAGCCGTGGAGAACTAACAGAGAAGAGCTGCCGCTGCTCCAAGAAATGTACTCTGGGAGATGGTCCAGATCCGACTTTGTCATTGTTGTCCGATGCCGCTCGTGTCCAAAAACAGATTCAAGGATCCAGCAGTACTCTAGTAATGAAGCATCATGCTTCTTGAGGTCGAAATGCTCAAGACTGAGGCATCTCCGGAGTTCTATCAGATGAATGTGATCATTCCTTTCTTGCAACTCTGTTTTTGAACCAGCGGTTTAGTATGCATCAATATGTTATGATTGGATTGGAACCTACGCTCTATTTCACGTCGCAGCTCTAGCACACGTTTAGTGAAACTTCTTCTTCAGATTATGCGATGACAGACCTTCGTTCTGTTGTGTGATGTCTTCGTTCTGCCGTGTGATGTGTTCATTCTGCCGTGTGATGTGCTCAACCTGTTCGGCCAGCAACGCTTCGCATCTGATCCTGACGTTGGTGAACAAGTCACGCATGGTCTCCTCTCTAACTCGAAATCCAAGGGGCTTTCTCATTCCGTAAGTTATCCGACCTGATCTTGTGTCAGCAGGAGATACACAGAGGGCTGGAGAGCTTCAGACGATTCATCGAGTTACATCACGCCCTGTCCAGCCGGCTTTCAATGTAGTAGACAGAGTGGTGCAGCTGTTGATTGTTTAATCTCATGAATTGAACAACGCCCCGAACTTACCGAACCGTGACCCAAGAAAATACGTTGTAGCCTCCCTAGCAAATAGAATGACCTCTCGGTAAACTTCAGAGAGTAGGCCGGCTAAACCAACATTTGGATAAAGTCTTTTGTAGATATCCATCTCAGGAAGCCGATCTGTCATCTGCTTCAGAGAGGATTCAATCGCCTCTTCGCCGTCGCCTTTCTGCGTGACTACCTGAGCCTTGTCAGAGCGAAATTGATTGATCGAGTGTTGTAGATAGCTCTCACCGCGAACAGCAAGGATAGTGTGCCAGATGCAAGTCCACCATATTGAGAATCTGCCGTTTGAACGAGATTCACAACTCCAGAATAGGCCTTCAAGAATTGATCGAAGGTCTTGGCGAATTCCTGAAACGTAGCAGCAACCTTTGAAACTCCTTCGGATCGCTTCTGTCTTATGCTCGAGTATGCTGTTGTCAAACCTGTTGAATAGTTGTCGACACGTGCAGACAAGTCCTCGAGGGACAAACTATTCAGACTCTCAAGGAGCTGCTCCTGGGTTTGTGAACTGTGGTTTTTCGGCTGACCATGGACTATATGTTCTAATTTGACTGTGATCTTCCTTCCGAGGCTGGGCAGGGTTTTCTCAAAGTCGCTGCGACCATCGAGGACGGTTTTCGCTGCCGCAATCTGCTCACTTCAAGGAGTGAGTTAGAAGCACAGCGTTAAAGGATAGCTCATACATTACCAGTCTTTCCCTCGAAACCATGCTGGCCCACCAGAGTGATGCCCATTCATCATCAACATATTCTCCCCCATCGCATATCCTCGTCCTTCTTGCAAGAGTCACTTCTTAGTTGCAGTAGTACAAAGTCCTCGATGTCGGTGATGGAGGCTCATTATGCGGCTCTCTTGTGCAAGATGAATCTTACATACCTAATGTCACATTTTGGCCCCCATCTCAGCCGCCATCTCCGCCCCCATCTCCGCCCACCCCATCCTCATGACCCCTTAAAATAGCGACTCGACTCGTGCGTAAGGCGATTTCAAGCCCGTTTCCCTCTGGTTCTGCAGCAATGAGACCGAGGTGTTTCGAATTGACAGGGTTGATACATTCAGATATTTCTGGATTGAATGATCACCAATGACAGTTCCGATTTATACATGAAGGGGAGGGTGCAAAGTCTCAAGAGAGAAGAGATGCCGTCTGCAGCTATAACTTATTAAAATCCGTCATGCATAAGCCGACTTCCTTTTCCGGCCACACCTATCAGCGTAAAACTGGAAACCTTTCGGACCCACTCCTTTCGAACCAGTTTCTCCTGCCGATTGGCCTTCCTGCCACATGGAAATGAGATGTGTGGAACATTTGGGGGCGGCTATAATCCTTCCAAGTTTGCCTTGCATGCGCGAACTGCAACCTATTTTGTTTTTGTTTTTCTCTGTAGCTGACAAATTCGCGGCCCTGATCCTCAATTTGAGATGATTGGATGACTTTAATCGACCATCCTAGAAGGGGACCGTCAGCACTGTTTCGTCCGCTGCATTCCATGGTTCCACACAGTCGATGGAGCTATCGCCGCGTCCCACAGGGCTGAGTGATAGGTATAAACACTGGGCATTGAAATTGACGGACTCTTCGAAATTAATTCATCTTCTAACAAGTAGAGCTGCGCAATAAGTTGAAAGAGCTGTACCCCTCGTTGGTTACTCAATATGGCAACGACAATGCCTGATGGTCTCGTTCCGGTGAGTACAGTATTTGATCAATCAGAGTTAGCACCAAATTGCGAGATTGAACTAATGAAAACAGGCCGAGGAATCCAACAGACAAGATCGCATACGAGATCCTGAGTTCTATAGGAAGGGACTTGAGCAGAAGTACATCAAGCTTCTTGAGTCTAGGATTGCCGATTTGGAAGCACTACAATCAGTGGGTCAAGGCTCGAAAAATAAGGCTACTACGGCCACCGCTGCACCCAGTGTGGTAAGTTTGAGTACCTACACCACTCCCGACCAAATTTTGTAATCATCGAACACGTTGGTTGGCTGGCATAAATTACAAGCTCACATTGATATCTAGGCAAGTAGCATTGCACCAGATGACTTGGATGACAACAACACTGGACCTGACGGCGAAGAACATGCGACACCCAAAACCAAGCTATCTAAGGTTCGTGAGCCAAAAGTTCACCCATTTCATGTTTGCAAAGCTAATTTTTGCTTAGGATGACGAGGAAGCCTCTGATGGCTCGAAAGCGTCAAAAACCCCCAAATCCCGTTATAAAGTGCTCATCAGCAAGTGGAACAAAGAACTACTTGAAAGAGTCGATGTTCCGGCAGACATCAAGGAAGAGCTGACGGATACTAAGAAGCAGCTGGAGGCCGCTGAGCTCGCGTTCACCTTCCGCAAAGTCCAGGGTGTCAATGAGCTTAGTACATCTTACTCTGAAGTCATTATCGAATCCGAAGCCCTCCAGAAACTCATTGGCGACATTACAGAGCTTGGAGATAACGAGGGAAAGGTCCTTCAGCTGGTTTCTCCCTTTGAATCGCTGGTGTACAAGTGGGCTGAGGCCAAAGTCGAAGCAAATAAAGTCGACGAAGCAGATTCAGAGGCTAGAAGGACAGCGCGACAGGATCTCCAAGAGCTTCTTAAGATTATCTCTACATCGTCAGGTCTCGAACAACTGGACAAGTATCTCAAGGATTTCGACAGTATAAAGAAAGACAAGTCTATCACCCACGAAGCACTGTGGACTCTGTTTCCGCCAGGAACGCTGATCGTCGCAAGGCCGTTTCTCGGAGAGCCACAGATATTCTTTGTCGTATCTTGCGAGCTCTTCCCCGAGACAGGATCCAAAGAACCTTTCGAGCTGAAATGTTACTGCTTTGACTGGGACGGGAGCTATTTTAACAGGGTCCCCTTTCTGTTAAAGATCGAGCATTTCGAGGCTAAGAAAAGTATCTTTGAGCTGGCATGCTGTCCGTTGGAGTACTACCAGGAGGAAGGCAAAGACCAGAAAGAGGCAGTGGCGGCTTTGAGACAGCGACTTATCAAGCGAGGGAAAAAGTACCGAGAGATATGCATCGCAGAAAGAGGGAAGCAAATGTTTCACTACGAGGGATCTGCATACCACCAAAAGACCAATGGCTTCTTCTCCTCCCGATCATCATCCGACGACGCTAGTCAGTCTGATTCAGGGTCAGTCCGTGAAGCGCGTCGGTCTAGTTCTGAGTCAGGCAAACTAGAAGTACGTTTCCCTAAACCCATAGTGACATCTTTGCTGATTTGTGTCTTTGAGGATAGGTCAAGGGAGTAGCAATGATAGATTTCGCATCCTACCTGGAATATCAGCCTCCTGGAGCTCCCTTGATGGGAGACTTGCGCCAGTGGAACGGCGAAATGGAGTGCACCTGTCCAGAATGCCGCGCCCGACCATCAGCCACATCGATCTACCGCTTCAACTGGGACAAACATAATCGATACAAAAAAATGAGCGATGAGCAGTATCTTCTTTGCCCACCACGGCTTCTCGGATATGCTATGTCACACAAAACATGGGCACAGCTTGAGATCAGCAAATTGCAAGAACCGAAGCCCAGTTCGGTGAACACGTTCGAAAATGAGCTTCAATTGGATCCAGAAGCAAAGGATCTCATCAAAAAGTCAGTCCTGGCTCATGAAATGGGCAAGAAGACGGACAGCCAAGGCCGGACCCAGAACATTGAAGATTTCACACAAGGCAAAGGGAAAGGCCTGACTATCATGCTCTATGGTAGGCCTTATCTGCTTACAGATTTATTGTTCGTTGCTGACTGTGACAAGGACTTCCTGGGGTTGGGAAAACTTTAACGGCGGAGAGTGTAGCCAAATTGGCACGGAAACCTTTGTTCTCTGTTGGGGTTTCAGACATTGGCATAGAGGGCCAGAACGTTGAGGCCAACCTACAGAAGATCTTCGATCTGGCCGGCCTGTGGGAAGCTGTGCTCTTATTGTGAGTTACACAGGCCTGGATGCCACCCAGCACTTCTAACTCGGTGTAGCGATGAGGCCGATGTGTTCTTGGAGGCACGGGGTTCAGGAGAGAATGACCTCAAAAGAAATGCAATGGTCTCAGGTAAGCTATAAGGTGCCCTCATATCGTAACTTATACTCATCTAGCCAGTTCTGTTACGAGTTCTTGAATACTATGAAGGGATCTTGATCTTGACAACAAACCGGATGAGGTCATTTGATATTGCTGTGCAGAGTCGCATTCGTAAGTTGAATTTGAAACCTCGGCCACTCCAATCATTTTACTGATTGCATATCTTCCAAAGATGTCGCAGTCAAGTATGGCGATCTCACTCCACAACAACGTCAGAATATTTTTGAGTCCTTTCTGGTCCAGCTCAACAATAAAAAGCTTCTGAGTGAATGGGAAGGAAATAACGGCATTGAAAGTTGGATCAAGAGGGAGGGGGGTAGATTCAAGTTCAATGGCCGTCAGATCCGAAATGTAGTTTCCACGGCCTTGGGCATTGCACGGTCCGACGGCCAGAAACTCACACGAGAGCACCTTAGCTTTGTAGCAAGACAAACCGAAGACTTTCAGAGGGATCTGCAGCAACAGGAGACCATATACCGGCACAGCCAACTTACGCAAGGCTCCGCGATGTGACAAACGCAAAGGGTTGAGAACAGAGGCAAAGCAATCTCCAGTAGAATAGCTAGATTGGATATCGCCGTTTACTCCGTTCAGGCACTTATATATGCAAGTAATCTTACATAGCTGTATGGAATCTCGGATCAGTACTTTTTACTCCCTGATTCGGTTCATGTCTGTAAGTGATCAATGCTTATGTACCCCGGATTATATCGATAAAGTTGCCGAGGCTCACAGTGCTGATGGCCCCGCCGACAGTGTTTATCTACCTATCAAAACAATCTTTGGCCTTATATAAATCCCCAAGATGATCAATTGAAGGCTTACTGAGG
>QQTW01001667.1_pt1 | contig 15756 bp, 12 predicted proteins | sample 1904831 | NCBI WGS metagenome assembly QQTW01 (sample SAMN09435610, study PRJNA476489) | Subsurface metagenome, whole genome shotgun sequencing project. | reverse complement strand
CACCATCCGCCGTCAAGTACGTGCGTGGTTAAAAGCGGGAGTGATGGATGGAAAGCAGTTGTTTCCAACATCTGAGGGTACGCCACAGGGTGGGGTCATTTCTCCACTACTGGCAAATGTTGCTCTCCACGGGATGGTCGCGACACGTAAAGTCGCGTGTTTTAAAGGCTTTATAGCCAATGACTGAGGAACCGTCTCCTCTAGGGAATCCTTTCTCCCTATCCTCGCGTAAAAGGGTCATTGACCCCGCCTACGGTGAGAGTAAGTAATGAAATCAACGGAGAGCTAGGCACGAAAGCCGGAACACTGGGAGCCTAAACCTGGTAGGAAGGCAAGGGGAAGACTGAAAAGGGTTAACGTAAGTGAACCGATTTTAAGCTTCGTGATTGGAGGCAGAGGTGTAATAAGGCTGAAACACCTCGACCAAAAGGTAAGGAGGTAGGTTGCTGGAGTTCTATTCATCTGACAACGAAAGGACATAATCCCTCCCGGAGTATTGTCGGAACCCGAATCGGTCGAAGGTCAAACACGTGGAACGTGGTAAACCCTATAGGTTCTCTGGAAAGGTCGATAACAGAGTAGGCTAACCGCAAGGAAAGCGGAATATCTAGAGGGTAGAGGAAACTGGAAAAAGCGAATGCCTCCGTGTAATGCGGGGGATAGGGGCTCAAACAAATGTCCTACACCGAAAGGTGGCAGACTTCCACTTATGTGTCCAACGATAAATCAAAGTAACAGAACCGAACCAACGTGAAAGATAGAGTCAGCAATGACATCGGAACGAAGGAACCGCTATCTAACTGGGCAGACATTAATTGGAAGCTCGTAAAGAAGCGCGTCAGGAACTTGAGACAGAGAATTTATCGAGCGACTCAGAACCGTCAGTGGAATAAGGTCAGAAGCCTTATGAAACTGATGATACGCAGCTACTCAAACCTGTTGCTATCAGTAAGAAGAGTAACCCAAGAGAATCAGGGCAAGAAAACTGCTGGCGTCGATGGTCAGACTGCCCTCAAACCAAATCAAAGGGTGAAATTGGTCAAAGAGATGAATGCACACACGCTCTGGAAAGCAAAACCAACCAGACGAGTGTACATACCAAAAACCAACGGAAAAAGGAGACCGTTAGGAATACCAACCCTCAAAAACCGCGTAGCACAGGCAGTTGTGAAAAATGCCCTGGAACCAAGTTGGGAGGCGCGTTTTGAGCCGAACAGCTATGGATTTAGACCGGGGAGAGGTGTCCATGATGCCATCGAACAAAGCCATATCAGACTCAGAGGCGGACACGACACATGGATACTAGAAGCGGACATTAAGGGATGCTTCGACAACATTAGTCACAACTACATACTTGAAGCCATAGGAAAAATCCCAGGCAGAGAGTTAATCAAGCAATGGTTGAAAGCTGGATATGTAGAATCCTCAGTGTTCTGTGAAACGGACAGCGGAACGCCTCAAGGGGGGATTATTTCCCCGTTGTTAGCAAACATCGCCCTAGACGGACTCGACAGGCTATTAAGCCAGTACGAGAAAGTTCGGACATACCCATTCTTTGATAAGAATCGAGGGAAAGTTCGACACAATAAAATCAAATATGCCAAGTACGGTTTTATCCGTTACGCAGATGATTTTATCATTACCGCCGAGACAAAACAGGATATAAAGGATATTTACCCCACTGTAGAACGATGGTTAGGGGAAAAAGGACTTAAGCTGAGTCAGGAAAAAACCAACATTACCCATGTAGGAAAAGGGTTTAATTTTTTAGGGTTCAATATCCGTCAGCTCAAAGGAAGCACATACTGCTTCCCCCAGAAAGAAAAAGTCCTCACCAAGTTACGAGAAATCCGGGCATGGCTCAAAACGAATAAACAAGCCACCACCGAAAACGTAATAGGCTATCTTAACCCAATAATTAGAGGGGTAGGAAACTTCTACAAAATCGGTTCAGCCAAACAGGTGTTAGATTACTTCGACCACCAAATCTGGAAAGCACTCTGGGCTTGGGCAAAACGAAGGCACGCAACTCCAAAGAAAGGGGCAGGTTGGGTGAAGAAAAACTACTTCTGTGTCCATAAAGGGCAAGATTGGACATTCTTCGCCAAAACCCATGACCGACGTGGCAACCCCAGGTACATTTATGTATTTAAGGCAAGCTCTATCCCAATAGAGAGACACGTAAAAGTCAAGGGTACTGCCTCTCCAGACGACCCAACTCTCACTAAATACTGGAAAGACCGCCAATCCAAATACGGGAAATCGTATTGGGCCTTAGGCTCAAAATTATATAAAGTGGCGGAAAAACAGCAATGGGGTTGTCCGGTATGTGGGGAACACCTGTTTAATGGAGAAGAGCTGCACGCACACCACAAAGTGCAAGTCCAAAACGATGGTTTTGATGGGGCAGAAAATCTTATTCATGTACACAAAATCTGCCATCATCATCTGCACAGTGGAAAACGTTCTGGGAAGCAGGAGGCTTGAGCCGGATGATAGGAAAACTATCACGTCCGGTTCTTAGGGGAGGGAGGCACGGCGACGTGTCCTCTCTTACCCGGCAAGAACGAATTAAGAAATACGCAGAAACGTTAAAAGGGGCAAAAGAAAAAAATCGGAAAGCCCTAACCTTAATTCGGTACGCCGATGACTTTGTGATTCTCCATAAAGACATAACCGTAGTCCAAAGGTGCCAAGAGATAATCTCGGAATGGTTACTAGACATGGGTTTGGAATTGAAACCTGCCAAAACAAGGCTAACCCACACCCTAAATGGATGTGGGATAGAGAAACCGGGGTTTAAGTTTCTCGGTTTTAACATAAAACAGTGGAGAGTGGGCATATACCACTCAAAACAAGGTTTCAAGACAATCATCACACCCAGCAAGGAAAAGCAAAAGATACACTACGATCGAGTAGAGAGTATCATCGAAGACCACAAAACAGCACCACAAGCGGCGCTAATCGGGAATCTAAACCCGGTGATAAAGGGATGGTCAAACTACTACTCAAGTGTGGTGAGCAAGGAAATCTACTCATCACAAGACCATTTAATGTATCTAAAGCTAAAAAGCTGGGCAGAACGCCGCCATCCCAACAAATCGGGTTCATGGGTAGCCAAGAAATACTGGCAAACCATAGGCGGTAATAATTGGGCTTTCGCAACCAGGCAGAAGGGTATAAACCCAGTGCGGTTACTGTCACATGCAGAAACGCCAATAGTTAGGCATGTGAAAGTCAAAGGCGATGCCAGTCCGTATGATGGCAACCTGATTTACTGGAGTTCAAGAATGGGTGCGCACCCGGAAGTATCAACGAGGATGGCAACGCTCTTGAAGACTCAGAAGGGAAAGTGCACTCACTGCGGGTTGTACTTCCGCGAGGAAGATGTACTGGAGGTTGACCACATTATCCCCCGGAGTAAAGGGGGAAGAGACGAATACAGAAACCTTCAGATTTTACACAGACACTGCCACGATAGAAAAACAACCGAGGATGGTTCGGGTGCGAAGTGCGTATGATAAACGCCGATTCATTGAGGAGCCGGATGAGGTGAAAGTCTCACGTCCGGTTTTGAAGACCAGCGGGTATCGTGAGGTACTCGCTGAGTTTACTAGGATGTCAAAAGGTTTGGATGAATGCCTACGCTACATCTAGACTTTGCAGATACGCCCTAGCCTAACTGCTAGACCAATTGCTTTGATCGGGCCGACAATCAAGCTTAATTGCTCGACACTCCGCGCCAATGCGCGGTTTGCTTTTTTCAGCTCACTCATTAACCAAGGCAAGATCGCCTTTTTCAATAGAAACTATTCAACCGTAAGTCAGGATCTCTAACAGAGCGACGCAGCAGGGTAAACTCAGATGTTGCACCAACAAAATTTTTCCCTCAATATACGGAGACTTAAGTCTTGGGTATAGAACTGCGTAGTTATGTATTTCTAGACAGCTTGCAGCCTCAGCACGCGGCTTACCTGGGGTCAGTGGCGCTAGGGTTTTTGCCATTGCCGGGTGATACGTCCCTGTGGATTGAAATCTCACCGGGCATAGAAATCAATCGGATGATGGATGTCGCCCTGAAATCTACCTCTGTACGTCCAGGAGTGCAAGTTGTAGAACGACTTTACGGCCTTCTAGAAGTTCATTCTAGCAAACAGGGCGAGACGCGTGCTGCGGGTAAGGCAATTCTGGAGGTGCTGAAAGTCCGCGAACAGGAGTGTCTCAAACCGCACGTCATTTCTAGCCAAATTATCCGCAACCTCGATCCCCACCAAACACAACTGATCAATCGCACCCGCAAAGGACAAATGATTCTAGCAGGGCAAACTTTATATGTGTTAGAAGTTCAGCCTGCCGCCTACGCTGCCCTAGCGGCGAACGAGGCAGAGAAAGCCTCCTTAATTAACATTTTAGAGGTTCAGGCTGTCGGCAGTTTCGGACGCCTTTACTTGGGCGGAGAGGAACGGGATATTTTAGCAGGGTCTAGTGCGGCGTTGGCGGCAATTGAAAGTGTGTATGGGCGGGAAAATCCTAGCAGTGGACGTAGTGAATAGCGGGCAGAGTGTTAATAGTTAATGATTAGTGGGAAGAACCTCTACTAACAACTAATAACTAACCAAAGCACGGAATCCCATCGCCGCCCCTGCGTAGGAGCCCTCAAAGGTTAAAGTCGATACGTTGGCACTGCCAGATAAAACAAAGGAGACTGAGATGGCAAATCTAGAGCATCTTGCGCTACTTGAGCAGGGTGCAGTTAGATGGCTTGAGTGGAGAGCTAAAAACCCACAGGTAAAACCAGACCTTAGTGAAGCTAACCTCATCGGGGTTAACCTAAGGGGTGCCAACCTAATCGAGGCTAACCTTCAAAGGGCTGATCTCAGCAAAGCTAAACTGATTGCAGCTAACCTCGAAGGAGCTAACCTCAGCAGTGCTAACCTCTATAAGGCTGAACTGATCGATGCTAATCTCCAAAACGTTGAACTGATCAATGCGAATCTTATTGAAACTAACCTCATTGAGGCAGACCTCAGTAATGCCAACCTCATTGGGGCAAAGCTTAGAGAAGCCAACCTTAGAGGAGTTGATTTCAGTAATGCTAACCTGATTGCGGCTGAACTTAGAGGGGCTAACCTTAAAGAGGCCGATCTGAGTGGGGCAAACCTTAGAAGAACTAGCCTTGACTATGCTAACCTCATTGCAGCTAACCTTAGCAATGCTAATTTCAGCAATGCTAACCTCCATGCAGCTGAAATGATTGGAGCTTACCTCTACAAGACTGACCTCCACAAAGCTAACCTTAGTAAGGCTCACCTCAGCGGGACCTACGTTTTCTGGGCTAACCTTAGCGAGGCTAACCTTTATGAGGCTGACTTCAGCTGGGCTAACCTCAGCAAAGCTAACCTTAGAGGCGCTAACCTTAGCAAAGCTAACCTTAGAGGCGCTAACCTTAGCAAAGCTAACCTTAGAGGCGCTAACCTTAGCAAAGCTAACCTCGAACAAGCTAACTTCGAGCAAGCAAACCTTGAACAGGCTAACCTCAGCAAAGCTAACTTTCAAGGGACAACTATGCCTGATGGTACAATCCACCACTAGCTCACAAACTTTTAAGTCATTTGAGCAATTCGCATGCAGTTTTACAGGCAAGCGACCTTACAAACGTGGTGCTACTCCCTTCTGGCTCAAATATCTTCCTGGCTACGCCCTGCTGTTATTGTGCTTACCTTACCTCTACAAAGATGCTTTCTACTTCAACAATTGGCATTGGTTCAGATTTCCAGAATGGCCAAATCTATGCCGTTCAAAACTTCCAGTAGTGTTGATAGTGAAAAATCTAATTGTTAGTTTATTTTAATTTGAGCGAGTGACTTGTAAAAAAAATCACTGTCAATTCGTTCACTCTTGTGCGATCGCAACTTAAAGTTACAATGCCAGTAAAACTTCGCCCACAATCCGCAAGCGTGAAAATTTCCTAAAGTTGCTCGTCCTAGAGTGCCAAAAGCCAGCAGTTTGGTTGGGGGTGCCACAGCGTATCGCACCTGCAAACGTATCGTGAGGGCTGAATTTGAGACGATGCCTCAACCATTAGAGACTGATGCCCCAGAGTTGTACCAAAAATTGATGAATGTCAGAACTCAACGACAAGCATCTGGAGCATGAAAGTTTTTTATTCAGGCAGATGCCGACCTCAATCAAATCAAGGGGCTAAAATTCATAAGTGTCGCAACATATACAGTTAAACCATGCTAAAGAAGATTGGAATACTGTGCATAGCCTTCTTGCTATGCCTCACCACCCTTACTGGTTGTGGGGGGCGAGCAGCCACCGATTCTCGTTTCAGTAGCCTGGAATTTGAACTCAACACAGTCACCTCACGAATAGACAGGCTGGAGTCCAAAATAGATATGCTGAGTTGGACACTGTCCCCACCTGTTGTAAACAGGACAGTTTTCGCTCCAGATCCTAGAGGAGAACAGCTGGAGAAGTTAGTATTTGACATCACTGCACAATTATCTCGCTTGAAAGAACAACTAGCTGCTAATGGAGTACAGCCACGATTACAAGAGTAAGCCTTATCCTGACAACGGCTTATCTACCAGCAGCTAGACCCGAATTAGAAGCGGATGATTCCGTAATAATAAGTTGCAGCCAAAAGTAGAATTGTTAAAGTTCCCAGTAAAATGCTGAGTCCAAATTGCTGGGAGGGTTTTTGAGCAAGAGTCAGCCCACTTTCACGCTGCTCAGGGGTAGGCTCAATATTGTTGGAATTCGTTGCTTTTTCGTCGTTCATGGATATCATGGTTGATGTTCATTTATCCTTCATATTTGCTACAGGTGCCAGAAACTGCATCTAGCTTTAGGAATACCAAAAAAGGTGTATAAAAAGTCCAAAAACGTGGAGTTTTTAAGCAGCTTTTTACCGGAGAGGGCGGCTTCCCACTTCTGCGGCAATTCGGATACTAGGGCGAGAATTTCGGTCTTGACCAACGGCAAAATTTTGGACAAACGGGGAAATCATGATCGATTTGAAAGGAAAGGTAGTTCTAGTCACAGGTGGATCACGCGGAATTGGTGCGGCGACAGTGCGGACACTTGGTAAAGCTGGGGCAGATGTGATCTTGCATTATGTCCGTAGTCCGGATGAAGCGGAAGCAATTGCTGAAAGTGTCGGACGCAGTCGCTGCCACGTAGTGAGGGCGGATCTAGCATCGTTAAACGCTGCTACAGCTTTGTGGGATGAGGCGATCGCTTGGAGGGGGCAGATTGACGTTTTGGTCAACAACGCGGGCATTATACAAGCAGCTAGTGTGGACGACGAGCTTGATATCTGGGCTAGTGCTTGGCAGCAAACTCTACAGGTCAATTTAGTTGCCGTTGCTGATCTATGCCGTGAAGCAATCCGCCACTTTCAGACACGCAATGGAGGCACAATCATCAACATCGCTAGTCGGGCAGCATTTCGAGGTGATGCGCCTGAGTATATGCATTATGCAGCCTCAAAAGGTGGTGTGATTGCATTGACGCGCAGTATTGCACGTGGTTTCGCTAGTGACAATATCCTTGCCTACGCTGTAGCACCAGGCTTTGTGCGCACAGATATGATAGACAGCTTCATTCAGGATTATGGTGAAGCCTCTCTTACTCGCGATATTCCTATGGGTAAAATAGCTCCACCTGAAGATGTCGCCAATGTCGTAGCCTTTTTAGCATCTGGCTTAGCCCCTCATGCTACAGGAACAACAATCGATATCAACGGCGCATCTTATGTACGTTGAATCTGGAACTATGCTAACTCGCCGCCACTTTCTCAAAATTGCTGCTACCGCTGCTGTTTCAGCGCTAGCCTCGCCGTTGAAGTTGGGCAGAGCCGCGAATCAGCCGCTGTTGAAACCCGCCCGTTTAAAGCCCGGCTCTGTAGTGGGGATTGTGAGTCCGGCTGGCGCTACATTTGTGCGCGAAGAACTCGATATTGTCTTAGATGCAGTCCGGGCGCTGGGACTTGTCCCTCGACTCGCCCCCCATCTCCTTGACCGATACGGTTATTTAGGAGGCGAGGATAAAAACCGCGCTGCCGACATCAATCAATTTTTTGCCGACCCGCAAGTAGCCGCTATCCTGCCTATTCGTGGCGGCTGGGGATGCAGCCGGATTCTGCCGTATCTAAATTACGAACGCATCCGCCAAAATCCGAAAATTATTGTCGGTTTCAGCGATGTTACTGCCTTACTTCTGGCAATTAATGCTCGCACCCACCTGGTAACCTTTCATGGTCCCAATGGACTGACTTCATGGAAACCAGCACAAACTGAATATTTCCGCCGCATTTTGTTTGCTGCTGAACCTCTTCGATTTCAAAACCTGAAAGATCCGGACGATGACAATCGCCTGATGCGGGTAAAGTACCGTATCCAAACCATCACTCCCGGTCGAGTTCGAGGACGACTCATTGGCGGTAATCTTTCGGTTTTTTCTGCCTTAGTTGGTTCTCCTTACCTGCCGGATTTGAGTGGGGCAATCCTGTTTTTAGAAGATGTCAACGAAAATATTTACCGCCTCGACCGCTTAATGACTCACCTCAAAATTGCTGGTGTCTTTGACCGACTGGCAGGCTTCATCTTCGGGCAATGTCCTGAATGTAAGCCTGACGCCGACTATGGCTCTCTCACCCTCGAAGAAGTGGTAGTGGACCATATCAAACCGTTGGGCATTCCGGCCTGGTACGGAGCAATGATTGGTCATATCGAACCGGTGCTGACACTGCCTATCGGTCTCGAAGTGGAAATTGATGCTAGTGCTGGGACTATTCGGATGCTGGAACCTGCGGTAGTGTGAACTCGGTTTGGGTAAGCCTTGTATAATAGCCTCCCCCCAACTAAAAGCGCCTTACAAGTTCCTGCTCAAAGGTTTGTACTAAGCTGATCGCTACCTGAATGAGAGGCCAGCCTACTAAACAGATCAACGCCGCCCAGCTTGTGCTGATGTCTAAACCTTGGCGTACTGCAACAATTACAGCTAGCAAACTCCAGACGGCTAACACTCGCTCAATTGGTTGTCCTAGTAAAGAGTTTGTAAGCGCAAATGGCACTAGCTACGTAGACTTAACATTCCAACAAGTTAACCAACTACCAATTTGGTTTGTTCAGAAACTTGACGATGTGTAAGTACGTGGGTAGAAAGGGTAAAAATGCTTAAATTAATATCTTGCACAGTCTTATTGAGACGTCATGGTGTATTAAAAGGGCTAGCCCCCCAGCGACTGCACTAAGGTGGAGCCGATGGAGGGTTGCTTGTGGAATGAAGCCCAAGAAAATCGCCTTTATCGCATTTCTGCAATGAAAAGGTCAAGCGCCTTGACCGCGCTCTTATATCCGGGCGCTTGCTTGCCCAATTTCAAACTGGTCAAGACTTTATCCCGAATGACTTGGTAGTCCTGGCTTTTTTCTGATTCCTCTTGCAGTTGACTTTGCAGTTGGTTCAGCGCCGCCTTCAACTCCTCGTTCTCGCGAGTCAGTTCTTCTAATTTCTCCGAGGGATAGTCGGTTGGCTTGAAGTCTCCAGCGATCGCCTGAGCCACCAAGTCATCAATCAATTTGCTGGCATTACCCTGCTGTTTCAACCAAGTTGAAGTACTAGGAAGGACAGTCACATTCAATCTCATTTTTCTCTGAGCGTGCGAAGGGGTTTCCAACTCTAAATTTGTAAGCGAACCGGCGTTGGACAATTTTATTTTTCCGTTTTCGTCAATCATGTACTTTCCTATTCTACTTCTCCTTTTACTTTATGCGTATAGAGCAAATAAAGGTTTTCTCGTCTAAACTACAATTATCCGCATGTTCTGAATAGAGAATGCTCCTGTTGGTCTGCCGGTCCTGTCAGTGGTCGTCCTGGGTGGCAACGCAGTTGATGTATGTAATAAGAGCCACTAGCAAGGCGATGCTCACCGAAGGCAAAGGCATCTTAGCGATGGATGAGAGGAACGGCACCTGCAATAAGCGATTGGCTAAAAGAGGTAAGGAGGGCAATTTGTCTACAGCAACTCCTCTACGATCGGGCTAAGTGCGATGGTGCCGCATATATGGGCAAGTACAGTTAGGAAATGGAAAATGTTGTAGAGCCTACACTTACATAAACTGAATTTTTGCTATAACTTAACCTATACTATGCATTGAATCGCTAAAGTCTGGTCTTAGCTCATACTAGGCGCTGATAATTCAATATAAGACTTCGAGTCATATTGAAGCCCGTAACCTTCTATTTTAGTAAATTCAAGTAAAAATCCAAACTCATTAGGGGGTAGCTTTGGTTACGCAAATTGCTTTAGGTGGGAGCCTTCCCAATGTATAAGAAGTTGTTCAGTGTACTCCTGCCCCTGTCTTTGTCGTTGCCATCGCTTGCTGTCGCTCAATCCGGAAGCATTACTTGTAATGGTACGAGTTCCATGCAAACTCGTGAATTAGCCAATGATCTGGTGCAGATGGCGACCTGGGTTGGAGAGCCAACATCAGTCATGGACAAAATGGTGGAAAATTTTGGACCGCAGCTTTTAGCTTATTTCAGCCGTAGCCCCTGGCCGAATATCCAAGAACGGGCACGGCTGGCCAAAGTACCAATAATGATGTACCACGATATCCTGCCTCAAAAAGAAGTATTTTTTGATGTCACGCCCCAGGAGTTTGAGGAGCATCTGCGGCTGATTCAAAAGAGCGGTCTTACCCCAATTAGCCTGAATCAACTGATTACCCACTTGTCAACAGGGCTACCATTACCAGAAAAACCAATTTTATTAACCTTTGACGATGGCTACGGCGGTCATTACGAGTTTGTCTACCCACTGCTGAAAAAGTATCGCTATCCAGGTGTTTTTTCAATTTATACATCCAAAATTGGTCAAAACACTGGTAGATCTCACGTCACTTGGGACCAGTTACAAGAAATGGCCGCTGATCCTCTGATTACGATCGCTGCTCATAGTGTTACCCATCCACCGGATCTGAGGGCGTTGTCAGAGGACAAGATCCAGATGGAGGTAATGGAATCTAAACGATTACTGGAGGCTAATTTAGGTATTCCTATCTACTACTTTACCTATCCAACAGGAAAGTATGATGCCCGAGTTGTCAAAGCAGTGCGTGAGGCAGGATATTTAGCAGCAATAACCATGGATGATGCGAATGAAGGCTTCGCCGGACAGTCAGAGGATTTGCTAGCAATCAAACGCTTTGGTCAGTCGAGGTTGGAGGATATAATTTCTCAAGCCTGGGGAGGACCGAAGTTACCGACTTGGAGCCGCGGATTTAATTTTTCATCCCCTGTTCAACGCACAGAAACTACAATCGATAACACGCCCTTTATTCTGATCTCTGGTGGTAAACCGATCACGATTCATGCCAAAAGTCGCTATCAGGTGCAGGAGATCGTAGCAGACACAGAAGCAGTAGCTGCTGTAGATGGAGGCTTTTTTTCTCTGAAATATCTAGACTCCAATGTCATGATTGGTCCTGTCTTGAGTCAGAGTGCAGGCGAATTCATTCCTGGCAACAATAGTGAAAATCGCAAGCTTGCCAGACGCCCACTCGTGCTCATCAGTTCCCAAGCAGTCAATTTTATCCCTTTCGATCCCATAAAACACAATACTTTGTCAGGTGTGAAAGCTGATATGCTTGAGGTTACAGATGCATTTGTCGCCGCCGCATTTTTAGTAAAAGATAGTCAACCACAGAAAGCTGCCACATTTGCCAATCTGTATACCTACGAAGTACCACGCCACCGAGCCTTTTGGGGCATTAACCAGGAGGGAAAACCAACAATTGGCGTGTCTAAAGAACCTATTGACTCTGTTGCCTTGGGGGAAGCATTAGTTAAAGCCGGATTCCGAGACGCTGTTATGCTTGACTCCGGTGCTAGTACATCACTTACGTACAAAGGTGAATCACAGGTAGGCTATATTCCTCGCCCGGTGCCTCATGTTGTTGCCTTAGTACCGACTCAGTCAGTTGCTGATGCCTGTGTGTTGCACCGCGCTGAAATTGAGTAAAATTTAATAACTTGGTGTGTAGGACAGCGATTTTTCCGCTGGCGTCAAATCGTTCAACTGTACATCCCGGCGCAGTACCATACCATTGGGGCCAACAATAATTCTCGGCAACTTACCGTGATCGACTAGCTTCATAGTTGTCATATCATATGTAGTGTAAGTGGTTGTTGCTGACTCAAGTTTGATGTCAACTACTGTTAAGGTTTTCTGCGGCGCAGAGTTACTGTTAAGTAATGGACGAGGACCACTGCCAAGTGCTCCTGTATGCAGTAGCTCCAACTGCCCCTTGTGACCTGGGAAATAAGCGTGATGATGTCCACTAATATATGTATGGACATGGTAGCGTTCTAGAAGCGATCGCAGCCCGTCGGCATTGTCAAGAATCTCGCCTGGTTCATCCCGTCCAACTGCCACCGCATAAAGGGGAAGATGTCCGATCGCAATCCGCATCTTGGCACCTTGAGCGGTAGAACTTGCCAAGCTCTTCTGAGCCCAAGCTAGCTGTTCAGAAGCTATTTTTGCTGAAGAGGCATCCCATACAAGGTAGAAAATGTCATTTTTCTGGAAACTGTAGTAGAACGGAAACTTAGCGCGATCCACAAACTCTAGCCCTGGATCGTGTTTAGAATTGTTCCAATGTGCTGCTGCCAGTTCACGCTCTTGGGAAAATAAATATTTGCCACTTACTGAAGACGCTGCTGAGGCATCGTGATTGCCGATGGTGAAGCCGAAAGGTAGACTAGCTCTGCGAAGGGGCGCTCCCACCTGTTGATCAAACGCTGCCCACATCGCGATGATCTGCTCTCTGGTGAGGGATGGATTCTGCCCAGCCACCATATCTCCTCCCCCAACTACCAAATCGGGCTGCCAATCTGGAATCAATGCGATCGCTCTGGTTACTTCAGTTTCATAGCTTGTTGAGCCATATTGACTATTGAGATCGCTAATTACAACAATCCGTACATCACCACGGGGTGGTGCAAATAGACCTTTTGGAGCAGGAGCTTTGTTTGAGCCGGATACAGAATCAGAGGATTGACTGGCAGCGTTGAGAGCTGTAGGCTCTGAGGCGGATGTTGATGAATGCTTAGACGCCTTTAGCTTGACAAATGTTTTATGCACTAAAATAGTCAAGCTGGAACTGACTAGCATCCCGCTTAAAATTAGAAACTGACGGCGTTTAATGCTCATAGATAATTTTGTAAAAACGTAAGCTGGTTACTCAGGCGGAAGTAGACCAACATCCCAAGGCTAGTATGCGTTTTATAACTAAACTATAAGAATAACTGGTTGCGAACAAATGAAATCATTAAACACAGGAGACAGGAGAGAGGAGAGAGGAGACAGGAGGTAATTGGATGGGGATTTTTATTCCTCACCCAATTAAAGACCACCGCGCGTGCGTGATGGGGGAATTGAACCCGTCACGGACTACCGGTCGCTCTTATGACGAGAGACATGTATTGTAAAAGGTTTCCTTCTGTCTTTTTGTTAAGCAGATTTTAGAGCGGAAAAGTTTGAAACAGTTCCTAAAACATTTTAGGGCAATAGCGAGAATTACGTTGTTTTTAAAATTAATATCTGACATTAGCTTATAAAATAACTGCAATGCTAAATTTTCCTAAAAAACGTGGTGTTGGTTGTGTCTACAGATATGTAGATTTGCAGCCAAGATGCTTGATAAATATATTTATAACTGGCCTCTTCGCTCTGAGTGGGTTACTGAATTCTCCGTCAGGATTTAGCGCTGAGATACCAACGCTCTTAGCTAAATCTGGTACAGGACGACCTCAAGCAACTGCAGCAGTTAGGATTTCGCACCAAGAGCAACAGGTACGCCAGGTTCGGCCTGAAAACTACAATTTGAAACGGTATCCGGTTATAGATAGACACAAAAGTCACTGGCGTAATCTGTTGTGGATAACAGCAGTTGTAGAACCGCAAGAACCCTATGTTGCTGAGGGATTAAATGGAATCTTGGCGCTGACGACTCGATCTAAGTTATCGAAGTCACAAATACAAATAATTAACATGGCAATGCAGGTGGGAACGCAACTTTACCTAAGCAATCCTAACATCTATGCCAGTATGGAACAGCAGTTTCTTCAGACCATTGAGCGCAGTCACAATTCCCAATGGGTGGCAATGGCGCTGTCAGGACTGGCGAAAAGGAAAATTGCCCCGGACAAGTTAAGGCAACTGAGCGCTCACATTCGTCAACGCTTTCCTAATTGGTCGCAGGATGTGTTTTTGCAAACAACCCTAAGGGAAGTTGCCCACACGCTGGCTCCTACCCGTGTCCCTCCCCTTCGGGATTTATTGAAACGAACAATTGCTCCCGCTCCGCACCTTTACGTTATTTGCCAGCCAGATCGGGAAGTCCTATGCCAGGCGGTGCTGAAAAACCGGAATGGTCAATTTGTACGTCAGAATGGTCAGCTTTGGTCTGTGCCTTTACTATTACAATCTATTCATGGTCTAGGCTGGAACTTTATTCGTGGTCAGACTCCGCAAGGTATTTACCGAATTGAGGGCGTAGTTCCCCCATCAGGCAATGAGTTTTTTAGAGCTTACGGTCAGTTTCCCCTCCTCAAGCTATTTTTGCCCTTTGAATCAGGCGTAAGGGAATTTCTGCCGGGGCGAAAAGGGCGGTTTACAGGCAGCATTGAAGCATACCTTGCCCTCCTACCACCCTCTTGGCGTCGTTATCTTCCAATTCAACAAAGCTATTGGGCAGGGAAAATGGGGCGATCGCTGCTCCGCATCCACGGCAGTGGAGAAGCACCAGATTTGTTTAATAAAAAGGTACGTTACTTGGATAGCTACAATTGGAACCCAACGATTGGTTGTCTCTCGGCATTGGAACTCTACGACAAGGCGGGAAAGCTGCAACAGGCTGATATGCCTAAGATCCTCAACGCCCTGACTACAGTAGGAGGCAAAAACTTTGCTGGTTATATGATTGTGGTTGAGATACCTAGTTCCTCTAAGGCACCAATTTCAGTTGCAGAAATAGAAGTAATATTACAGTGAGACTTTTCCTAATTTTGGGTAATAATCTTCACCAATATTTATATCAATCAAGGTTCAATTAGACAGGTCTAGATGTATGTTTGGCTTACTACCCGCAAATTATTCAAAGTAACAAAAGAGGGAATTCGGCTATACCAAGCGCTCCCTTGCCATCCCATCTGTGGAAAGCGATCGCACTGCCACGCCCTAAATACTTGTAAGCGCCTCCTACGCAACATTAAAGGTTGTATAAATCTATGAAATATTTAGCAGGCTTGTTAGTCTTTTCAGGTATTGGCTCATTTCTGATTTCAGACACAATTGATTTTGGGAGAGAGTTAAAAAAAAGTAATAGCCCTCGTCGCTTGTACTTGGACTTCTTTAGACTCCTTGTTTTAGGAGGAATGACTTTAATTGGATATATGGTTGCAAAAGAAACCTTTCATAAACCTAACGACTGGATAGTTTTTTTAGTTATGGGTATAATGGGCTCCTTTTTAACACACATACTTGGGGTACAGCGAAGAGTTGCTGCCAAGAAGGGCGCGCGTAGACCATAAGCCAAACCCCAGTATTGCCATAGCCTCTGGCGGCGGAACAGTATAAGGGTTGTTGATTTTTCCTTGTCGCGGTGGGCAAAAACTCCATGCTGTGCTACGATAGTAGACGAGAATAAATTCGGTTGCAGCATTTGTTTATAGTATTGACAGGGT
>QQTW01001666.1_pt1 | contig 15757 bp, 20 predicted proteins | sample 1904831 | NCBI WGS metagenome assembly QQTW01 (sample SAMN09435610, study PRJNA476489) | Subsurface metagenome, whole genome shotgun sequencing project. | reverse complement strand
GCAGCCCTTGACCAGCTCTGACCGAAAATAACATCAAACCCCCATCCTTCTCCCCTCCCTCCCCCCTTCCCTCCCCCACCAGCAAGCGCAAAACCCCTTCTCTAACCTAACCCCTCTTTTCCCAAAAAAGGCAAGACATGGCACTCTTACAGCGCGCGCAGCGCCTTTCGTCCCCTCCCAGCGACGAACTACCACAAGCGTCTCGCCCTCAGACATCAACAACAAGCGACCAAGACGCTGGAACGGGACTTGAAAGCCGAGAGAGCGGCCGAGCGTGATCGGCGCGTGCAGGCGCTGCGGGATCGCAGGAAGGCGCGCGAGGAGAAGGAACGCTTCGAGCGGATGGCGGGCAAGATGCATGCCAGGGTGGTGGAAAGGAGGAGGAGGAGGGAGGGGAGGAAGATGAAGAAGAAGGGCTTGGAGGGTGGGGGGTAGGGTGGTCTTAAGGGGCTTTGGTGGTGGGACGGGTCTGCATATACATTCCTGGGGCATCATGTGGGGAAAAGCGGTTCGGTGTCTGGGGAGAAGGATGGGGGTTTGATGTTATTTTCGGTCAGAGCTGGTCAAGGGCTGCTAATCTCTCGTCTATCCCTAGGCGGCTGGCTGGTTCAGTTATCGCTCCGGTTGGTGAAGGCTGGCGGGAAGGAAGACCTCTCCTTTCGGCCACTCTGCTCAGAATATCTTTCACGTCAGCCGGCACTTCCGTCCTTTCCACTGCCTCCTTCTCATGTGACAGGCCTCGACTCAGAATCCAAACCTTGCCATTCTCATGCATCAGCGCCCTCCTCACAATATCGACCTCCGATCGCCATTCCCGCCAAGTAAGGCCCACGTACATAACGAGCAACACCACGATCGCGACCATCCAACAACTCCTCCACAGCCAGCTCCTCCTCCTTCGTTCTACTCCCTCCTTCTTCTCCCAGTCCTCTACCCGCTGCCGGGCCTTTTCAAGACGAGCCCCCAGATCCTGCGCTTTAGTATTGGCGCTAGCACCTCTCTCCTCCAGTGTTCGAACGCGCTCTTCTCGTTCCTCGAAGCTCGTCTTGAACCTCTCGACCTTGATCCTGACATCTCGTTCGAGCATCGAAGCTTCCTTGGTGAAATGATCTATCATGTCTCTGCTTTGTGAAGATAGAGATTGGAATGATTGTACCACGGCGACCAAGTTGCCCACTTTCTCCAAGAGGTTGTAATATGTGTAGTCGAGTCTCCTGGTCATATCCGCAGAGGTTTTATTAATGTCAGCGAGCTGGCGCTGGAGTTCCTCTTCTGCTTCAGCGTTGGTTTTTCGGAGCCTATCCACGGCTTTGTGAGTTAGGGAAGCCCGCTTGGCCATCTTCCGAGCTTCTGCCAGATCGAGCAATATTTCAGCCTCTGATTTCTGATTCTGCTGCGTTCGTTTTTTCGGATCTGAATTGCTTCTGCGAAGGCCTGTGGCTTCGACAATGCCCGGTCCAGCTGTACCAATTCGACCGCTTCGGTTGGATGCGATCCGCCTCAAGTCATTTCCTAGTGCAGTCCAGGAGTCGCTGGAAAGCTTCGCCTGCTCGGCTCTTCTCTCTCTCTCAATCGCTAACCCAGCCGTGAGATGAGGAAGACCGTCACTCCGGTCTCGTCTGTGAGATCTAAAGCCACCCCCGTGAACATCGCTTTGTGTGTGACGGTGTCTAGATGATCCACGATGCTCGCGATCGGTTCGATGCCGGACTGCCGTGATGGGAATGTGTAGTCGTGAGCTTGACGTAGCATCCGGCAGGGTCTGAGAGGTTTGCAGCTTTGCGCTGACGGGGGACAGGAAGGAATGTGAACGAGACGCAAGGGCGGGTCGAGTCGCGGAAAGGTCCAGCGTTGGATAAGGCCGTTTGGGGGGTGTTGTGCTGGATCTAGAACGTATCAGGGGACGTTTTTCAATGGCAGGGACCAATAGGGAACCAGGTTGAGCTGCCATGCTCGCGAGCGAGCATGTGACGCGCTGTCGCAGCGGAGCTTCTTGGTTAGAGGATGACACGGGAAGTTCACAAAACTGGGAAGCAAGCATTCGAGCCTGCCATTGTTGCCTCTACTGCCCAGAATGCATCCGCCTATCACATTTGAGGAGTCGCCAGACAGCTAACATAGCAGCAACCTCCCCGGTGCTGGTGCGGCCTTCAAAAATTCAAGCAGCTGGATGAATCTGTATGGACCAATCTTGGCAAACGCTTACATAAGTCTGTACTGGATCTGCCTACTCGTATCCTCACCTCGTTCCTGTACTTATGTATTCAAACCCTCCGTCACGTACACCATCTTCCTGGAAAAAACAAGTAGCTTCTTACCTGCGCAAGCACACACATACGTTTGGCGGTCCGGAGAAATCATCTCTAGTTCCCACCCCTCTCCACCTGCTTGTCAAAGGGTGGCATGAAGGCTAGTAACCACTTAACCTCTCACCAACCCATCTGGGTCAATGAGAATCAAGACTTGAAGTCTGATCGACAGTTGCCAAAATCGACTAGATGAATGAGAGATACAGTGCATTGATCCGGATTCCTTTCTCAGCGTGTTACCCAATACTCACGGAGTCCGTCTACCTTTGGATGTCCGCTCTAACCGGACTTTTCATCCTGACTTTTGGATTTTATATAAGCATGTTTATCAGGACTCTCATGACTTGAGAATTTCAAACCCTGGTCTCTTTCCATACCCTTAGAGCTCTTCTCTCCTATTTACTGTTGACCGTTCCAAATCAATAGCTATGGATTCCAAAATCACTCTTGAGGGTACGCCTGCCGTCATTCAGGAACAGGCGCGGAAAGTTGAAGCTAATCAATCCTACTTAGACTTCTTGGGTCTCAACGCTGCCTACTTCGAATGGGCAGACAGCTATGATTCTAAAGTATGCGACAATTCCCTTTCCAACAGCTTCCAAACTTGTTTATACCTTGAAAGGGTCTCATGTCAGTGTTAACTTTGGCACCAGGACTGGGAGCGCCTCTCTCGGATCATCGCACCCGAACTGATAGTCGACTACACCTCCTTCCTCGATAAATGCTGGCCCGCCATGCCAGCCTCAGAATTCCTCGCTATGATCTCCTCCCCAGCCGTCCTCGGCGACCCAACCCTCAAAACTCAGCATTTCTGTGGCGCCTCGAAATGGGAGATGGTCTCACCTACCGAGGTCATCGGCTGGCATCAGCTCCGAGTCCCGCATCAGAAGTATACGGATAACACTCTGACAACAGTAGCGGTCAAGGGTCACGCGCACAGCACCAATAAACATTGGTATAAGAAGATAGATGGGGTGTGGAAGTTTGCGGGTTTGGCGCCGGATATCAGATGGTGCGAGTATGATTTTGATAAGGTCTTTGCGAGTGGGCGAGAGAGTTTTGGTGCCACTGAGGACACTAAGGAGAAGGAGAAGGTCAATGTTACTGTTGAGGCATCGATGGGCGTCCCTGCTGCGGCTTGAGCACCTCCTCTTAGTGCTTTGGGCGTTGAATTTTGGTAGCAGCAAGAAGCTTACTCTTTCGGATACGAAATCTTTTCATCCTTTTTAGGATAAATAAGCTCACGGTGCGCTTCTGTGCTTCGCCAGAATGGGACGATCTCCTGCATCTCCTTTGTGCTGCTTCAATGACCTGAGCTTGGAGCTTCTGAGGTCCGCATTTCTGGCCTCCTCCAATAAAGTGCTTCGATTGTCTACAATGCTCCCATAGTTTGCAAGGTCCGACCAATCAAAATCAGCACTCTTGCTCGATGTGTCAAGGTGCTTTGCACGATATTTATCTTCACGATTTTTGAGATCAGCCGCAGTTAGAAGTCCAGCATGGGATGAGGTGTTTCCGGCATGGGAAGTATCATCTGAGATGGTTATGACCTCGCCGCCGATGTTAGGAATCCTACTTCTCTTTGCTGGCACAGACTGTTCAGAGTCCCCACTGGGCTCATGACGACGCCTCTTCCCATCCCGCTCGCTCTTAATTGTTGGCGGTAGTGTGGCAGGTAGAACATCGCTGTTGCTACTGATGGCTATTGGAGGCTTTTCGAGACGCTGAGTATGCTGGCTCTTCCCACCTCTGCGAGGCTCCCAGGTGGGCGTCCTTTGTCTGATACCTGTTCGAGGAATCGTAGATTCGGCGACTGGGTTATCAGCAATTCCTAGGCGTACTCGACGCGGCCGCCCTTCAGGCAGCACGCTCACACTGTGTTTGAGATGTACAAGCCTTGGTGCTTTTGTAGTATCCTTGCCAGTCCGAGATCTTGTCCTGAACCCCTCCAGGCCAGCCCTTGTTCTGGTGATGAGGCGTGAGATTATTGGGCGCTTTGTTACAGCGGGATCAAGACATTCACGGACCAGATCACGAAGTTGCTCTGAGTATTCGGGTTTTCTTCCTGTTTGAATTGGACCAATAACATGCTGGCCTCGGCGAATGAAGTCATCTTCCGAAACGGTTTCGGTATCATCCAACCATTTATACACATCCGTCAGCGTCATCAGCAAATATATCACCATACCTATTGGCCAAATGTTGGATCTCGATTCGAGCTGCTCGCCCCTCTTTAAGGGCGATTCCGTCCATCCTTCAAATCTTGGGACTTCGCTTCTCTGCGTTGCTTTCATCAGCCATCTTGGTCAGATGTTAATGCCACAATCCCTCACCTCGCCTGTCTCTGCATCAATGATTGTCCGGCAAGGTCGATGCTCCTATATAGAACCCGATCAATCTCAGATGAGAATTTAAGCTTCAAGACCTTGCTGCTTACAGGAGGCTTGTATGCTTTAGATCCAAGTCCGTACAATCCTATAGGATTTCGGGCATCATCTGGACCCGTCAGCTCTGCCAAGCCAAAATCTGCCAACTTGACAACAGGGTACGACTTTATAAGGGATTCGTCATTTTTGTAGCCCATCATCACTGAACTGACTGTTAGTGAACTGCTGCTGTTAGGATCAATTGGCAAACGTAAGAGTTACCATTCGCAGGCTTGATATCTAAATGCAGAAGGCGGCGTATCGTCGGCTCGTTCGTCCTCAGATCGCGGAAAGGACCTCGTGCCATGACCAGTGTTGCTTGTGCTAGCCCATCAAAGATATGCCAGAGGAAATCTTCCGGGAGATAACGGCTGCAAAAATGTCAGTTTCATCCATCCTCTAGGGGATTTTTGCACACAAGTCCCACTTGTGCTTTCTGTATCGGTCCACTACCTCTTCCAGATCGCCGTAGGGACAGACTTCGAGGTAGAATCGCCATTTTTTATCTGCAGGATAGGTCTTGAAGTTTTCGAGCCGCAGAATATTGGGACAGTGTAATCGATTTAGCTGTTTCATGATCAAGGCTTCTGGAGGATTCCATACTTCTTGACTCTGCTTTGCCGCTACCGTCCAATTGCATTGTTTGATAGCGATTTCCTGGAATTGTAAGCCGCGGAAGTGATAATGGCGTTGTGATTCTCACCTTCACGTTGGTTCCATTCTTATCTTTGCCGACCCATAGTCCTACTGCTCCGAAGTTGCCCTGACCTAACGGCCGCACGCCTTCCCAATCGAGTTCATCGTCTTCAATGCCAACGTGTGAGGCAAGGAAGGCAGCAATTTGGTCACCAAATTTTCTAATCAATATCTGAAATACCCCCGAAGTACTCTTGTCAAGGACTTCCGGGGTCCGTCCCAGTACTACATTAGCATTCGAGAATGAAAAATAAGGCGAGGACATGACGGAAAGACATTGACACAGTATGAACTTAGGAAAAAGATATACAAAAGCCTGGACATAGTACTGAGATTGGTCATTGCATCAGATCGATGTGCAGCCTTGACGAGATTGCGTGTTGGAGCACAAAGGCGAACAAACAGCTCTGCTTTCGGACTAAGCTGTTCGACAACAAGCATTGTTTGCTATGATTAGCTCGTTCATCGTCAAGTTCTCCACACAGTTAGTCCCATAGTGACTATGCCATTCAAGGACAAGGTGGAAATGAAGACATATTCAGGGACTCATTGCTGTTTTCTCGCACGAGGACCCTTGTGCATCACCAATCAAGTGGAACATGTTCAGAAAGCTCGGGCCACCTACATTCTCATCAATGATCAAGGAATGCAGCAACGTGTAAAATAAACACTCGGTCAAGCCCAAATCCCAAGGCAGTGAGCAAAACAGCCACGACCTCTATATAGATAATAAAGCCCAAGGCATAGGACGACAAGCCTTTAATTCATTTGTGGACTTTGAAGAGTATGAAAGAGCGAGAGTGACCTCGTGAAAAGCAACAATGGATGTAGATAGTGCTTCGAAGCAGATGCACAAACCAAATTTCCCGATGGCCTGATCCTGTTTGGCGATGTATCGAGTCAAGCAGAATCCGCACTCAAGTAAACCAATGCCGCCCTGAAATGGCTGCTTTAGACAGCATCTTGATTATGGACTTTAGTGGGGAGATCTCGATCCGTCAATGAGCATGACGCGTATCAGGAAGTTCCTTGAGTAGTTCCTCGACGTACCTCGTCCGCTCCATCAGGTATATACATAATCGACAAAGAAGTGGTCGCCTGCATACGTCGTGCTCTGCATAGCTGAAAGTTGACTGTGGTCGTAGAAGCAGGAGCCAATATTCGCAGCTCTCCTCTCCAACATATTTTTTGCAACTCGACATGTGCCATTGCTGGTACAAGTACCTTGGTCAACATAATGCAGACTCGTTTCTCAGAGCTGCAGCTTCGATAATTTGCATCCAATCCGTATGATATATGAACCACCATTCTATCATGGAAACTCTACACATTTCATTAGCACATTAGAGGACAATGACTGAAAATTTCAGAAATCGTCTGAAGGTTTGTTCCATGGCGCAAGGAATTAGTTGCGTGCTTACAAGGAGAGTCCAACGGCTGGCCCAGTCCATAATCCAAATAAGCTCCACCGTAAACCAAAAGCTACTCCGAAAGAGACGGGTATCGCGATCTGTAAGATGTTTCTGTCAGGAATGAGAATTGAAAAGTGGTCCCTGCGTATACTCACACCGTAGTAACAGCTTACAGCAATCCATCCACCAATCTTTTGACGCCCAATGCCCCTCAAAAGGCCACTACTATTCGCAGCCAAAGCGTCGAACATCTGAAAGGCGGCAAACAGCGGGAGCACATTGATGATCAGATCGCTGACATCAGGATCACTGGTAAAGACTTTGGGAATGTGATGACGCAAGGTTGTAAGCATAACAACATTGAAAGCTCCGGCACAGCAGGCCATCGCTAAGGTCACATTGATGCATACCTGACTGGCACCTGGCAGACCTGCGCCTATGAGATTGCCAAGACGTGTACTAGCCGCAATGCTGATTGGAAAAGGGATTTGGAAAGTGATAATGGACAGAGTCCCAAGAACGGATTGTGCTGCAAGCGCCGTGGCAGAGATATGAGCAGATGCCAACGTCAGGATCTCGAAGCAAAGAAACTCTGAGATTAACATCACATATCCAGGTACGGCCAATCGAATCATGGGGTTCCAATTGTGAAGCGCCTGTGTGGTGAAACCGTTCCAGCACTCCCTACCGTCCACGAAATAGACATACAGCCATAGGCAGAGAGGAAGAAGGTTGTGTGTAATGGCGACAGCGATTGGTGCTCCGACAAATCCCCATTTGAAATGCTAGGCAGAACAGGTGTTAGCATCTTCTCAATTCGTCAAGCGACTTTTCTCACCCAGACAAACAACCAGTGCATAAAAGCATTCAATGGCGCACATATGAGCGAAACGTATAGATTAGCATTAAAAAGTCCCTGGGCCTGCACAAATCTCTTTCCTGCTTCAAACATTGCAAATCCAGGCGCACCGATGACTAGTATCTTCAAGAAAAGCCCAGCAAGCTCGGCGGATTCACGCTCAGGGGTGATCCAGAGTAAGATCTGTGTGCCGCTGAGCCAGATGGCTGCAATAGGAATGGTGATAATCCATAAAAAACAAACAGTTCGCTGGAGATGTAATCCAACCAGGTGAGGTTTTCCGGAGCCGTAGGCCTGAGCACAAAGCGTATCTAGACTGGTTGCGAGTCCTGCGTAGGTACAATATCCGGTGACGTTGGACGTCATCGTAGCCAAAGAAACAGCTCCAAGCTCGGTCTTGCCGAGATGTCCAACCGCAAGGACACTTACACCAGTTAAAGAATACTCCAGTACGCAGGTGAGCATCAGAGGTAAGGAATACTTGATCAGGATGTTGAGCTCCTTTCTCCAGGTCGTCTCGACCTTGCCCTCGTTTCCATCCGGATCCTTGGCGTTAAGCCGATCATTATATGGATATTGGGCCACATGGGCATTTCCTTCTATCAGTAAAGCAGTGGTCTCAGAGGGTGGGTTTTTGTTTATGTGGTCATATGCCGTTGTCTTGTCTCCCGTATCGGTAGTCCTGAAGGGTACCTTATTCGACTGGGCCTGTGGAATATTCGTATAGGTCTCAATTTGGGCAGTGGAACTGTCTTCAGAAGAGCTGTTCTCTCCTTGTGGTGCTAGATTTTGATCTGGTTCTCCCATAAGTAGAAGACTTGATATGTGACCCGTCACTGGTATTGGAAGCATGAGTCCAACAGCAGGAGGAGGGAGTGCAGAAGAGTGATCATGATGAGCGGAACCAAAGCTTGCTTTTTTAGTTGTGCCTACCGCTCTGATTGGGACGCCTTTCCCAACATCTTCATCAGATGAATGCAAACCCATCGGATGCACAGTAAAGTCTTGAGTATTATACTCCCAATAAACATTCAAAACAAGGCGGGGAAAACATCAAGCCTGATTGAAGCCCAAAAGTCGTTTCTGAGCGTCTGTAACTTATCTTGTGCATGTGACGACGTGAGCTGTACATTCTTTGCATCTCGTGCGAAATCCTTCTACCGCCAGACGCTCGGCTCGGACTCATTTTTCTTGAGAATTTGACGAATGAGGTCTGACTTTGTGGGACGGGCAGTGAGAGTGCATAAGAAAAATGCAGCTAACAATGCGTTGAAACGGTGTCGGTGGAACGGCTCGGTCGACACATGTATATAGAACGGGCATGGGAGCTTCCTACTTACTTTAACTCCAAAGGCATGGATCCCACCAGTTCTAGGCAAACTCCTTTCCAGCATGGCAAAAGATTGTTGCTTGATCCGGAGAATCGAGGTTTTCTTGAAATCCTGAGCTTGACCTGGATGGGCGATTTTTGGGGTTGGAATTGGGGACTCGTAGTCGCCACTGGTGGTGAGCTACTTACGTAGTAGTTAGAGTGGATGCAGTCAGAGGACACTCTTACCCAAACAGGTTTAAACTATCACACAAGTTTTGAGCGACGGTTCTGGCTCCCGGACGGAAATCTTTGAGCACAGCACAGTGCATGTGATCAGAAGTATTCACACATTTTTGAAGACAAGGCCGAATAGCGCAGTATTGGGTTTGTTATCGCGTTAGGAGGATCCGGCTCTGCAGTACATCTGGCGGAATAATCATTGAAGGATGCATCAAGACAACTTCCCAAGGCTATGCTGTCTACTGCTGCTGTCAACTACCTGCTCGGTTCCCTGATGCTGATTACCTTCATCTCGCCATCGTGAGGATGTCTCATCTGTTCTTGCTACCCCAACAGGACAGCCTTACAGTAACCTTACCAAGCCACCCTCTTTCTTCCTTGGCAAGTCTCTCCGAAACGTCGTCACCTCGCTTGTCATCCTTTTCCTTATCTGCTTCTTGGTGTCTGGCATGTTCCCAGTCTTCCCCAATCCATCGAAACGATATATTGGAGCTCTTTTGCGTTGGCCTCATTGCTGATCATCGCTATTGTCTCCTACGTATGGCTCAGAAAGACTTATCTTAGGGCTGGCGTTGGTGGCTCTGTTGAACTGGTAGACATGGAGGTTGACAACAAGAGCTTTGATCGAGGAGCCTGAACAGTTGCTCTAGAATTTGGAGTTGAGGTCTCCTGGGCCGCAAAGCGCTGGAGCCTGCTTTCCTTACTCCGTGTACTTCTTTTGTATATACAGCAGTCACAACAGCAGACTTCATATAGAGTACGTAATTTGTTCCAGCATGAGCAAGATTCATCATCGAGTGATCAGCTGTTGGCCCATCTTCTTGATCGGGCTAGCCCCTTTTCCTTACGTTCTGTATATGAATCACGAATCCGAGAGAGCAACCGAATACGAAGCAGGCACTTGTGACCCCCAGCGATATAGTCTCTTTCTATACCAATATGAGGTACGAGAGACAAGGTTATCACTCTTCGCGTGAACTATTGTATTCTTCTACAGCATTCAAAAACGGAAGTTATGAGAGTTCTCTGGCATTGGTTCGCTCCAGCTATCGATGCCTTCTTTTGCCCTTCTCTCCCTTTCACCTATCGCTGGCGTCTTTTGGGTCTACAACCAATTGTCCTTCTCACTTATTCCTTGAAAAGCCTGCCATGGCTATTCTCGAACGCTTTCGAGGTCATCTGGATCCCTACACGCCGGCGCAATCAACCTCTTCGTGCCATTGTGTTCCACCCTCCATGCCGAACCGGTAGTGAAAGACCCCTTCGCCCGATCCATCTTGATATACACGGTGGTGTATTCATGGGCGGCCTTCCAGAATACGACGCTGATTTCTGTCAACGCCTTTCGCAAGAGACCGGAGGAGTTGTCATATCTACGCAGTATCGTTACTCTCCGCGCCATATCTTTCCGGCTGCTCATGAGGATATCGAGGATGTCTCGAAGTGGCTGCTGCAGCATGCGGAGAAGCGGTGGGGAGCGAATCCGAAACTGTTGACGGTCAGTGGGTTCTCTGCAGGCGCGAATCTGGCGTTGGCAGTGTCGCAAATGGGTGGTGGCATGTTCAAGTGGCCAAGTCAGACTGCGGTCAAAGGATGCGTCACATTCTATGCACCGGTTGGTAGAATATCCATTCTTTGCTTCGTGATCTTCATTGTCCCATGAGAACTCATTCTCGACCATAATGTTTGGTGGAGCTACATGCCAACACAGAATTCATCTACCCAGGTAGATTTTCGCCTCAAGCCCGCTGAAAAGCCCAAACCCGCCAATTATCCCAAGCAAGACCCTCTCTCCTTCCTTCAACCCCTGTTTGACTCCTATGTGGCCCCCACTCGGCCCGCGAGTATGGTCAATCCCATACTCAACCCAATCATAGCCCCAACTTTCGACCTTCCGCCGAAGATCCTCCTCGTCACCCCCACGATCGACATTCTGTTATACGAACAACTGAAATTTGCTGAGCGGCTCAAGGAAGAGGTGCAAAAGGAAACAAAAGATGGCGTCAATGCAATTCAAAGAGAGGTGCAGATCATGATATTTGAGGATTGTATGCATGCTTGGTTGGAGTGTAAGTCACCTTGTGTCTCACACCTTTGGCTCTCAAAGGACTCCGAAGCTAATCCTCTGCCCATGAGTAGTGCCCTCATTCGCGATCGATGAGAAGACCAGGGAGAAGGCATTCAAAGCTGCGATTGAATTCATCAAAGGTATTCATAGAGAACACGGCTGGTATATTTGAAAAGAATGAGACATGCACAGTTTTGAGCTTCACTGGCGCTGAACATCCCGTATCTCCGCTCATTCTGCGGCAAAAAATTCAAGCCGAACAATTAGATCCCTGACTGACGATTGTGAGGACGATTTAACTTCACGTATCGCCTGGTCGCTAAGCACAGCAAAGCAACCATGTCAGTCAGCGAGATGAAGCTAAGAACGGTTTGCAGCCAAACGGTACACTTGAAGATTTATCGATCTTTGTTTCCTTGCCCCCTTTGGAGACAGGTTGGTGGAACCGGAATGGTTGATCCTTCTTCTGGGTCCGGTCACGTTACCTGAGACCCTTAAATGGGGTCACCACTGGTCACCCTGGCTCAGTGGGTAGGGCAAAAGGCCACTAAACTTCTCAGGCCCCACCCCCAAACCAGGTTCAGGACATGGCATTGGCTAGGGATTCGGGAAATTAGAACTTGGCCAGCCCAAGCTGCTGTCAAACGAGGCTTCATTCCTTTCTAGGCCTAGATTGAGCTTTAAGATGGCATGTTCCTGGCGCTTCTCCTTTTTCCCAATTTCAACACCATCTCGAGTGACAGAGTTGTAATTTCCTTGTCGCCGATCCTCGACGCCAGTCTTGTCGAGTAATCAACCATCACCGGGTCGGAGGATCAAGATCCACGACTTACGAGGATGGCACAACACATGCTGGGCAATTCATCATGTGGATTGCCCTCTGTGCTCTGGTGCTCTGGTTCAGTGAATGTGTTGCTCTGTTCTTTGCCGTACCCCTACCCTGTCTGCTCAGTGCTCAAGAGGTTGTGTCACTGTTTCACAGCCATACATGAATTTTGGATGGTGAAGCTGAGTGAACCAAGGCCCCACGCTACCCTAATAACATGGTGTCAGTCCAACGACCCGTAAATCTTTCATTCTGCGCCTAACTAGAGCTTTTCCTCCTGACCCGTGACGGCGTTGTTATTGACTGCGACTGCTTTGCCCAATCGAGAAATTAGTGCTCCGCCCTCTCGATCTAGCAATTTGTTGTCCACATAACCCCCTAGGCCCTGGCCCTTGTTATTTCTCTCTTATTTTCTTGGACTTCTTCTTCACCACACCATTCTCTACACACCCAGGTCAAGCGGAGGCTCATACTCGCTCTTTGAGCACCTTCACTCTTTCTACCAAACACCGCGCCACTCTTTTCGCGGATAGTCGATCTTTACAACCCACACCCACTCTCTTTTCACACCTCCGTCACTTATCTGAATCAATACTATACATCGACGCCATGAAGTCTGCTTTGGTTCTCGCTGCTCTGGGGGCATTCTGCGGAGCGGCCTCTGCACACGCAGGACATAACCATGAGATGCTCCACAAGATGATGAAGAAAGCCCGAGACGTATCTCCCAGCGATACCGCAGACAATCTCAACTGTGGTTGTGTCACGTCTGTGTCGACCTGGTATGGCGAAGCAACGTGTAAGTCTGGATGTGCCTGTATCATCATATGCAAGTGCTGATTACATGGATGATAGTGATCCAGCCAACTACCACGTCAAAGCTCACGACTACCCAAACCAGCACGTCTTACTCAACTGTCACTATGTATGCTACCGGCGACACGCCAGCTCCTTACACATCTTTCTCCTCCACTGGCGTCTACACTATTCCCGCGACTACTATCACCCTCACTACCACTGTCGTGGTTCCATGTCCCACAGCTGCTTCTTCTTACGACACCTATGCACCGGGCACCTATACCAGACATGAGACTACCATGACAATCACCGCCACCAACTCCGTCTATGTCTGCCCTTTCACATCAGTTCCAGCTCCAACAAGTGAAGCTTCAGCTCCAGCTGCACCTAGTGAAGCTCCAGCCCCGGCTCCTGCACCCGCACCTGCACCAAGCAGTGAAGCTTACGCTCCACCTCCACCAACAGAGGCCGCGCCATCATATTCAGCTCCTGCATCATCTGACAGTGCCAGCCCTTCACCTTCTGGCAACGCAGGTTCCTCTCCAATCTCTGGGAACGGCAACCAGTGGGCCATGACATACTCTCCGTACACTGCCCAAGGTGGTTGTAAGGAGGCGGGTGCCGTCTCCGCAGATATATCCTCAATCAAGTCTGCAGGTTTCACCACCGTCCGTCTTTACTCAACAGACTGCTCCGGTTTGCAAAATGTAGGCAACGCCTGCAAAGAATATGGTCTCAAACTTGTTCTGGGCGTCTTCATTGACAGCAAGGGCATCGATTATGCACGTCCACAAGTCACCGACATTATCTCCTGGGGCCAGTGGCAGATGGTTGAACTGATCGTCATTGGCAATGAAGCTCTTTTCAACAAATACTGCGACCCAGGTGCCCTTGCCGGCTTCATTGCTGAAAGCAAAGCTCAATTCCAAGCCGCCGGCTACGGAGGCCCATGCACCACAACCGAAACACTCAACATCTGGCAACAAAGCGGCTCCTCTCTCTGCGGCGTCATTGATGTCGTCGGCGCAAACGTGCACCCCTTCTTCAATGCCGAAGTCTCACCCGATCAAGCGGGTTCCTTCACAGCCGGTCAGATCGAAATCCTCAGCAAGATCTGCCCGGGCAAGGAGGTCTACAACCTCGAATCTGGATGGCCTCACTCTGGCCAGGCCAACGGCAAGGCCACACCTGGAATCGAGGCCCAGAGCATGGCTATCAAGAGCATTATGGAGAACGTGGGCGCCAAGACTGTCTTCTTCAGCTTTGAGGATGATTTGTGGAAGCAGCCAGGCCAGTTTGGTGTTGAGCAGAGTTGGGGTTGCAACAATCTCTTCTCGGGATAGAAAAACAGCAGCCACAGAAGAGATGAGAGGTGGCGAAGGGTGTTTTCAAACGTGCATAGGAGCACTGGCGCGAATGCGATTGCGATGCGAAGCAAACCGTGAACAAACGGGTATCATGACGACTTTTGCTAATTTGCTCAATTCTCTCCCCCACTTCGCTTCTCTTGTCAATATCACTGCGGTTGCGTGGGACCTGTACTGCGCATGACCATGACGGGATGATCCGTCAGCATGGGGTGACCGCCATCTGCATATACTACAGCTTCAGCTTCTTCTGCTTTCGATCCAGGATACCCAGTGCAGCGAGTGGATGGATGGCTATGAACGGGGCTGCTTCTTCGAATTACATATTTTACCCGAGCATTGAGCAACCGTGTACAGAGCAGAGCATAGCTACGGCTGAGTAATCAGATTTTGCCTACTCCATTTTCCTTCCGCTTCAGTGACTGCAATGTGTGAGGTTTTGAGTGCGTCTGATTGCTCCGAGCAAACTTACCATCACCGTTAACTAGTAATGAACGTGACTGGTTGGTTTCCAAAAGATCTTGATGTCGTCCAGTCCCTCCTTGTGATAAGCACTTCCAGGGTCTACCAAATTAATGCGTCTTCATTATCCAGTCTCTTTCTCTTAATGAAAGAAAGTAGCGAAAGCCCGCCCTTTGATGGCAAGCGTGATGTGTATTGTCTGTAGTACGTGTGGAAATAAGTTATGGGGTTATTGGCCATCAACTTCAAAAGATCACGTTTTGACAAACAATACGGACTACTTGGAGGAAGTGATAACGATTTGGGTTACATGCCTGTCCGGGGGGTGTGGGCTCAGTACTTCATTGTTTCCTTTCTAACGATAGATCGATAGATCGGTCAAGCTCGCTGATAGACTGGCAGGATGATCTTCTCCGATGATCTTCTTCCTCATTTCTGCCGCTTAGGGTTCAAGCTTCTCGGCTTCATCCGACCGTCCCTGATCTGCATACATGCGGCCCAGGTCGATCAAGCTCATTAAGGTGTCTGGATGCGCTTTACCAAGAACCCAATTCTCTCCTTTCCGACAGTTGCAGGCAATCTCCTCAACTTCATCCATATAATCGCTAGGCTCGCCATACTAAGAAGGGTGGAGGGAATTTCTTGCCCAATGACCATCTTGTTTGTCTAACTGTTCGCACCACAAGCTTCTTAGCTTTGTACAATCATCCCTGCAAAGTACACCCATTTTCATCTCCATTGCTTGGACCTCCGGTACCACTGTCCCCTTTAAGCGTCCTTGGTATCGATAGGTTGATGCCGGTCTCGACCGCTGTCGGATCCTCAGGGCAATGCTTCTCCTTCATACCTTCAATACATGGACTTGTAAGTCTTCCGCCTCTGCGTACCGCTCTTCAGACAGCTAAACTCAGAAGGGATGGCCATCGCGTTAGGATGGTCGAGGCCAACGGTTCCACTGTCAGTTTAAGAGCTTTGCCAATGA
>QQTW01001665.1_pt1 | contig 15759 bp, 13 predicted proteins | sample 1904831 | NCBI WGS metagenome assembly QQTW01 (sample SAMN09435610, study PRJNA476489) | Subsurface metagenome, whole genome shotgun sequencing project. | reverse complement strand
CTGTGTTTGCGAACAGGTCGGTACTTGAGGACGACGGCGTGTGGTTGCATTCGGACGGCTGCTGGCGTGTGGGAGAAAAGAGAGGAAGAGTCAACAAGAAGCTTTTTGGAGGGAACCAGTGAAGTCCCTTTCCCTCTGCGCTCTGTGCAGAGTGGAGAGAGACAGAAAGAGTCCTCACGATCGTGAGTGGGTGGGAAGAGTCGGACCAGGCCCTGCGCTGATCGGGTCGGGTCGTGTAACAACGGCGTCGACGAAACGACGACGTTGACGATGGCTCGTGGATGTGTGTGTGGGTGTGCCTGGGGTGCACTGGGTGACAGCAATCACGGTGCGATGCAGTCGTCGAGCACGGCAAGAAGCTGATCAGGAAAGACGAGAGAACTATCTGAAGCAATTGATATTCATCCACATCGTCTGCCCTCTTCTCACGGCATCGCCATCTACTTAAACCACTCTCCGTCATACATCGCGGGTAGGCACAGCTCACGGCCATGCTCTTTCGCAGCCCGCCTCGGGCGTTTCCTACGTGTCCGTCAAGCGCAATTCGAGTCATTCTTCTTTTCCTAGTGTTGCAAATTTTCACTCTGTCAACGCGCTGCTGTGTCCCTCCTCTCGCCCATTGCTCTGCGATCCCCACGTCTGACAGCTTTCTCTGCGTCTGCTTGGGCACGTTTTCACGTCTGTCGGGCCGCCAATCCAGCGTCAGACGCCCATCCAGCGGTGCCACGTAGTGGAGCAGCCGATGGCTCTGCATGGCTGCCAAGAGCGCGCGAGCGACTCTGCGCCTATTCGTCGCGCGTACGTACGTCCGGTCTATTCATGGCTGGTGATGTGGATTTGAAACAAGTTGTGCTGATTCTCGGGGAATTGGAAAATTTTTCATTTGTGACGAGGAAGCTTTTCTTCCTGAAGCCCATCCTCATACTGGATCCGGAGGCTGGACCTGCAGCATTGCCGCCTGAATGCGCCGGACCGGAGCATGTGCGTTGGCGTGGGCGTGTCGAGTGAACGTCCGTTGATGCTTTGTGGGAGAGTGATGATCTTGCATAGGGCACCAATCGATGAAAAGTTGCATGGCTAGAGAAGAGCTGTCAGCATTTGAAATGCTCCGTCCAATTTGGCCTTGGTGGTGCTCGCAGGACTGCTCGAACATTGGCCGGCGTATTTTGATATGATGCCCGAGGACACGCGATACGCATGCCGGTAAATCGCAGGATGCTCCAATCGGTGGCGTTGCCTCGATGCAGAGAAGGTCCAAGTCTTTCGGTGCTTCACGTACAGAATCCAAGGGCTATACATGATATGTATATACACATTTACATCAGAAGGTCTGAGGAATACGCTGTGAACCCTGGAACTCAACGACAACTGCACAGCCGCGACGGCCTCGAGAGACACAATCTGATATCCGCCCTGTCCAACACTTGAAAGCCATCACCGGGGTATATAACGCCGCCGCAACAACAAGCCAACCCTCCCAAATCAGCACTCTCAACGTGACATCACCTAACCATCTTGCCCCAGCCGACAATCTCCGACACCAGATTGCCAATCGTGCTGACCACCCAGAGCCCGACCAGCCCCCACCCGATCCACCGATCCATCCTCCACCGCCGCAGCGGCACAAACACCAGCAGCGCGACCAACGTGACGAGCAACGACACCCCGCTAATGAGCAATGTGTTGCTGACCTCGATGTGATACGGACTGTACTCGACATCCCTGTCGGGATGCTTTCGATGCTTGTGCTGCGCGCCACGGATAGTGATGTACAACCCACTGATGCCGATACCCAGCAGGATATTGAGCATGGGCCCGCCGAAGCAGGCAGACAGCGCCATGACCGGGTAGCCGAGCCGGGCGACGGTGATGTCGGCCACCAGGTCGCCGAGCGAGTTGCCGACGGCGAAGACGGTCAATCCCAAAATCGCGTCGGAGATGTCGAGGATGACACCGATAGCTTTGAGCACGCCGACGACCTCGTTCGCGATCGTGCTGATCCACGTGATGCTGACGGCGAAGCCGGCGAAGCAGAGCAGGACGTGCCATCGTGGCGGGCGGGTCGGGGTTGTGGTGCTGAGGATCAGGGCGAGGACGCAGAGGGCGGCGATCAGGGAGTAGAGACAGTGGAGGAGGAGGTCCTTGATCGAGGCGGATTCGGTGTTGGCCCAGACGATGAGCACGATGAAGAAGGGCGCGGTGAATGTTTGCAAAATTATGAGCCAGCGGTTCCAGTCGCTTGGCTTTTGAGCGTTGGATGCTGATTTCGGCTGCTTCAGTCCACTTTGTAATTGGGCCTGGGTCGCCGCCCCATTCTGCTGGGGTGGGTCAGAACCGGTCAGTGTTGGCGTAGAAGCTGTGCCGTTGCCGCTCTCATTCACCGGAGTGCCGTTCGTCCACGGCGATTGCTGCGCGTCGTCGGGCTCGAAGAGTGCAAACATCGGTTTCGGCTGCGATCCTGGCGCTAATGAATCAATCGGACTGGCCACGTTCACGAGCGGCGGAGCATTCGGGTCGTCCTCCTTTTCCAGCTCTACAACCGGAAGGGTGATCGCAAGCACGAAGACACTTGGGGCGGCGACTATGGCAAGAGCTCTCTCCCACCAGTTCTTCTCTCGCCACGTGTAGAGGGTCGGAAACATCGTTGCTACCAACACTTGAGGCGAGGGAAGCACCTTGTACGGCCACCAGCTCAGAGGCCTCTCTTCCTCGAGTCCGTAAGCGAGTTGGGGAAAGAATGACTCCGGAGAAGCACTTCGAGGAGGCGGCAGGTGAAGGCTTTGACTGCCCGGAGAGACGGCTGGGGGATAGTCGTAATACGGCGGGAACGGAGATGCCGGGCTCGAGGAACGGGAGCCATGGTAAGACTCCGGTATGCGGAGCCTGGGAGCAGCTCGTGCTCGGATGGTTGGAGAGTCGCCCGGGGTCGTCGTTTGAGAGTCGACGACGCTCGATCTACGAGCCGGATCCGCTCCCGCTCGGAACTCGGCGCTTTCCGGACGCAACAGAAGGTCTCCCTGCCATCTGCGCTCAGCCGAGAGGTCTGCGCTGATTGACCTTGCTCTCCGGTCTCCAGCCGGACCGTCGCTGGGCTCTCCGATAGGGCCAAGCAAATCCAGAGCAGGTTCAACCCTCTCACGCGCACTCGTCCGCTGAAATCGCAGTTCGTCTGCCGCGTTGGCCGAGATAGCCCGTCCGCGAGACGCTTTTAGACTCGGCCTGGATGCAGAGAGAAGCTCAGCAGCTTCCGAGTTGAACCGATGATATGGAGGCCGCGCTGCAGGGTCTGACACGGTCGAGAGCTGATCTGTCGCCTGGGCGGTGGTGAAGGTCGGGTCGTCCGAGTACCGTCGAAGGCTGATCGGCATCACCTGTATGTTTCTGGATTTCTGCAGCGACGAAAGAACAGCCCGAAACTCAAGGGCGCCGACGAGACTGGGCCGTATGGGATTCTGGGTGTTGCGCCGCTCGCCGAGCGCAGGCCTGCTCAGTCGCATGTTACTGCTGATCTCTGCTAGCCACTTGTCTCTCGTCTCGTCGTCTTCGTTCGCGCCGATCTCGTCCTCGTCCGGATGTCCTCGTTCCAGCGCCGCGAAATCCTCAACGGAGATGCCTCTCGACCGCCGTCCTCTCCGGCCCATGTCCCGATCCTCTACCTCCTCATCATCCTGATACATGCCCCCGTCTTCGACATCGTCGTGAGTGGCAGCTTGGAAGTGGCTCCTTGCTGCAGCTTCAGTCTCCCTCGTGGAACGCTGCCTGCTCAGCCACCAATGCCACATGACGACGGTCATGACGTAAAAAACATAGAACCCAACCATCGTCGCGCATTCCCAGAGCTGCAGGCGTCCGTCCTTCAAGAAGTAGATGCTGAAGCTGCTCGCGACGATGAAGAAGCCCACATCCCGCACAAAGCTCCTCTTTACAACCTTGAAAGGGCGCACAATAGCCATCGACCCCGCCACAACCGCCGTGATGAAGCCGGCAGCGCCGATCAGTTCTCCAACCGCGAGGCTCCCGCTGTGAGTGTTCATCGCCGCAAAGGTCGAGAAGACATCAGGACTGCCGTTGCCGAAAGCCAAAAAGGTTACGCCCGCCAGGCTCTCGCTCATTCCTAGAATTCCCGCGATGGTGCTCAGGTTTACGCAGAAGAAGTCGCTTGCCGCTATCCCGATTGTGCTAAACAGTAGACCGAGCCAGAGTACTAGTATGGTGAAAGCAATAGGTTTCAGATGAGGTAGGCGGCAATAATACATCGTGAGGTAGGAGAACAGGCCGGCCTCTTCATCGTAGCAATTCGCCTGGACGAACGCGCATTTATCCTGCGCATGATGGATCAGACGACACTGTGGCCCTGGTCAGTATCTACAGACCAGACGCAATCCAACACACTGACCTCCTGGTTCTCATCCTGCGCTGGTGTTCTCCGCTTCTGTATGCTTGCTGAAGGCCCCGAAGGTGCTTGCGATACGCGTGGCAGGAAGCTCAGAACCGTGATGACAGCGACGAGAGCAATAGTAAGGTAGAATGCGCGAGCGGAGAACTTGCGACTGCGATTGAATTTGAGGCGGCGACTGTGCGTGCGCCGGTCTTCAGATGCTGCCATGATTGTCATATTGGGATAGGGCTATTCGCCGATGGACTGTTACGATAAGAATAGGGCATTGCTTTGCGCTCAAGAGAGTGTATTGTCCGTCGACATGGGATTGTTGTCGATAGATGTCAAATGACCAATTCCATGTCGCCCCGATCACTGCGCCTCAACTGAAAAGCTTCGTGACGGAGTTGGACCTCGAAAGAATCTGGTGCCTGCCAGGTTTGCTCGGTGTTTGCCGATGACGAACCTTGGAAATCGGGATGGTGCTAAGCCGCTGTCTTGGCGTCTGGGGTCCATCGGCCGAAGTTTATCCGATCGTGTGTTTTGACGTGCCACCCGTCGCCTTGGTAAACAATCGTCCAAGAGCTGGAGGACATCGACGCGTCGGACCAAGTATCGCGCTGATACGATTCTCGACACTTATAGTATATCCGACAGACTTTAGAGTCGCAATCGCAGAAGGTCGCGATGCCGCGCGCACGCGAAAAATATGGGATGGCGGCCACGCCGCAAAAAGCGTTCAAGAAGTATGCCAATGCACATTCGACAGTAATCGCACCAGTCTAACATCTAATGAAGAATCCCGCTGAACGACGACCGGCAAGAGAAAGCGAACCGTCTCCAGTCACGACAAGCCCTTCATGAGATGCAGATGAACCAGATCAAGGCGGCGGCAACCCCCGTACGGAAACGCAAGTCTTTCGCAGGCGGCAGCCCAGGGACACCCGGAAAAGAGAACGATGGGGATGTCTTTGCGACCGGGAGCAACGTCACTCCAGTAAAGAGGGTACCGATACTCGCGAACTTCGAGGAGTGGATGAAGATGGCTACGGACAACGTACGTTCCGACAGTCCTGCGTATTGGTGATTGGGCACAGCTGAGCTAGCCAGAAAATAAATGCGGCCAATTCCTGGAACTTTGCGCTTATAGACTACTTTCATGACATGTCTCTGCTGAAAGAAGGCGATGGAGTGAACTTCCAAAAAGCCAGCTGCACCCTCGACGGATGCGTCAAAATCTACACAAGCAGGGTCGATAGCGTGGCGACCGAGACGGGCAAACTCCTGAGCGGCCTCGCAGATAGCAACAGCAAGAACAAAAAGGGCGGTGAAGGAGAAGCAGAAGGAGAGGATGCCGACGGAGACGAGGACGAGGACGGAGAGGGAGATGGAAAGAAGAGGAAGAAGAGGGTATGCGCGTGCACATCGGGTCTTGACGATTTACTGACACATCGACAGACGCAGCGGTCCTCAGAGGCTACGCTTGTGAACTCATTTGCCCAGCTTCAAGTCAAGAAGATGGAACTCGAGTTCGCGGTAGACCCCTTGTTCAAGAAAGCTTCAGCCGATTTTGACGAAGGTGGCGCAAGGGGCTTGCTTCTGAACAATCTTGCCATTGATGGAAAAGGAAGAATCGTCTTCGACAGCAGCGACGATGCGCAGGATGCCGCAGCCACGGAAGGAAGGGAAAGCGTGGAGCCTGAAACGGCCGATGACAACGACACCTCGCATGTCTCTATCCCCAAGTCTCCTACCAAAGAAGTAGATATCGCATCGCTTGGTAGCAGATTCTTCCCTGACTTGGCGCGCCTGGACGAGCAAGACATATGTCCATCTCTGAAAAACTTTGACCTCGGCGACGCCGCCGGAAATCTGGAACTACCTTTTCTCAAAGCCCCCGAAGACTGGCGCCAGGACCGAAATCAATCAAACCCCGATCCAGACCAGTCAGCGACTGTCTTGCCCAACTCCGATGATCCTGGCTTCGACGACGACGATGACGGAGGTCTTGGAGGGTTTGATCTTCCCCGGGAGACTGGGTTTGGCGAAGGTGGCGAGGCTTGGGCGCAGGAAGCTGCTATGCAGCCTCAGATGCGGGTCCACACCATAGGCATGGACGGCTCAGGTGAGGGGGACGGCGCCGCTGGTGAAATAGGCGCTTTTGGGACCGACGACTTTCAGTACGGCGTGTCCCTGGCACGGAGCTCCGAAGCCGACCACGAAGGCATTCTCAACTACTTCGATCAAGCACTTTCAAAAACTTGGGCTGGGCCAGAACACTGGCGAATACGAAGGATCAAAGACCAAAGCAAGCCATCTCCCTCTGGCGCAACTAAGCGCAAGGAGAAAGAACCTTTCGAGATTGACTTCGCCGCACCTCTGACGCAACCGCTCGCCGATGCTCTATTCACAACAGCAACTTCCAATTCCACAATCAGTTTGTCGAAAGCGCAGAGAAAGTCCAAGTCAAGGAATCTGCTTCCGGATGATAAGCACTTCAGTTCGCGGCAGCTGTTGCGACTGTTCCTGAAACCAAAGGCCGTACTGGGTTCACGAAAGGTCGGCCTATCGAATCAACCGAACCGGCCGCCCGGTCCCGAACATGGCGACGTGGACGAAGCCTTCTGGTCGCGCAAGGAGAATCTGGAGGACGGGTGGTCCCCCAACGAAAACGCTCCTCTGCCCGACTACGATGCGAACTTCTTCCAAGATGACCCGCTCGCTGGTCTTGGGGGCGGAGGTGAAGACGACGAAGAGTTCGCAGATGCACGGGAGGCGTTTTCGCCGCCGCTGGAAGACGGCGGAATGGCAGCCGCGGGCATCGACGGAGTTCTGGCTGGCTCGCAGGACGGAGCGTTTGGCGCTCAACTTGTCACGCAGAGTCGCAGAATGCGGCCCGAGTACGTCCAGTATGCCCGCGTAGCAAAGAAGGTCGATGTTCGCCGGCTAAAGGAGACGATGTGGCGTGGCATGGGACTTGAGAATGTCAGTGCGGATCGCAACTTGATCAATCACCGCTAATGATTTCCAGACTCCAGCAGAACAGGTGAACACGCCTCCGCCAGAGGAAACAGATGCGGATTCGGCGGAGAAGTGTCTCAAGTTCACAGAGGTCATGAACAACCTGCAGGAAGTCTATCCGAAAGCGGCCATGGCAGACATATCAACCTCTTACTGCTTCATTTGCCTGCTTCATCTGGCAAATGAGAAGGGCCTGGTATTGCAACACGAGGAAGATTTCCAAGAACTCAAGATCCGAAGAGATGTCACAGCAGACATCACCGGAGGCTCCGATTGATGTCTTGGTGGCCCTGAGTAACTTTACATTGCATTTTTCGGCGTCGGAGGAGGGTTGCTATCGGACGCCGGCCATGACAGGGTTGGAGAGGATTTTGGGTCATGACTGGTCCTGGACGGCGAACATGAACATCCGCAACGTATCAACCGGACTCTGTACGATTTGTATATAGAGTTGAATTCATAGCCTTAACGGATGCCCCTCGTAATGGGACCTGATGGCGTTAGTTCCATTTGGCTGACAATGACTCTCCAGAAAATGCATGATTGATATGCGGCGCCTAAACATCCTGAGCTCTTGGTCATCTCCCGAAGACGTAGATGGGTTTTCGTAGGCTTAAACCTCCTCGCAGGCCAGTAATCAATATTGGCTGAATGCATGTGAACGACCGTTCACCCAACTGAGCAGTGAGCGGGCCGATCCTTCGTGGGGTCTAGTAAAGTGACATCGCAAGTCACTTTCAGGGACCACGATTCAAGTCGCGTCCAACCGCGTACACCTAGTCGCATCGAAGAGCGGACCCGACGGAGATGTGGGTGTAAGTATGCCGCTTGTCATGTCTTGAGAGTCATTAACGGTTTCAGACCGCCCCAAAGCATAAGGCGCACTGCGCTGGAGAAGCTTGCGGTGTTGTCGGCCTCGACTGCGGGCCAACACAACGGACCATCAGACCTCACCAAGCTTGAGCAGTTATGTCTGCCTTCGGCTTCTCCGGTCAACGGAGCTGTTCGGTCTACAAAAGGAAAGGCATCCGCTTCAAGAGTGCCAATGGTAAGTGCCATCGTCACGCCAGAAATCACCTTAGTCATGCACTAATTGGTCGCAGGGCCTGCGCGAGCTCCAAGCCCTTCTAGCTCTCTGTCAAGCCGCACCGCTTGTGGTTGACAAGCAAAGTGCCGAAAGGCTGCTGTATCAATTAAGACACTACCTGCCCGAAGCGCACAGTCAAGCAATCAATCCATCTCCGTTCTTGCGCGACTTGGATCCCTCACCATGGGAGAAGTTGACATTCAACATCACATCCGCTATATTGTCGCTGGGCAGCAGTCATCCGTCGTTACGAACAGAGGTCATTACCGTGATCATTGAATATGTGGAGGGATGGGCTAGTTCCGCGCAGGGTTTGACGGCACCTCAGTTTGATGAAGCGTCCAATGAGCCCTACCTGGACGAGGACGGGGTTTCGATGCTCATGCTCGTGGTCTCAATGCTTGGGTTCCTGAAAGCGGCCGCAAGCCATGCTGGGTTCTGGACTCTTGAAGAGAGGCTTGACTTGATCCAATCACTGCGTATGTCGTTCTCAGAACCATTCATGGTCGGCCTCGAAACTATCTTGTCCATTGTGCGCAACTCCCGGAGCAATCAGCGACAGGTGAAAGAGTGGAAGCGATATTGCAAGCATTATGCTAGTATATACAGACCGTTAGGAGCGATGCTCTTGCAGCAAGGCTTTATGGACTTGGTGAAGGCTAGCGTTGTCATCTCAGTTTCCCAAGTGGATGGACCAGAGCGACAGAATTTCCTTCATGCCTTGCAGAGTCGACGCACACAACCTCAGGTGGATGATTTCGAGGAGTCAATGGTTGAAGGTTTCGTTGAGATTGCAGAGGAAGAGATGAAATTGCTCGAGGACGACTCGGACTTTCTCCGACTCGGATCGGCATGGCAGCAACGCTTAGCCTTCGATGTGAAAGCAGACACTCTAACGGTGTATCTCTGTTGCTCACTCATGAACAGTGACATTGCCGATCCTGAGATACTCATGATGTGGCTAGATGGTTGCCTCAAAGACCCTGTTCAAGTCGCAGACAACAAACTGATCGCTGTGGTTCTGCGATGCCTGGCGATACTTGCAAAGAAATCGGCGTCCGTTGCTGCCGCCCTGAGCAGGTCTCTGCCTCGCTTCATCGTGCAGAACGGATTGACTCACGAGACTGCGGCCGTTGCCGGCGAATGCTTGGCCAGCATTCTGCAGCTCCTACCACAAGACGCTATCATCTCAACGCTGTATAGTCTCGGAAACGTTCTCAGCGCGGGTGTTCAGGGAGAGAAAGTGCCGGCTACTTCGCCGTTCATGGACCGGAGCTTCAAATCGAATCGCGTCAATGGCCCGTACAACCACAAGAGCCCTGGAAGTGCCATATCTCTGTCTTTGAGTGATGCCGAGGAGACCACTCTCGTCTATGAGACCGTAGTCCAGACAGTCGCTCACATCGCAGTCAGCTGCAACGACGAGAAGATCATCGCACTTGCTCAGTCCATGTTGATACAGAAGCTTAAGCGGGTCAATATGCAAGTAGATGCCACCATCATCAAGGCAACGGCATTGCTGGGAGTTCACGGCGGACCCAACGACTTTCGGTCACTGGTCAAGCTTTATGCAAAGATAAGCCATGAAGCGCTCGCAGAAGACAATCAAATAATTCTCGGGGCCGTACGTATGGGCATCCCTTACGCATATTCAAGCTGACGATATTAAGGTGATAGAAGCGAGAAACTCATTGTCCGCGATGATCAAGGTAGGATCGCCCAAATTTGGAATCTATCTTGAACATCTGCTCGACGAAATTGTCAGCAAGGGAGATGCTCAGGAAGGCGACGGCAATGCAGTCGATTCTTATCTTGCAGCGCGTGAGATTGGATTGTTGATTCGGCCGTTGGCCAGACTTGCTTCGGTGAACGGAGCCACGACTCAGCGAGACTTTCTCACAGAAGACATAGTCGGTCTACAACGGGATGCGTGGTTTAACGTCGTCGTTCACGGATATACACTCACATCGGAGCGCAGCCAACAATTCCTCAACGACTTGCAGATTCTTGCTCAGTTCAGCCAGCCTCTCATTGCCGAGGACAGGGCTGACCAGTTGGAGAGTGATGTCGAGCTGAATACGGTACTCCGACGCGGCATGAGCGGTCCAACGACGGTGGCTCAGAAAAGGGCACTCATTGAGGTCTTTCCCACAATCGAGCAGGATGTTAGGCCCCTCACGTATCCCGAAATCGTATTCCTCAATGCGGCCCATATGGTAGAAAGCCTGCGGGCACGGTCAGGAGACTGCACAAAAGGCCTCACATACTTTCTCGACCCGAAGCTGAAGAGCAGTGCGATGGGAAATTGCATGGCTGCTGTCGCCTTAGGAGCGGTCGGGACATATTTGCGCAAGACCGCGACCGGAGCCCTCCAGGGCTTCTCGACCCCATACCTGGCTCGACAGCTCGCAGTGATATTCACCAGATGCTGCCACAGAGTCCAAAAAGTACAGCACGTGGCAATCGGCTGCGCTGACGACATCATCACCAAGCTGCCCTCGGCTCTGTGCCAGCAGTCTTCTCTCTTTGCTCTGCTCGATGTGATAGACGTCATGTGGCTCAGCTGTCTCCAGGAGGAGACTGATGAGTACGAGTGGACCTCGCGCTTCACCTCCCATGTTGAGAAGATATCCATAGAGCTGTCCGACGACTTTGCCTTTAGAAAAGAGACACTAGACCGGCTGTACAAGCTTGCCAGAGATTGGATGCTCAAAACGATCAATATCGCACCTTTGGACGTCAAAGGCCTGCTGCAGGTAAGTCTCACCGACGGGTGCCGGTCCCGCGCTGACGGTATCGAGACCTACCTAGCTGTATGCGACGATACCAACGCTTACGGTCATGTTTCAATGGGGAGATCTCTCGCTATGGAGATGGGCTCCATAATTCCTACAGTAGATCACCGATTAGGTATTCACATACGGCTCACAAGCAGAAAGTAGAGCTTACTGACTCATGTAGTCGCCATCAAGCAACACACTATCATGGACGTCAATACTGCCTCCGGCTTTGTGGCACAGTATACCACAAGGCAAGAGTATCGCTTTGCACGGGATTTATTCGACGAGGAACAGAAGAATGGAGCACTGGGCGACTCAGGTAAGCTAGTACAAAGAGTCGTCTCAATATCTAACGAAAACAGAGGAGGCTCCTATGCTCCCGCAATGTGCTCAACGGGACACCATTGAGGTGGAAGCATTGTTGGCCGATACGGTCAAACGAGTTTCTAGTCATAAATCCATACCTGACGCAGAGCTTCGCGAGGTAATGAGAAAGGGCGCGGCTTTGCTCTGTCGATCTGGCAAAGAGCATTGCTCTATCATAAACCAGCTTGTCAGTATCCCCTTTGGTATCTTTACGAAGGAATCCATGAAGCTGGGTGTTTCGTTGTGGATTGGATTGCTCAAGGAGAACCCACATTTGGAATCGAGGATCATGGTTGAGATATTTGCGCACTGGGAAAAGACAATCCGAGATAAACACGGCATTTTCAGAGATTCCTTCCGGTGAGTTCCTAAAGACGATGATTGTTCCTCGCTGACGCGAGGCTCCAGTCACCTCGACCCGTTCTTGATCAAGCAAGAATTTGCGCCATCGAACAGGGAGACCATCAAGGCATGGCAACATACGGCTCATGGACTGATCGCGCCTCATCTTCGGATCGTCCAGTTCCTCTCCAGCCGCTTCCGAGCATCCATGTTGTCGAATCCCCAAGTCCAGACAATATATAGCCGGTTCATTCATATCACGCTGGCAAATATGACGAGCACTGCAAGCCACCCCCTCTGTCGCGAGGTGCACTTCCAGATAGTCCTACTCGGTGCAAAGCTTCTGAAGTACAGTGCCGGCTTGAGCTCTGCTGCAGCTTGGAGGCTGAAAGACCGGATCTTATCGACCATCCTTGCATGGTTCTCTGGGCCACCAAGGTGTGTCCTTCGACTGCATTTGCCGTGTAATACAGAGCTAATATCGTAGGTGGTCGTTCGGGGGCAATCGAATCCAAGTGAAAGCAGAGACGCAACTTCTCGAGGAGATTGAGCTCAACTTGCTCAATCTTGATCGCTTAGGGACTAAGACGACTGCATCATACAAGCCACTGCAGTCAAAACAAGATCTTACGCTCCTTCTCATTCGGAGCGAACTGTCACGACTACACGTGTGGTTGTTTCCAACGAATCACGAACGAAGGAGTCACTTTTCTTCCGGGCACAACAGGCGCCCAGCGGACGTGAGTAATCATCCCTCGGTCTTTAGCCTAATCTAACCGGCTCAGGCTGCGGTCCTGGCCTCATTGAAGGCTGCGTGGGCAGAGAACCCCTCAATTGCAGTACAACTACCCACACGATTTCATTCTCCAAGACTGGCAGCCGAAGTTCGACGGATGATCATTAATGAACCAGGAAAGGTCCTCGGCAGTCCAGATGCACTCGAGGCTTTAGTGGGTTCCGCTCTCTCGGAAGACGCGGCCCATCAGCTCAAGGTTTGTGCAAGAGTGCTCCTTCTGGCCAACACTAACGTATGCATCAGTATCTCCTGTACTGGTCTCCAGTCAATCCCATCACAGCTGTTACATATTTTCTGCCGGCCTACAGGTCTCACCCCTTCATAGTTCAGTATGCCATGCGATCGCTGGAAAGCCATTCTGTGGACATTACTTTTTTCTACGTACCTCAGATAGTACAGACTCTGCGGTATGACCTCCTAGGCTATGTCGCTCGATACATAATCGAGACTGCCAAGTTCTCCCAGCTCTTTGCACATCAAATCATCTGGAACATGAAAGCCAACGCTTACAAGGATGAGGAGTCGAAGATAGTAAGATCTGTCGCTATTAACGTTGCCAGATATCCCGGCTAATTGGCTACAGCCCGATCCGGTGAAACCGAAACTGGATATCGTCATGGAAGACCTGATCTCGAGCTTTTCGGAAACTGACAGAGCTTTCTACGAGCGCGAGTTCTCCTTTTTCAACGAGGTAACTGATGTTTCCGGTAAACTGCGGCCGTATATCAAAAGGCCGAAACCAGAGAAAAAACAGAAAATCGAAGAGGAGCTGAGGAAGATTCATGTCGAGGTTGGGGTATATCTGCCGAGTAATCCCGAAGGCGTCGTGGTCGGTATCGACAGAAAGTCTGGCAAGCCGCTGCAGAGTCACGCTAAAGCTCCTTACATGGCAACATTCCGTATTCGTAAAGAGAGCAAAGGTATCGAAGGTATCGAAGAGGATCTGGTGCCAACCAAAACCAACGGCTCCATCAAGAGCGACCAAGGAAACACATACGAGGTCTGGCAGTCGGCAATCTTCAAGGTCGGCGATGACTGCCGGCAGGATGTTCTGGCGCTCCAGATGATTGCCGCGTTCCGTGGTATTTTCCACAACGTCGGTCTAGATGTGTATGTCTTTCCGTATCGCGTGACCGCCACCGCTCCCGGATGTGGCGTCATTGACGTGCTGCCGAACACCATATCACGAGACATGCTTGGGCGAGAAGCGGTCAATGGTCTTTACGATTATTTTGTCAGTCGCTATGGCGGCGAGGACTCTGTTCGCTTCCAGGAGGCGCGCTCGAACTTTGTCAAGAGCATGGCGGCGTACAGCGTCATCTCCTACCTGCTCCAGTTCAAGGACCGACACAACGGCAACATCATGATCGACGACGCCGGCCACATCCTCCACATCGATTTTGGATTCTGCTTCGACATCGCTCCCGGCGGCATAAAGTTCGAGCGTGCGCCGTTCAAGCTCACGGGCGAGATGGTCGCCGTCATGGGCGGCTCGATCGAGTCGCAGGCCTTCCGCTGGTTCGAGGAGATGTGCATCAAGGCTTTCCTGGCGAGCCGTCAGCATGCGGAGCATCTCGCGCACATGGTCATCGTCATGCTTGACAGCGGGCTACCGTGCTTCAAGCCAGAAACGATTCAGCATTTCAAGGACAGGTTTGTTTTGAATCGGACCGATAGAGAGGCGGCGGACTTTATGAAGGATCTCGTCCGCAAAAGCTATTCAAGCTACTCTACTCGGGGTTACGACCAGTTCCAGTTGTTGACTAATGGCATTCCTTACTAAGTGAGTATTCTTTTGGCGTTGCGAAAACTATGATACCTTTTAGACTCATTTTTGCATGTTCCCTTGCGGACCATGCCACATTTGAGCTAATAGAAAGTTTGGACGGCTGCTTGTTGTTATGCATTTACTTAGAGGTACTCTACAATAGACTAACTTGCGGTGTTCAAAATGGCATCAAATGCGAGCAGTGGCCGATATGTACACTGATAATACATGCTGGCTCTAGGGCAGCGCAGCCAATGAAGTGCCTAATTCAGGGTCGACGCTACCGGTCACTTGACAGCGGCGGAAATAGTACACCGCTGATTCCTTTCCCAAGCGGTACGGCGCTGACTCCGTAATCCCCATCAACGCCGACGCGGGCGTCGTCGTATGAGCGCCGATCTGGAGCGACGCCCAGCATATCGAGTAACTGTGCCGCCTTGCCCGGCATGAACGGCTGCATAAGTATCCCCGCGATTCGGAGAGTCTCGATTGTATTGTAAATGATGGTGTCGAGGTCCAGAGGTTTACTGCCTGTGAAAGGATTCTGAGGCATCTTGACGTAGTCAGGATTATGCGTTTCCTTGACTGACCGGCTTTCGCTGGTTTCGGCCATGATTTGGCTCCCTTTGACAATCCTCCAGGGTGACGATGTTGCAAAGTGCACGTTTGCCTGGCGCACTTTAGTCAAATATAGCGGAAGGGACGGGGATGCCATACTCGGTCGATTTGAGCGAAGATAGCACGCAGAGCTGCGCTAGCGTTAACCTGCTCAATACACCCGTTCACTTCTGCTGCTAACTCGTCAAGCCGACTGAGAAACTCATTGCCCGACAACCCAGTATTTCGAATTTGAGGAACCGTATTCACGATGGCCTCGCGGACATTCCAGCCTTTGCCTCGTAAAAGTCTGCTGGTAAGATTTCCTAAGAGGCCTTGCAACGTGCTCTTGTGGCGTGAGATGATGGTCTGGTTGCCGTAGTCGGTGTCATTCTTGATGCCGCCCTCGAGAGCGAGATAGAAGCGCATGATGTCGACGCCGAAGCGGTCAAGCGCGAAAAACGGGTTTACCACGTTGCCTCTTGACTTGGAAATTTTGGTGCGGCCGAGGGTCCAGTGCGCGTGTGAGAGGATGCGTTCAGGAAGGGGAAGGTCGAGGGCCATGAGGAAGGCCGGCCAGTATACGCAGTGGAAACTGGATCGAGTGTCAGAAAGGTGATATGC
>QQTW01001664.1_pt1 | contig 15762 bp, 16 predicted proteins | sample 1904831 | NCBI WGS metagenome assembly QQTW01 (sample SAMN09435610, study PRJNA476489) | Subsurface metagenome, whole genome shotgun sequencing project. | reverse complement strand
CTTCTTTCCCCATTCCAGCGATGATGCCTCATCCAGGAGATCCTGGGGCTCCTGGTATTCTTTGAACATGCTAGTATATTTATGTTGCACATCCAGCTTTATGACAGCTTCATAGGTCTTCTCTGCGTGCCTGCTTACTGCATGCTGTACCTGTAATGATTCTGTCGTGCAGGAAGAAGGATTTCCTTTTTTTGTGTTGTTTTCGGCAGCTTCCAATTGATTAGCCGTCGTCCATGATTGGGTCCTTGAGCTATGACGCGTAAAAAACCTATGGTCCCAGCTCATGGGCCTCGACCACCACACAACCGGACAAAGACAAGACACGCAGAAGAGAAACCTTCAACCAAGAAGCACAGAATGGACGATACGCCCAGCGCCAAGTTGACCAAGGAGAGTGGACCTCTTCTTGATGATGCAGACCGTCCTACCAAACGTGCGAGAACCGACGAACCTGAACAACAACATTGCTTTCTCCGGGACATGATTAATCCGGTTAGTGTGCAAGTCTCGATCCTTATCCTTAAGCTTCAACCCTTGTACATCAAGTACGACTTCAGCACCGTAAGTATCATCTCGTCCTCCAAGATCGAGCCCAAAGTCAAGACCGTCTTGGCTCGGCTTGACAAATTCAACTGGGCCAAGATGGACGGCAAGCCACCGATCGTCACAATCGTCTCGAGGACTGGTATGAACAACAAGGTGGCGACTGTTGCGGAGATCGCTAAGAGACAGATTGAAGTGCACGGAGGAAAATGGTGGCAGTACACCAGGTTGGAGAAGCAGCTGATCGAGGTGCCGAAGACGATCGAGAAGCCCGTCAAAGAGCCTAGTGCAAACACAGACAAAGACGCAGACGCAGATGCAGCCGAAGAGAGGCAGTTCAAAGAATACCAGGAGCCCCAGGATCTCCTGGATGAGGCATCATCGCTGGAATGGGGAAAGAAGACTGAGAATTCGGCCATGGCGGATGCCGACGATGGAGAGGACGACGAGGAAGCCGCCTTTGAGCCTTATTTCCCCAAAGGCAACGAATTGAACAAGATAGCGATGAGAGACAACGAGCCCGAGAAGGTCACCAAAGAAGGGGCGGGAGTGTTGTTTGTCTATCTGACAAAGGTACCAGTTAGCGAGCTCGACGATGAATACTCGTGAGTAATATCTACGTTAATTCATGACACACAAGTGCTTATGATATACAAAGGTCGAACACAAATGGCCGTCGGTGAGATCACAGGGTTCGAAAAGCACCCATCCGCTGATCGGCTCGTCCTTACCAGGTGCCCTCTCTTGCCGTCTTCCTAGCCATTCGGCACTATCCAGAAAACAACGGTACTTAATGGTGCTATACTGCTCGAAGTTGCAGCCGTCAGCTTCATGCAGATAGCGAACGATACAGCAGTCCAGTTGAGTGACGTGCTGGTTTCTTTTCACCCGAGATACTATTTTCAAGATATGAGTTCTGATGAAACCCAAGTGTGACGCTACCAGTATTGGAATGACGAGAGGATATATCCTGCAAACTCCCTGCCCAGAACTTCCCTCATCCTAGAACATACATGGCAACTTGGAGCTCTATCACCTCCCTCCACCATCACCCATTATCTACACCACATATTCTCATCCAAACTGGCTTCCCTATATCATAACTCATTCGCCCCCTTCGTAATCCTCAACACAAAATTGACCACCACAGCCGCCAACAACGCAACGGCCAAAATACTCGGCCCCAGCCGATCGTCGAACCCTCCCTGACCCCTGAGACGTATACTCCTTGCCCTCCAGTGAAAGGTAATCAATGCATATATCATTGTCGCCATGGCCACTAACGTGAAAAGTCCCGCGCTAATCCGACCGACTCTGTCGCCGAAGTTCAAGAGTCCAATGGCTAGCGCACCGAGGACGACGGCGAAGTTCAGCCATGAAAGGAAGGTCCGTTCGTTAGCGAAGAAGACTTTGGGCTCGACGCGGGTGGGTAGGGCGATGCGCTTGCCTGGAGAAATGCTGTCAGTCGATATGCCAAGGGCAAGGAAGGGAGGCGGTAGGACGACTTTTTGAGAATCGTCGATGCTAAATTGACATAGACAAGCAAAAGGGCCGAAAAGGAATCAAGCGGAAAGACACTCACCAGGTGGAACCTGCAGCAATGGTTGGCTTGACATTGTGTCCCACCACGCCGCTTTTCCTCCTCTCGACCTTCAATGCGGGTTCTCCGCACGAGTCCTGTATGCAGTTAAGGACCGTCGCGAGGATACGCTGGCAAGTGCCTCAGGAATGGGCTACTCAGATATATCGTAGCGCTCAATGTCTACTTCTCAACAGCAGGTTTTTGTTAGAGTTGTAGCTCATTGCTGGCGTGCGAAGTTTAAAGCTCCCAATTGGTGGCGGAGATGATAAGATTAGATACGATCAGATCGTGGAGACTGACACCGGGCTGCTAGCTTAACAAGGACTAGTGCTTAAGGTCAAACCGAGCACGGTAAACATGCCTGAGAGCTGTAAAAGAGGGTATCTACGACCTTGAATCATTATTGAGAACGACTTCACGTATACTGGTTGATAATCTTAACCATTCAATATTCCACGTTCAATCTGAATATATACAAAATACATCACAATGGGCGTCGAGCCAGTCTCAAGCAAGATGACTCCTGTAAAGCTCCGCAACCCTAAATCTCCATTCAGGTCCAGATCTAACATCATCTAAAAGCCTGTACCATATACAAAGCTCCGACAAATTACAAATGATGTGCGTTTGCTTCTTCTCCACTTCCAATTTCAGCCAGTTAATCGTGTTCTTAAGGCCTGCCAATCTACCTTCGATTCCGTAGCAAGCTACGACCACTCGCAAACAGAACAATGGAACACCAAAATCATTGTCAGTTGTCCCCAGGGATTCAACTTTCTGCCCATGAGTATCATGGCCTCTGACCCTGCGACCGCAGCAATCGATACTCCAATCCCTCATCTCAGAAAGCTCCACCCCATCCTCGCCCCCATCGTACAAATACGCCGTCAACAGCACGATAATCCAGCACCAAATCCACCCGCCGGCCCGCGCTCCCACCACCTCAACGTCCACATCCACAAATCCTCTATCACCAACCAATACCACCGATCCCGGAAACTCGATCTCTACACCCACCGCAACCGCAAATAGTCCGGCTGAAAACGAGACTTCCACCCAAGGCGATACCACTCTCGTCGCGGACGACGAGCCCGAGGAAGACGCGAAAACTCAAGCGGGTGGACAGGGTAGCATTGGTGGAAGCGCGAGAAGGGGCATGCATTCGGCGACGGGGGCGTATTGGAACACGGAGAAGGATGGGATGTGGAGCTATAAGTATGAAGCGGGGGAGATGAAGGGGTTTGATGTGGTTATTTGTGTTATATGGATGGCCGTTTAGAAGGAGGTTGAGATTGGGAGTGGGGTGATTGGTTGTAGGTTTGTAAGGTCTATACTTCAAGAGGAGGAGATGGATGGATGCTGAGCATGGAACCGTTTTTCCTTCAGGCGTCGATAATGCTACTGTGGTGCATCTTGAGACTGATAGTGCACTTTCGGCAACACTTTGTGTATGTGAAGAGGCATCTCATCTTGAGTGGAAGTTCCAGAGGGCCAAATCCATATGACTCCTCAGCGAAGGTGACGTGGAACTCTAGCCACTGCCTGGGCTTTGGCTTCGGTGTCGACAAGTATCAAATAATCCTGGTCGTTAAGCATTTTCAAGTCCCAGTTACGGGATCAATCACGGTCTGTTCCTAGACTTCAGCGGTAGAAGGCATTGTAGGCATTGTCACCAGAAAGGGTTTAACAGAGTTTACTCTGTGGCCCTTGCTTCAAAATGGAAGCTAATCCAGGTGTTTTTGCATTGCAATGCGTTTGAGTCCTGCAATGAGTTATACTAATTTCTCAGTCTGTCAAGATGAAAGCAAGAAGCCCAACGTAGATCTACATAAGTCTGTTGTGCTCTCTTGAAGGTATGTCTGCTAGTACGTGTAGTATATGGTTCCTTTGAAAGCCATATGCCAGCTCTTGAGTCTTAGTCAGTGCTATATCTCCTTTGGAGGCTTGGCAACTGCAGTTCAGATATGTGTAATACTCTGTTCATGGACGATACCGACAATTCAAGCACCACTCGGCAAAGAGAAGCTTGAATTTCAGGCGTTGAAGAGGAATGAAACATAACTTGAAGCGTGGCCTTGTGTTGTATTCTTTCCGTAGTTGAAGTAAGTAAACAGGGCAGTAGACACTCATCAGCGTGTCAGGGTGCTCTTTTCCCAACACATTCTCCATCCCGTGCATCGCTCGTCTGTTCATCTCTCCCGCCACTTCAAACTTCCCCTGGTATTGCAGCACGCCCGCTAGGTTGTCCACGCTCATCAGCCTAGAAACAACTATGTGGTAAACATTTACCTATTCATCATCATAAGCAATAGCTAGCCAGTCGGCTTGATAGTACTTACAAGTTGTACTTGACCTTTCTTCGATACGCAATTCCCATCGGCTCTATGTGTGCTTGTTCTTCGTCACTCAGCTTCTCCATACCTTCTAAAAGAAGGTGGTTGAACTTTCCATCCTTTCCAAAAATACAATACTGGCCACAGAACTCGAAAGACCGTGGATAAAATCCAGCAGACTCCCAATCAAGGAAGCAAATAGAACCGTTATTAAGCCAGAGTATATTTCGAGGAGCAATGTCGAGATGACATAGAACTAGTCTGCAATCTCCGAGTATAAGTTTTCTGTGGTTTTCCCGCAATCTGCTATTGAAGAAATCTTCCAGATCTTGAGTAGTATTCAACAAGATATCCTCGTCCTCAGGCCAAAGAAGACCGCGTGAGACACCACCGCCGAGTGGTCCGGGTTTGCAACCATAAATTTCTCCAAAGTGGTTGACTATGCGTACAACTTTGCTGACCAAATCGGGAGCTTCTAACGGTTCAATGATCCGCCCTTCCATGTACTCCATAACGATATATCCAAACAACTGGTGGGTAAAGAAGCGGTATAAAAGCGGAACGCGAACGATTGTAGGATCAAGCAACTCGTGGGCCTTCTTCAAATTGTCTGCTTCCTCCCCTTTAACTCCCACGCCAAATTTAATAACAGCTCTGTCTGACAGCTTGATGACGAGGTTGCCGAAGGACTCTCCACCAATAACTTCACGGTTTGAACTAGAACAAAAGGCTACTAGTTCATCTTCCGTGGCGTTCTCATGGTCTAGAGACATGATGTGAGGCCGTTCGTGTTAGTATAGCAAAATTATATCCAATCTTAGTAATAAATGAAGGCTATGGAACTTGCTTGCATAATAGTAGTTCAAGAGCTGTAGATGCGATTTCAGTCAATTGAACAGGGGATTTTGAGGAGGAATATGGCGGGCTCGGAGTAAAAGCTACACCAAAATATGGGAACTGGCTCTCTTAATATCATTGAGCTGGTGGCTTTGAATCTCTAAAATTGAAGGTAACAAATCAGCTGAACTCCTACTCAACTCTTCCGCCTTTGCCAAGCCTCTTCCAGTGACTACCTTACCAAGGCAGAGTCAATTCCGAAGTCACGCACCTTGAAGTTCCGGTGCAAAGCGCCTGACAAATCGCACACCTAAGCAACTGCTGCAACACCCAAGGCAAAGACACTATATGAATGACCATATGATGGTTTCGGTCAGATTGTGACGACCCTTGATATGTAATAACAGTAAAGTCGTCGTGGCAGACGGATGCCTAACATTCCCCGCACCCACGTAAGCACGACAATAACCACCTCCAAGTTCTATATAATCTTACTCTTCTGCCCTCGACACTGATTCAGAGAGCACCGAAAGCACAGCGTACTGCCTATCTGGTTTCCAGCCAGACTAATCCATCCTTCAAGAGATCCCTCAGAGCTCGTTGCGTACACAATTGGAAATCTCCTCATACCTCGTCGGCCGAAGCAGACATGTCAAGACCAGGCTACCAACGCGCAGCGTCAACGAAACTTACAGCAAGCACCATGATGCGACCGCTAGAAGGCAAGCTCGCCATCGTCACCGGAGCATCAAGAGGTACCACCCAACCCCCCAGCTGCCCACCACAATCGGATCCCACCAACCACTAATGACCCCTCACAGGCATCGGCAGCGCCATCGCCCGCAAACTCGCCAGCCAAGGCTGTTCCCTAGTTCTAAACTACACCTCGGACTCCTCCACCACCCTCGCAACCACCTTAGCCACCTCCCTCCAGGAAGAACACAACATCCGCGCCATCACCGTCCAAGCCGACATGGGCAACCCCCAAGGGCCCCCACACATCATCTCCACCGCCAAAAACCACTTCTCCCACCCGAAAACCGGCAAATTCCAGATCGACATCCTCATTAACAACGCCGCTCTAGGCGTCAACATGCCTCTCGCCGAAATCACCCTAGACCACTTCCACACCATGTACGCCGTCAACGTGCTCGGCCCACTGTTGCTCGTTCAAGCCGCAATGCCCTACTTACCTACTGATCGCTCCGGACGGATCGTCAACGTATCGTCCGTGTCCTCGGCCGTCGGCGCCAGCGGGCAGACTGTGTATGGCGGCAGCAAAGCCGCGCTCGAAGCCATGACGCGTACGTGGGCGAGGGAGTTGGCGGAGAATGCGACGGTGAATAGTGTCAATCCGGGACCGGTGGCGACGGATATGTATGGTGCGACGAGTGCGGAGTTCAAGAAGCAGTTAAAGCCGTATATTCAGATTACGCCGTTGTCGAGGGTGAGGGAGGGGATTGATGAGGAGAGATTTGTGAAGGATGCGGAGGAGGCGGGGGGCCGGCCTGGGTATGATTTCGAGATTGCGGGGGTGGTGGCCATGTTGTGTTCTGAGGATGCGGCGTGGTGTACTGGGAGTGTGGTTTGTGCTAATGGGGGCTTGTTGTTTGGCAGGTGATAATGAGTGATGGGTGGTCTGAATGTGTTTGGCTATGGTAGGATTGGGGTGAGTGGAATATAGACTTGTTGGATTGATAGCGAGTGACTCTAGATCTATGCCTCCTCTTCCCATTGCATGCCACTCTTCACTACTATGCCAGATCATACAACTCCGCAAACGGATCCCAACTAGAATCCAAATGCCGATCATACTCCAACACATTCGCAATGGTCGTTGCGATCTCGCTCCCATACACCTTCTCGATGAATGCGAATATCAAATCGATCCCAGCACTGACGCCAGACGAAGTCCAGATATTCCCATCCTCCACCCACCGCGCCTTCGCCACCCAATTCACCTTCGGCCCCAACGCCGTCGTAGCCTCCCACGCACGCTTATTCGTTGTCGCCCTCTTCCCGTCCAAAACCCCAGCACGAGCCAAAAGGCCAGCACCCGTGCAGACAGAGATCAGATACTTCAGCTGAGGATAAGTGCCTTTGATATAAGCGATCATATCCTGCAAATCGGGTGCCCGGGTTCCCAGCCCGCCCGGTACGATAAGCACGTCGAGCGATGCGGGAGGTTGAGCGAAAGTATGAGTTGGCACTACGCTCTCAGAGAAGGTCGAGTTGTGAGGGTTCATTGTTGCGGATCTGACTTTGGTGGATACGGGATCCAGGGTTGAGGCGATGATCGAGAGGTTCATTTGGTGTTGAAGCCCGAGCATGTTGAGTGCGTCTAAGGGGCCGAAGACGTCTAGGGCTTGGAAGCCCGGGAAGAGGATCATGCCATATTTTGAGGGCACTGTTCGAGACAAGAGTCGTATAAGTACGATGGGAATAGCAGGGCTTAGTGAAAGGTATTTAGAAGGCGATACTGACGGGATGAGGTGTTTGTCGCAGACACTTGGTCTATCACAGAGTGGCATATCAGTAGAGTTAGGTGTAACCACCGCATTGTGACCATTGCGCCTTGTTCTTCGTCTTCTTCGTCTTCGCTATCTTCTTCTGCTTCTTACCTGAGCGATCTTCTACACCTGGAGAGTCTGCCATCAGTAACTCTTATACGTCTGTCGCCTGTAAACAGTCGCAGAGGGCTTCAGAGTAAGAATGAGCAAGTTCTCTGTTCAATTCAGCAAAGTTAAATTCTGCAGGATCAGTTGCTGCAGATACAAGCCATTCACATTAACAGTACAGTCTTTATGTATGTCGGAAGGAAGACAGAGACCTCAGTCTTCCCTGGAAAACTCGCTCGTTGCATAAGGTACTTTAATCTTGAGGGCATTGCGGAAGCATCCCGCATCCGTTCCGGTGACATTGAGCTTGGCTTACCTTATGTAAGGTAAGTGTCAGATTAGTAAGTAGGCCACATCTCAGGGTCTTCAATACCTTAAGGTACGAATGACGAATGGGGATCGAAGCATGAGCGAGCGACCTCAAATTCAAGAGAAGAAATGTAGCGGTAATGCTATACATCATCTGCTTCACGTTCCTCCGACTCTCGCAAAACTTTTGACAGATTGATGGTTTCACCAACCTTACATACGAGCCGTCCGGTCAGCTTCCAGTACTCGAGTACCACCGGGATGATTTTCAACCGCAGGCTTACGGAAGTATTGCAATAAGTCGCCGTGCGAATGTCCCGAATTGAATAGCAATGCTGGACCCCTTTAGTCGTTAATTACGGCAATGGCTTCCTTTGTTGTTCATTCATTGGATGAAAGCATCTTCGGTTTCAAATGGAGGAATGCTTCTCACCGACTTCCACGGCTGGAAATAGCTCAGCTGCCTGTTAGATCGGAGAGTGCGAGAGGATGACAACATTCTCCGTTGTCCTTTATATCAACTCAATCACTCTTCAACCCTCATGTTTGCTCTTTTCGTCCTCATACCATCTTGTACCTTAACAATCCAGTACAATGACTTCATCAGATCCTGTCCCAACATTCAGCCATGTGCCCCCTCCACCATATTGTCCTAGAGATGAGTTCACTCCGACTTCGTCAGGGGTGACATCGCCAAGCGAGGCTCAAGATCCCAACGGACCAAGTCACGACTACTCTGCCTACGAGCAAGTCTCACCAGAAGACTCCGACGACGCTCCACCAGACGAGCCATTGCCGTCCTACGAACCCCGATCCCGGTCCGCACACCTCGATGTAACCCTTGAGCTATCTGGTTATCCCTATTATAATCATAACGCCGTTCGAATCACTGAATCGCGGGTACCTGCACCTCAAAGAACTTCAAGCGCTCCGGCAGTAGCTACATCATCGATGGCTCGTACAGCATCCAGTTCACCGGCATGCACGCGCGAGTCTTCACATTCCAATCACGGTTTGTCAGCTCTTCAGCGTCTGATAGACGTGGCGAGACAGCTATCGGATCGCTCGGCGGAACAAGTTGCAAGATCCATTCCTTCGAGCTTCATTGTCAGGCGCACACACTCCAATCGGACGTCAACCACGCACTCTTCTTCGTCATGTTCTGCGTCTCCCGTGGAAGACCCATTATCAGGAGCGGATTTCAGAGTCCTTGACGACCTGGACCTCAGCACCCTCCGCACCTCCATCGCAAATCTAATGCGGGACCCTCGCAACAAGGATGAGATCCTGCAAGCTGTCAACCAACTTCGCGACGATCTGAACAATCGTCGTGATCGAACCGCATTGAAGCAGCAGGTCAAGGACTTTCAAGCTGAGGTCTACGCGAACAGGAAGAAGGTCAAGGCCATGAGGAAAGAAGCGAAGGAGGCACAGAAGGCTGCGATCAAGGAGGTACGGCTTGAGAGGCGTGCGGAGAGAAGAGCCAGGAAGAGTGGGTTGATTGCATAGGATGCATGGTTAGGGTTCTGAGTGATCATCAGTCAAGGAAAAGGACACCCCTCTTGACAGGCACGCCCAGGTGAAGCCTCTGAGATTCTCGCACCGGTGGGCTTCAGGGTTAAAGTACAGGGTACTTGGTCATTAGATTTGGCGTTGGCGCGAAATGGCATTTCCGTTGCCGCAATGGATTCATGTCGTACTGAGGCGATCAGGACTTTCCTTTGTCTCCAGAACAAGCATCTGATACCCTCAACGGCGTAGGAATATGATGCTGGCTTTCATCCCGAACATTGTCCATCGAAGACATGGAACGGCTCTCCCAGAAATGCTGCGGTGATACAAGAACTGTCCTCAGATTTCCCTAATGTTGACTCTCATTCCTCTCCACCAGATCACCCACCCCTAAGCCCCTCCCCACCTTTACCTTCCTCTTCTTCGCCTTCCCCTTCTTCTCCGTCTCCTCGCCCTCTCCCTTCTTCCCCTCCTCCCCCACGTTATCCCCCTCATCCTTCACCGCATCCGCATCCTCGTCGCCCCCACTCTCGGCGTCCTGCGCCTGCTCCCGTATATAGCTCAGATCCATCTTCATGCTGTACGCATCCTCGCCGTCGGCATAGTATTTCGAGTCGATCTTTTCGACCTTGAAGCCCAGCGTGTCTCGGTAGAGACGCAGGGCCGCGACGTTTGAAACACGCACGTGGAGGGAGACGTAGTGCGCGCCGAAGGTTTCGACCATTGCTCGCTCTGGATCAAGGAAGTACGAACCTCAAATCAGCTTGTTGCTCATATTGTTGGAAGGCCTATTCACCACTTCCTTGTGACTGCGAAGTGCACGCGGAACGAAATAGTACGCACGACTCTGCCTCATCAACTTCTCCGCCAACCCCAACCTCCGATGCGTCCTCATGACGCTCAAACTGGTAATATGCCCATGCTGCACCCCATCCGCCGGCTCCTCCTCCATCTTGGCCAGCACATAGCCGACTATTTTCGGCGGGTCGTAGGGAGATTTCTTCGGTCGGGAGGCGTCGACTGCCACGTAGGATAATTGCGGCCAGGACAAGGCGTGGTAGAGGTAGTATTTGCAGAAATAGTTTTCGGGCAGGTTGGTTATGTTGGCGGTTTGCACGTGCGGGATGTCGGAGGGGTGGAGGAGGCGAATGTCCATGGTGGTTTTATATAAGGCTTTGAGTTGTGCAGGCGAGTTGTTGATACCTTATTGATTAAGGGAAGCAACGTAGCTCCGACCAAAGGGTAGGGCTAGGCTTGGTAGTCCATTACCTACTACCTAGCGTTTAACTAATTGATTCCCATGCTGCCAATCGGGGGCGTCTCCAGGCTATGTAAGCGAAGAAACCTCCTGGATCTTCCCCACGAGATCTAACACAAGCGGACATCAGAACGTGGTTGTCGTCCACAGTACATTTTATACCTGACGCGCAGAAGTACTACGTATTAGTGAATGATATTGAGATCATTGGTCATGGATCTCCTTGAAGAGGCTGCAATTGCTATGCCATTGCAACAGCCGTTATGTACGGGATATGTGTATCTTAAGCTGTGTTATCATGTTAAAAAGGAGGAAGCTCCATTGAGGAAGGCGCGAACTATTCACAGTGCAAATTAAATTTTCAAAACAATTCACTTCGATCACTTGCGTCCTTTTAAACACTAAGTCGCTCCTTGACTTTTGCTTCTTTCGCATCTCCTTCTTTACCGTGTTTTCAGCAGCTTCGAAAAACCACTACATCCACTTCGCTCATCAAGAACATTTGATAGGCTCATTGCTCATACGTTGATTCCTACTTGAAGCTTAACACGTTGACTACTTCTTTCACTTGCGGGCATATCCAGTTCCAAGTCGATCGTCAACTCTTCATTCACTCGACAACACACATCCACCGTCAAAGATGGCTGCATCACTTAGAGATACCGGGTCCTTGGCGCAGGAGTCAGATCCACAGCTCCAGGATGTACCAGCAGAGCAGGACCTAGCTGAGGATTGGAAGCGGATAGCGGAGAAGGGGCGAAAAGCGATAGAAGCTTACCGCCTTGACGTGGAAGAGGAGCAGCGGAACAAAGTTCGAAGAGACATCCATCTCAAGACGGCGGCGGACCAGCGACAATTCGTCGACTCTGAGGTCAGTAAGTGGGTACTAGCCCAGCTAAGAGCGGACCTAAAGAAGGAGGTTACCGCGGAACTCAAAGAAGAGGTGATGGAACAACTGGTGACAGATGTTCGCCGCGAGAACGAAGCAGCTCTGAAGCTTAAGCTCAAGGCAGAGCTGCGGGTACAGCTCGCCAAGGAGCTACGTGTCACCCTGGCCGCGTCGTTGGAGCCGGAGATCAAGAAACAACTGGCGAAGCAACTCGAGGGAGAGGTCCGGCAACAACTTAGAAAGGACTTGACACCGAATCTCGAGGCGGATATCCGAGCTACCTTAACACCAAAGGTCGAGGAGAGCCTGCGCAAAGAGTACGCCTTCAAGCCCAAACAGCAGGAACGGGCTAGAACAGACCGCGGCTGCTCGCCAATCAAGCCAAAGATAGGCGCTGCCACGTTGATGCTCGTCCCTGCACCAGGCGTGCCAAACACATTCGCTGCCAGCTCTCCGAATAGGAAGAGGTTTGGTCCTGACGATGACTACGAGCAAAGCGCGAAGCGAAGGAGGTCCTCGTACGATTATGATGGCCATCACAAGGCGTATAGATCTGCGGGTGTTATACACGCGGCTGTGAATGCGTCGAAATCGACCACGGTACCGACCATCCCAGTAACTGTTGATCAGTCGGTCGAAGAGAGCACCACTAGCAGCACCAGGAGCGAAGGTGTCGAGGAGCACGCCACCAGCATGGAGGGAGATACCTTGGTAGAGGTCGATGTCACTTACATCAGAGAAATGGTGGAATCAGATGCTACGTCACCTGAAGTTGAGGAAACCGGCGGCACTATAGAGGCCGCCAAGGACGACGACAAGATCGAAAAAGCACTCACACCTACCGCTACATCGTCTCCAACGGAGGAAGCCTCCAGCGGTACCCAAATCGTCGACAACCAAGAAGACCTCGCGCAAATCGTCGAGGCAAACCCTACGCCACTCCAATCCGAGGAGATCTCCAATACCACGGAAGCCGACACTACCGCTGTTGACGAGGATGTTACCCCGTTCATCTCGTATGACTTTGAAGAGGCTTCCAGTGACGAAGACCCCACACAAATCCCCGAGCAAAGCTCAACGCCAAACGCCGTCGTCGAGTCTCCTAAAGACTTCGCGATCAGGGAGGACACACCCGAAATCGTTGAAGAAGTGAAGGTGGAAAGCTCCACGGAGCACCACCAGCAACAAGCTCTAAAGCGACAGCACGATGACAATGACGACAACAACGAGTACGAGCGCCGGAGGACCTCCATGGGAGTGCAGAACGAGGTTCAGTGGACCTCATACACAAACCACAACGAAACTCGCGCCGACGATGACATGGCGGACGCGTACGACTACAACGACGCGGCCATGGCCGACGACGAAGCAAACGAGCCCTTCTCTCCCTGCTACGAACCCCCGGAGTTTCTCTCTCCCTCCCCTCCCCTCACCCATGCCATCGAAATGGCTGAAGACCTGCCCACCCACGAAAATAGGGACGAGGATATGGATGCCGCCTCAACGTCTTCCGACGGCTCAGTCTACAACACTAAATCTGGCCAACGACCTCCAGAACCGGTCTCAGTTCACGGCTCCGATTCCGAGGACAACGACATGCGTCCCGTGTACACATCCCGTCCTGAAGCTTGTCAGAAATTGTCTAACGAAGATGCCATGTTCTTACTCGAGGATACAGAGTCCGAGCTCAATTTCTACAGCAGTTCAGACGAGGATTCAGATAACGATGAGTTTGAATTTGAGGAGAGGGAAGTCTTCGATCGAAATCGTCACGATCGAGATTTAAGCGCCGGAGTCGACGAGTTGCAAGGTTTCAGTGCCGGAATCGAGGACATGGTGTCGTACGAGCGCCTTGCGGCGGAAAAATGCGCTGCTGCTAAGTCTGCCGCTGCTACTGAGAGCGCGAGAGCCGAGAGGGCTAGAGCCGAGATCGAGGCTAAGCGCGCTGCTGCTGTTGCGGAGAGATTGGCGCTGGGAAATGCGGGTGGTTTGTCGGATTTTGAGGAGGATGATGAGGGAATGGGGGTTGGGGAGGGTGATAGGACGTTGTTTGCGATGCGGACGGAGATGCAGGCGCCTAAGGCGGTGGACGAGAGGATGGAGTTGGAGTTGGCGACGAAGGAGGATGTCATGGCTTCGGTTGAGGTGGAGATGGATGCGCCAAAGGCAAAGACTGCCGTTTACTTAAATAAGTGTACCTGGCCATGATTGGACGTGGTCTCGAGTATTGGTGCGAGAGAATGGTTATTTATCGTGGTATTTCGAGGCCGACGGCCCTTGTGAGTTGAGCCTCCTTTCTGGGGGATCCTTGCTCGGTGCTTGGAGACGGCGAAGGAGAAGTGGAGAGAGGAAAGGAGGTTGGTCTCGCTTCGAAAGGGGTTTGAGGCACTCCGATCCTGTGCTCTGGCTGTGGTTGTTGTTGTGAAAGAAAGGTGGGGAGGTTGGTCTCGCCTTGTCAAAGGGGTTTGAGGCACTCCTACATTCAGTTGAATATACTTGTGTATGGGTCGAAAGACTTGCTCTGCTGCGGATGTGGAATATCGATATCAGTTATGTGCAAATCAACTCCTGGTTTGCGGTTATCGAAAGCTTCAACAATTTCTGTTTGAGTAAATTTCTATCAGATGTTATGTGCCCGAGCACAGAACGCCAGCCACGCTATGCCAGGACGCCAAAGACCATCATAGAAGACCAGCCTTAGCCAAAACCTCAACAAAACCCAATCCCAATCCCAAACCTCACAGCCACACCAGAAGAGCAGCTACAAAAGTTACTGCAAAAGCCAGCAATATCCCCGAATATCCTCGTCGCTCAGCTGCAGAAGGTACGAGACCGCAACACTCGCGTGTGTAGGTGACGTTGTTATGCTGCGCTGCAACTTCAAAGACACTGCCGTTGCCAACGTTGTAGTAATCGACAAGCAAGAAGTTCGGAGGCTGGGGCCAAGCTTCTAGATGATCAAATGATGGTGTCAGTCAACTACTTCTCAATGCATTGCAACGAAGGCGAGGTAGTCCGTTGCGTAAGACTTGATAAACAACAGTGGAAGAGGAGAGCTTTACCAGCGCAGTTATTAGCCATAAGGCCCAAACTTCCAAACCCAGTAACATTATTCGTCTCATTCAACAACACCGTATTCGGCGTCATCACCCAGCTCAACGATGGAATTCGCATGTGTACGCCCCACTTTCTCCACCATCCGCGCAACCCACACTAACATCCGCCATACCATTTAGTACAAGGCCAAACGCACCTAGTCAATGACACACTCTACTACTGCCACTCCTCCTGCGCCCTCCTCAACGCCGGCACCGTAGAATCCTACTTCCGCACCGTAACTTCCTGGATCCGCAACCACCCCTACGACGTCGTGACCATCCTCATCGCCAACGGCGACTACGTCGGCGTCGGCAACTTCACCGCACCCATCGAAAACAGCGGCCTCGCCCGCTACGCCTACATCCCATCTCAAATCCCACTGGCCGTGGACGACTGGCCGACGTTGTCAGAACTGATCTTGACTGGGAAGCGGGCCGTGATTTTTATGGATTACGAAGCCGATCAGAGAGTTGTGCCGTATGTGCTGGATCAGTTCAGTCAGATGTGGGAGACGCCGTTTTCGCCGACGGATCGCAACTTTCCCTGTACGGTGCAGCGGCCGCCGGGGATTGATGACAGGCAGGCGGGCGAGAGGTTGTATATGGCTAATCATAATTTGAATATTGAGATTCCGATTGTTGGGCAGAGGATACTGGTGCCGAATACGGTGTTGTTGAATGAGACGAATAATGTTACTGGGTTTGGAAGTTTGGGCCTTATGGCTAATAACTGCGCTGGTAAAGCTCTCCTCTTCCACTGTTGTTTATCAAGTCTTACGCAAC
>QQTW01001663.1_pt1 | contig 15768 bp, 9 predicted proteins | sample 1904831 | NCBI WGS metagenome assembly QQTW01 (sample SAMN09435610, study PRJNA476489) | Subsurface metagenome, whole genome shotgun sequencing project. | reverse complement strand
CACGCATTGCTGTGGGAGTGCCAGTGTTAATTTGTACGAGATTGTGGGTTACTTCTAAATTGGGAGAGGCATAAAGTATTCGAGTTGTCAATCCGCACGGCTCAACATGTTCATCAACAAAGGAAGTTTGCGATGTCGTAATATGACGGATTGCGGTTAACTGACCGTTTCGCTTTGCCCCAAGTGAAATTTCCTGAATCGTGCGCGGACGATGCCCGCAGGATGTAAACATTTGCTGGCTCGTCAGGGCAAGTTTGACAGGGCGACCAACTTTACGTGCAGCAACAGCCGCCAAAAGAGGATGCCACCATGTAAAACCTTTGCAGCCAAATCCACCACCAACGTAATGCGAGATGACGCGAACAGTTTCTTTAGGGATGCCGAGGGTGTAGGCAATTACATCTCTAGCACCGTAAACCCACTGGTTTGAATCATAAATTGTCAAAGAATTACCGTCCCACGTAGCAATCGAAGCAGATGGTTCCATCGGGTTATGGTGTTCGATGGGCGTGGTATAAGTTGCTTCGATTTTTACTTCAGCGGACGATAGTGCCGATTCTGTATCACCGCGTTGCACTTGTACTTCTTCGCCAAAAAACTGCTCTGGTTGGTACTGCTCAGAAAGTCCTTGTTCTATAGATATAGTCGGCTTTTGCTCCTCGTAAGTAACGCGGACGAGTGAAGCAGCATATTTAGCTTGCTCGAATGTTTCCGCAACAACCACGCCGATATGTTGCCCGTCGTAATCGACTTCATCCGATTGCAACGGCACTTTCTTCTCACCGGGTTTACCTCTAACTGCGCTTTCGCTTCCTATTTCATTTAACCTTGGCGCGTTGCGGTGGGTGATGACAGCTAGCACACCTGGTGCATTTTCTGCGGCAGAAACATCAATATTTTGAATCCGTCCTTTAGCGATCGCACTCTGAATTACAACAGCGTGAGCAATGTTATCGAACGGAAACTCCGCCGAAAAATGGGCTTCACCCATGACTTTCAACCGTCCGTCAACGCGGTTAATTGGCTGACCTATAACTGGTTTTGTTTGTGTCTGCGTGTTTATAGTTGTCGCCATTGGTTTTCTCCTTCCATTGCTGCTACTATCTTCAGTGCTTCGGTCAACGTCCGTTTTGCCAACTCGACTTTAAACAAGTTGTGACGGCGAGGGTTTGCTCCTTGTAATGCTGCGTCAGCGGCAGCGGTGAAAGTCTCCTGGGTTGCTGTTGCCCCGATTAACACCTGCTCTGCTTCTTGGGAACGCCACGGCTTTGTACCTACACCACCCAAGGCGATACGAGCATTAATAATTACATCATCGTTAATTTCCAACACTACAGCCGCAGAAGTAAGGGCAAAAGCATAGGATGCTCTATCGCGTACTTTTAGGTAATGCGATCGCCTAGCATAGGGCATTGCTGGTAATTCGACTGCCGTAATCATTTCGCCATGTTCCAGTACCGTTTCTAGATGTGGCGTATCGCCTGGTAATAAGTGAAAGTCGGTAAAGGGAATAGTGCGATCGCCATTTGCAGAGCGCGTATGCACAACTGCATCAAGTGCAGCTAGGGCAACACACATATCGCTAGGGTTGGCAGCGATACACTGTTCGCTTGTGCCGAAAATTGCGTGCATCCGGTTGAAACCTTCGATTGCAGCACAGCCAGAACCTGGTTGACGTTTATTGCAAGCAAAGTCCGTGTCGTGAAAATAAGAACAACGAGTTCGCTGCATCAGATTTCCGCCCACAGTTGCCATATTTCGCAATTGAGCGCTGGCTCCAGCTAAGATGGCTTCTGATAGCACGGGGTAATTATTTTGAATTAAGGGATTATACGCAACATCGGTGTTACGCGCCGTTGCCCCAATGCGGACACCGCCATCATCATTGGCAACGATTTCTGAAGCTGGGAGTTTGCGAATATCCACCAGTTGGCTTGGTGTATGTACTCCCTCCTTCATCAAATCCATGATATTAGTGCCACCCGCGATGAACATTGCCCCTGACTCGCGGTTCACTGTGGCGATCGCCGAGTCGGAGTTTTCAGCGCGTACATAAGTAAATGGATTCATTGGTACTGCCTCTCGAACTGATATTTAATATTTAGATCCCCCCTAACCCCCCTTAAGAAGGGGGGAAATACTGCTATTAAGCCCCCTTTTTAAGGCGGGAAATACTGCTATTAAGCCCCCCTTAAAAAGGGGGGTTGGGGGGATCATCTTTGCTGTTCGTACACTTCACGCACTGCCGCAAGAATATTCGTATAAGCACCGCAGCGGCAGATATTACCGCTCATTTGTTCGCGGATATCATCATCGGTGTGGATATGTCCTTCTGCCAGCATTCCCACACAGGACATGATTTGCCCTGGAGTACAATAACCGCATTGAAAACCATCGTGTTCGATGAACGCTGCTTGTACGGGGTGTAATTCTTCGCCGTTGGCTAAACCCTCAATTGTCGTGATTTCTTCGCCTTGGTAAGATACCGCTAGTGCTAAACACGAGTTGATACGGTGTCCATCTACAAGTACAGTACAAGCGCCGCATTGTCCGTGGTCGCAGCCTTTTTTTGTACCCGTTAACCCCATATATTCCCGGAGTGCGTCGAGTAGCGTTACGCGGGGGTCAAGTTGTAAAGTGTGTTCTACGCCATTGATGTGTAGTGTTACTGGGATAGTGCTAGAAGATGAGGTGGATGAAGAATTTGGTAAAGGTATTTGGTCGAGTATCGAGAAGCTAGCGGTGTTTGTGTTCTCCATGTTGCTCCTTAAGGATTATCGTTTAAAAATGATTGCTTGTGTAGAAAGCTGCTTGTGGCTTTGAAAGACAATTTCTAGTTTCAGGTTCCACCACTAGAAAAAGGCGCGGAAGAATGTTGCAAATAATCAACTATCTACCATCCCCCTGTTCCCAGACCACCGTCATCTAACTCGCGGGTGAGGTTTTTTTAAGTTCCTGTGTAAATGTATTTACTTGCTACACTACTGCTGAAGCTCATGAGCTAGGTCGAACATTTGTAGATTACCATCTGTCCAAGAGACGCTAATAACGCACCTGACGCAATCTTCCATTCCTCCTGTCGCACTAAACTATATCGCTCATAATTTCTCAGATTCGAGTCGATTTACAACAACTTATCAGGCGTAATTGGCAAATCACGAACGCGCTTGCCCGTTGCATGATAAACTGCATTCGCTACCGCCGCACCTGCTCCCACAATGCCAATTTCACCAACGCCTTTCACACCTAACGGGTTAACATGAGGGTCTTTTTCATCTACAAATAACACTTCGATATCCGGAATATCAGCATTAACGGGAACGTGATATTCACCCAGATTACGGTTGACAAATTGTCCGTAACGCTCGTCCATGTGGGTTTCTTCATGCAATGCTTGACCGATACCCCAAACAATACCCCCCATCATTTGCGATCGCGCTGTCTTTGGATTCAATATTCGCCCAGCACCAAAAATACCCAAGCAGCGCGACACCCGTACCATTCCTAATGGGTCAACTCGCACCTCAGCAAATTGTGCGCCAAAAGCGTGCATTGAATATTTCTGTGCTGCTTCATCGGGTTTCGATTCAACTTGGGCTGATACCTGTTTTAAATTGTTTTGCGTCAATATCTCTTGATATGTTTGCCCGCGCGATACATCCTGCTTGGAAAAAATCCGCCCATCCCGCACTTCCACATCTTCATCCTTCAACCCCTTCAACGCCGAACGAGTATCCGTTTGCACCAGTGACAGCACTTTTGCACGAGCCGCCATACAAGCTTCGTACACTGCACTACCGAAACTTGCTGCTCCCCATGAACCGCCAGAACCAGGGGATGGCGGTAGTTGCGTGTCGCCAATTTCCACCCGTACCCGCTCTGGTGCAACACCAAGTGCTTCTGCCGCCACTTGCGTCAAAATTGTATAAGTACCAGTACCGATATCGCTTGCAGCAATTTGTACTAGTGCGCGACCATCAGATGTAACCTGAACGCGGGCTGAAGCTGGTTGTCGGATGGTGGGATAGGTGGCACTAGCTACACCGTAACCAACTAAATAGCGACCATCGCGCATCGAACGAGGTTTGGGATTGCGTTTTTCCCAACCAAAGCGCTTTGCACCTTCGCGCAAACACTGTACCAACGAGCGACTCGACCAAGGTAAGTTTTTTTCGGGGTCTTGGGGCGGGTCATTAATTATCCGTAGTTCAACTGGGTCAAGGTTGAGTTTGTAAGCTAATTCATCCATTGCCGATTCTAAAGCGTACATTCCCGGTGTTTCACCAGGGGCACGCATAAATGTCGGTGCAACCATATTTAAAGGTACGGCACGATGGGTAACAAGCACATTCGGCGAGTTATATATCATGTTAGTTGCTGCACCAATATGCTCGATAAACTCTTTTGATATTGATGTTTGGGTGGTGATTTCGTGACCAACAGCGGTAAGTTTACCGTCGCGTTTCGCACCCAAACGGATGCGCTGCAAGGAATGGGGACGGCAACCGACCGAAGTAAACATTTGCGGACGTGTCAAAACGAGTTTAACCGGACGCTGGACTTTTTGAGATGCGATCGCAGCCAGTACAATATGTCCCCGCACTGGAAATTTGCAACCAAATCCACCACCAAGGAAATGGGAAATTACCTGCACGTTTTCTTTGGGAATACGCAATGTGTTAGCTAAAGTTTCTTGGACACCGTTAACATTTTGCGTTGCATCATAAAGAGTCAGACGGTTTCCTTCCCAAGCAGCGATAGTCCCGGAAGATTCCATCGGGTTATGGTGTTCGACGGGGGTTAAGTAAGTTTCGTCGATTTGTACCTCAGCTTCGGTCAATCCTCGGTTGATATCGCCACGTCCGCTATCAGGTTCTAAGGGGATAAGTAACTTTTCTGGCTTGTAAGCAAGGTTGAGATTTTTCTCTAAAACTATTGTCGGAGTTTCTTGAGCATAAGTGACTTTAACTAATCCAGCCGCATACTGTGCTTGTTCTAAAGTTTCCGCTATGACCACACCAATATGTTGCCCGTAAAAGTCAATTGTGGCATCTTTGAGTACTGCTACTGGTTTAGTAAAAGGATTGCCACCAGATTCTACCGCGCTATCGCCACTGGTAGTATTCTTACCAGCAGTTTGCAGAACTTTGGGGGCGTTGAGGTGGGTAATAATGGCAAGGACACCGGGAGATTTTTCGGCTGTACTGGTATCTATGTTTGTGATGCGTCCGCGAGCGATCGCGCTTTGAATTACCACAGCATGAGCAATATTTTTTTGGGGAAACTCAACTGCGTATTGTGCTGCACCCGTTACCTTTAAGCGTCCGTCAACCCGGTTCATGGGTTTCCCAGTGGCTTTATTTGTTGTATTTTGATTTGCGTTCATGGGGTTGTTGCTAGTGTTCCATCACATTAATTTTGATGAGTAAGGAAAATGAACCACAAAGGACGCAAAGTTCGCAAAGGAAGAAATTGAAGGAAGATTTACTTTAGTGTCGCCCCTCATATTTAGTGTGGCGAAACACTAATTGACCAATAGAAATCGGACTTACGCAAAAACTCTCTCAAACCCTCTTCTCTTACCTTTGCGACCTTTGTGACCTTCGTGGTTCGTTTTCCGTTATTGCTGCATAAATCCTGAGAAAATGCTTACAGCAACTTATCAGGTGTAATTGGCAAATCACGGATGCGCTTACCAGTAGCGTGATAAATTGCATTTGCAACAGCAGCAGCAACACCTGTAATCCCAATTTCGCCAATTCCTTTCGCACCAATCGGATTGACATGCGGGTCATTTTCTTCAACAAAATATGCTTCAATCGCCGGGATATCAGCATTAACGGGTACGTGGTACTCGCCCAGATTGGGGTTGACGATGCGTCCGTAGCGGTGGTCGGTTACAGTTTCTTCTAACAGTGCCATGCCGATACCCATCGTAATCCCACCAATCGCTTGGGAACGTGCAGTTTTCATATTCATCACCCGTCCTGTGCCAAAAGCCCCCACAAAGCGCGTTACACGAACTTGACCAAAATCGGGATCGACGCGCACCTCGGCAAATTGTGCGCCAAACGAGTGCATTGAGTACTTCTTATTTGCTTCGTCAAACTTGGCATCAAAGTTTGCTTCTACCAACTTCAGATTATTTCGTCTGAGGATAGCTTCGTAAGTTTCGCTTTTAGCTTTATCGCTTTTGAGAAATAACTCTCCGTTTTCAATTGCAACTTCTGTATCGGCAATATTGTAAAGTGGCGATTTCCTGTCTGCGCGGGCTATTTCTAATACTTTCGCACGGGCTGCTTGCGTCGCTCCCGCAACCGCAGTACCGACTGAAGATATTGTCGCCGAACCACCGGAAACTGGCGCACGCGGCAGGTCAGTGTCACCAAGCTCAAATCGCACCCGTTCAATGGCAACTCCCAACACTTCGGCAATCACTGGTGCTAAAGCTGTCGCCGTACCTGTACCCATCTCGTGCGTACCGCTTTGGACAATAACGCTACCATCTTGCATAATTTTGGCTACGGCAGTGGCAGGAAAGTGAAGTACGGGGTATGTAGCGCTAGCCATTCCCATACCCACAAGATACCTACCGTCGCGCATCGAACGCGGTTCGGGGTTTCGCCTTGACCATCCAAATTTAGAAGCACCAAGTTGGTAACATTCCTTGAGTGACTTACTCGACCACGGCAAATTTTTGTCGGGGTCGGTGTCTGCGTGGTTACGCAAGCGCAACTCAATCGGGTCTAGCTTTAACTTATAAGCAAGTTCGTCAAGAGCAGCTTCGATTGCGTAAGTTCCAGAAGCTTCGCCTGGGGCACGCATAAACGTTGGTTGACCCTTGTTCAGCCGGACTACCCGTTGTGACACTTGCACGTTTGGACAGGCATACATCATGTGAGTAGCCTTTGTGAACGGTTCGACAAATTCACCAATAGCTTCTTCACAAGTATGGGAAATACCCTTATGAGCTAGAGCAGTCAACTTACCGTCCGAATCAGCAGCCAGTATAACTTGTTGCTCGGTTTGCGCTCGGTGTCCAGTGCCTGTAAACATCTCCGGGCGCGTCAAAACTAACTTTACCGGACGACGCACGTAACGAGCGGCGAGGGCAGCTAAGGGGACGTGCGACCACATTGTACCTTTACAGCCAAATGCACCGCCGATAAATTTGCAGACAACGCGCACGTTTTCTTCCGGAATCCCAAAAGCCACAGCTAGAGTTTTGCGCGTGCCGAAGTTATTCTGCGTCGCATCGTAAACGGTGAGGCGATCGCTTTCCCAAACAGCGGTTGTGCCGTGCGGCTCCATCGGGTTATGGTGTTCGGTAGGTGTGGTGTAAGTTTCTTCAACGCGCACCTGAGCTTGTGCCAAACCTTGCTCGAAATTACCGCGTATCGTATCTGCTGGTTTTTGCGATACTTTACCCTTGGGTATAACTGCCTGGTTTCGTAAACGTTGCATTTCGATTCGAGGCGGTTGTTGGGCGTAGTTAACCTGAACTAATTCGGCTGCGCGGGTAGCGCGTTCAAAGGTATCGGCAACTACCACACCAATATATTGACCAGCGTGATAAATATTACTATCGCTTAAAGGTGTGCGGTTCTCTGCTGCTCCTCCTCCTGCCATGGCATTGAGCTTGGGTGCGTTGGCGTGGGTGAGAATAGCGAGAACTCCTGGTGCTTTTTCTGCCGCACTTGTATCAATACTCTTAATTGAGCCATGTGCAATTTTACTGCCAATTAGGACTGCGTAGGCAAGATTCTTTTGCGGATATTCAGCTGAGAATTGTGCCGTCCCCGTGACTTTCAGGCGACCATCGACCCGATCCATTGGCTTGCCTGTAACTGCATTCATTGACCGATCTGCTTGTGTCATACTGCTGTCCCCTCTGTTGCGATAGTAAGCGATCGCACTATTGCCCGTTTCGCCATTTCCACTTTAAAAGCATTGTATTTATACCCCTTTGCCCCCTTTAAAGTTGCATCTGCCGCTGCCCGAAAGGTTTGCTCGTTGGGTTTCGCACCGACAAGAATTTTCTCTGCTTCTACTGCCCGCCAAGGTTTATGTGCTACCCCTCCCAACGCCATCCGCGCATTCCTAATCGTACCGTTATTGATATCCAAGGCAGAGGCAACCGAAACCAAAGCAAAAGCATAAGATGCCCTGTCTCGAACTTTAAGGTAATGCGAACGTTCCGCAAACGGTGAATTAGGCAAATCAACCGCCACAATCAACTCACTCTGTTGCAACACTGTATCGATTTGTGGCGTGTCGCCAGGTAAGCGATGAAACTCCGAAAATGGAATCGCGCGATCGCCTTTTGGTCCCGATACCTGTACCACTGCATCGAGCGCTGCCAATGCCACGCACATATCCGAAGGATGAGTGGCAATACATTTGTCACTTGTACCTAAAATTGCATGGATGCGATTATACCCTTCAATTGCGGCACACCCGGAACCAGGTTGACGCTTGTTACAAGGCATGGATGTATCGTAGAAGTAGTAGCAGCGGGTTCTTTGCATCAAATTGCCACCAACCGATGCCATATTTCGCAGTTGCGGCGATGCCCCAGCGAGTAAAGCTTGCGACAGTAACGGATAGCGCGTGCGTATCAAAGGATGGTTGGCAGTATCGCTGTTTTTTGCTAATGCCCCAATGCGAACACCGTTAGATGTGCGTTGAATTTGCGACAAGTTTATCCTGGTAATATCAACTAGGCGGTCTGGCTGTTCTACGCCTTCTTTCATCAAATCGAGGAGGTTCGTACCGCCGGCGATAAATTTCGTTTGGTTGTTGGTAGCTGCTTGGATGGCTGTGCTGGGTTCGGTCGCACGTAGGTAAGCAAATGGTTTCATGGGGGGAAGGGGGAGTAGGGAGTAGGGGGTGGGGTGGGGCGGGTTTATTCAGATTTCTCATTACCCCAATCGTATATTAGTGAACCCGCCCGTACAGAATTAGGAGTTAGGAGTCAGTCAGAATTTAGGATGAATTCTGCACAAGTAGCGAATCTAGCTTGCTTTCCCGTGATGGTAAAAGGGTTTTAATACCAGCGCACTCTCAATGCGGTCTACAAAACTGAATGTGGTCAAAAATGATACTTAAGAGCGTGACCCTTGAATTCTGTCTTCTCCTGAATTCTGTCTTCTGAATTCTCCTAATTTATATATCTGCCTTCTCAAGAAATTGACGAACCGTTAGCGGTTTGATGTTGGGATAGCGGGAGTTTTGAATGTTATCGAGTTTGGCTTTGCTCGATACCATCGTATATTCATACTGCTGAGGAACGTATTCTACGGGGGATTTTGCCGACGGTTTTTTTTGCTCAATCCAAGCTTTTAGTTCTTCGACGCTACCCAATGGCTTTTCTTGCAACTTTTTACCCGTAGCTTCTTCATAAGCAGCTAAAAGTTGCTTCATTGTTAGTACTTCACCTGCGACTTCCAGCGCTGTATTTGCTAAACCTGGGTCAGTCACCGCTTCAGCCACATATTTCGCCGTATCATCGGTTGTTGTAAAATCTAAAGGCGTTTCGCCATCGCCCCAGTATTGAAAGTTTCCGTTATCGAAATCAAACTGAGGCATATAGGGAGTCCCAACATTATCCATAAAAGCGCCGTTAAGAATTAGAGTATATTCCAAGCCGCTTTGTTGGAGATATTCAAAGACTTCTTTTCGCTTATCTAGGTTATCGTTATCCCCGTAGTCCAGCTTGCGGTAATCTACCGAGTAATCAGAGGGAATAAACCGCTTCACACCTTGCTGTTTGGCAGCATCAATTAAGTTTTTCTGCCCCGGTACTGTAACTTCGTTATTACCTACAGATGAAATCACAACGTCTACACCTTGACAAATAGCAAGCAATGTCTCGGGTTTCATTAAGTCGCCTTCAACAATAGTTGCACCTTGGGCTTTCATCGCTTCAATCTTCTTCTGGTTCTCTTCGTCGCTGTCATTGATGGAACGAACCATCGCTTTGACTTCGGTAGTTCCTTTATCTAATAAAGCTGAGATAATTTTGGCTCCCAGCATTCCGGTTGAGCCAACGACGAGTACAGTTGGTTTTGCTGCCATGATGTCCTCTTTTAGATATTAATAATTGATGTTTTTTACTAAGTAGGTCGATGGAAAAAACAAAACTACGTTAAGGAATGTAACAGAATCAGTCCTTATTAATGACAACTGACAACTGACAAAAGACCTTTTATTATGATTTCGCTTGACTTGCTTCCTGTACCGCTGCGACAATGCCGGGGTAAGCACCGCACCGACAAATATTGCCACTCATGCGTTCCGAGATTTCGGCATCGGTCAATTCAACTTGTCCCTGCTTTCTCACATCCGGTGTCACCGCGCTTGCCGTACCTGCTTTTGCTTCGGCGATCGCACCTACTGCCGAACAAACTTGACCGGGTGTACAATATCCGCACTGAAAGCCGTCATGCTTGATGAATGCTGCTTGAACGGGGTGCAATTCATTCCCACGCGCTAGTCCTTCAACGGTGGTAATTTCTGCATCGTCGTACATAATTGCCAGCGACAAACAAGAATTTACACGGTTTCCGTTGATTAATACAGTACAAGCACCGCATTGACCGCGATCGCATCCTTTTTTGGTTCCTGTTAAACCGATGCGATCGCGCAGTGCATCAAGCAAGGTGACACGCGGTTCAATCTGCAATGGATATTGTTTCCCATTCACCCGTAACGTGACGTTGGCGTTACCAACTTCCGTTCCTTGTGGTGCAGTAGTAGGAGTATTACGTCTGGTTTGGGCAAGTGTTTTTTTCGTAATATTACTTAACAAACTCGTTACTACGCTAACGAGGATTAACTGACCAAAGCGCCGCCGTCTGAGTCTAAGCTTCATCAGCTAAGTTCCCTATACGAATATTGATAAAAAACGTTTTCTTGTTATCAGCGTCACAATGACCTTTAACAAAGCATATAGGTCTTAGGGTTGATAAGTCTTCTAACTAAAGAGATATGCAAATAGTTTCGACATAGCGATGGAAATAGAAAGTTGCAGTAGAAGAATATATCTTTGGTTAGATTGCTTTTTGTGTATATTTAAAAAAGTCGGAGGTTTTTAATTTTACTCGGCCAAATAATAAGGGGAAAGGGATGCCTATGCTACACGGATTTTGCTGAATTTACGTAGCCATGCGATATAAACCATTCGACTGCATCTTTGAGGGCTATATTAATGGGGGTTTGTGGTAAACCAAGTTCGCGGACTGCAATAGATGCATCGTAATACATTCGGTGTTGTGCCATCCGCACGCCGTCGAGGGGAACCGATGGAGTTTTGCCCAAGGGTGCAAGAATGTTTTCATCGACCCAAGCAACAGTAAAAGGTATCCAACTTGGGATTGAATTCTGGGGTGCGGGGATACCTGTAATTTCTGCGAGTTGGTCGAGAATTTGCTTGAGTGATAAATTTTGGTTGCCTAATATATAACGTTGTCCCGATTTGCCTTTTTCAAGTGCGAGTAAATGTCCCCATGCAACATCGCGCACGTCGATAAAGTTGAGTCCGGTATCGATATAAGCGGGCATTTGTCGCCGCAGAAATCGTAAAATAATATCACCTGTGGGGGTTGGTTTGATATCCCAAGGACCGATGGGGCTGCTAGGATTAACAATAACGATATTTTGACCCTTCTTTGCAGCTTTGATGGCTTCCTGTTCGGCAAAATACTTAGATTTTTTGTAATGCCCGACAAGTTCTTCGACCGGGCTTTGATGAGTTTCGTTAACTGCGCTTTCACCGACTCCAATTGCAGCGACGGAACTAGTATATACTGTGCGTTCGATGCCTGCTTTTTGGGCTGCTGCTAGGATGTTGCGGGTTCCCAGGACGTTGTTTTGATAGAGTAATTCTTTGTCTTTTTGCCAGAGTGAATAGTGGGCGGCGACGTGGAATAAATATTGGCAATCGGTCATTGTTTGCCAAAGATTGGGGTCGTTTAAGTCGCTTTTTACTATTTCTATATCGAGATTTTTTAAGTTATCGAGGTTACTGTTGGAACGTACTAAGGCTTTGATTGAGTAGCCTTGTTTGATGAGTAATCGGAGTAAGTTTGCTCCGACGAAGCCTGTGCTTCCTGTTATGAATATGCATTTATTATTTGTCATTTGTTAGTTATTAGTTGTTAGTTATTATACCAATTCACAAAAATCATGATACATCCGAATAGTCTCCGGGGCACGGCACTGCCGTGCCCCTACCTAACGTATTTGTATCAACAATAAAGTGAAATGGTATTAGTTGTTATTTGTTATTTGTTATTTGCCTCCTCCTTCCCCCTCTTCTCCCTATTTCCTACTCCCTACTCCCTACTCCCTCATTTAAACTGTTTGCGTGGGAACCAATCGTCGAGGATTGCGTAGAGGACGGGGACTACTATTAAACTCAGGATTGTAGAGCTAATTAAGCCTCCTGCGATCGCAACTGCCATCGGCGATCGCAATTCGGAACCTGCACCCAATCCTAATGCTATTGGCACCATTCCCAAGATTGTGGCAACGGTGGTCATAATGATGGGACGAAACCGGACGGGACCTGCTTCGAGAATTGCTTGGGTGCGGGTTGCTCCTTCGAGGCGTAGTTGGTTGATGTAGTCTACTAATAATATGGCGTTTTTGTTGCTGATTCCGAGCAAAAAGACGAAACCAATTAACGAAATCATCCCAAAGTCACTTTTTGTAACTAATAGTGCGATTAATGCCCCAACTATTGCTAGTGGCAGAGAAATCCCAATTACTAATGGGTCTATCCAACCGCCGAATAGGAAAATTAATACAATAATAATGCATAATGCCGACAGTAATAATGTTGGACCGAAGCTACTAAGGACATCATTAAGTTGGGCTGAATCTCCTCCTAAATCTAATTTGACATCTTTGGGTATAACAGCTTTGGCTGCTGATACTAACCTATCAGTGGCATCACCGAGAGATAATCCGTTACCTAAATTGGCGCTTATATAAGATACACGCTGATTATTCAGTCGTTCGATTTGAAAAATATTGTCGTCGGTATTTCCTTCGCCTGTATAAGTTATATCAACGAAACCGGGGATTTTTTGCAGTCGTGCTTTTATCGCTTTTGCAGCTTGGTTGAGAGCTTTAACATCGTTGCCTTGTAATGCAACTTGTAAAGGTTTTTGTGCGCCGCTGTCAACAAATTGGATATCTTCGACGCTGGTAGTTACATCGGGAAGTTTGGGTAAAGTTGAGCGTAATTGTTCCTGTAAATCGCCTGTTTTGATTTTATGACTTTCTTTAAGTTTGACATAGAGCGTCCCTTTGTTGGGTTCACCTTCGCGCGAACCGATAATGCTAAATACTGTTTCAACATCGGGTGCTTTGATTGCAACTGCTTCGAGTTGTTTTGCTATATTCAGCGAGTCGTTTAAAGGATTGGGAATTCCTCCAGCGGATAGTTCCAGCGATGATTGCCCGGGATCTAAATAACTTCCGAATATGTCCTGTGCTGCTTGTTGGCTTCGTTCTACCAATTTTGCCAACGAAGCTGTATAAGTAATATTAAATTCGCCGCGATCGAGTTTGGGAATAAAGCCTTTGGGAATGATGGGAATTAACGCGATCGCAATTCCAAAACTGATTACCGCCATCCCCATAACTATTTTGCGATGATTCAACGACCACCGCAATACATCTTGGTATCGCTGGGCAAAATAACCCCAGCGGTTAGTTTGTTGTTGCTTTTGTTCGGTGGGTTTAATCCAGTAAATCGCTAATACGGGTGATAATGTTCGCGCTACCAGTAACGAAGCTAGCATTGCGGCTGAAACTGTGATGCCAAAGGGTTTAAAAAATTGACCGATGACTCCCCCCATTAATCCAATGGGTAGAAAAACTGCTACAGCGGTCATGGTTGCCGCAGTTACCGTCACACCAATCTCGGCAGTAGCTGAAAATGCTGCTTGACGGGGTGTTTCGCCTTTGTCGATGTGACGCATAATATTTTCAACATCAACTATCGCGTCGTCAATTATACTGCCTATCACCAGTGCCAATGCTAGCAATGTGATTGTCTCGAAGTTAAAGCCAAACAATGCCATGACGATAAACGTCGCTACTAGCGAAGTCGGAATTGCTAGTGCAGAGATTACTGTCGCTTGCCAATTTCGCAAAAATGGGTAAATCACTACTACTGACAACACGATTGCTTCAATCAACGACTCTATCGTTGCATGGGTAGCTTTACGAATGTATTCTGCTTGCGTTGCAGCTAATTCCAACTTGATATTCGGTATCGATGAACGTAATTTAATTACTTCTTGTTCAACTTTACTAACTACTTCTAAGGTATTAGCTGTCCCTTGCTTAATTACTTGGAATGCCAAAGCATCATTATTATTGAACCTGACCAGCGTTGCCCCTTGTTGAGGTAATGACGTACTGTTATTTGCGGTATCGGGAATTGTCGCAGCAACAGGTTCACCCAATAATGCCACCTTCAAAACTCCTGGCAATTTCGATATCGAGGGTATAATCTGGCTTTTAGCAAGTTTCGCTAGATCGTTCAAATTTAGCGACTCGCTTTGAATTGCATAACTAATTGCCGCAGATTCATTCAAATTCAACGGAATAACTTGAAAATTCGCTCCCTCTGCGAGCTTTGTTTCCTTCAATGCTGTTTCAACAGTGCGAGTCGATGCTTCTAAATTCGTCCCCACCGGAAATGCTAAACTCACTACCGATTGTCCTGGATAAGTTGAAGAACGAATATCATCGACTTTCAGCGACTTGAGACGCTGTTCAATCGGTATAGTTAGATTTGTTTCAGTATCGAGCGCAGTTGTTAGCGGTGCGGTACTATTTACTACCACCACTGGAAAAGTAATATCTGGGAACAGAGCGTACTTGAGCGAGGAAAACGCTAAAATTCCAGCCACCATTACAGCAAGCCAAAACGAGAGGGTCAACCAAGAATATTGAATCGCTAACCTAGAGAGATTAAAGCGATCGCGTTTTGATTTCGGACGATTAGCTTGTTCCATCGTTGACTGCAATCACTAATCCCTGATTGTAGAACGAATTTTTTAGTTTGAGTGTAACTGCTGTAAAAGATTTTTTGGCAATTTTTTTAAACTATTCCTTTAGATAGTTGATTATTTAGCGTACATTGTAAAATTTGTAAGGCTGTTTGTGGATCGGATTTATAATTAGATAACGTAAAGTCGATCGTGCATCTTGCCCCCGCGTTTCAAGGGTATACTAACGCTTGCCGATAGTAACGCAAAACGATAGTATTGTGATTATTAGTTTTAAATCTGAAAACACAGAGCTTATCTTTCAGGGTTTTACATCTCCCCAATATCCATCTAATATCCAAAAGACTGCTTTACGAAAACTGCTTATGCTTGACGCTGCAACATTAATTAGCGACTTGCGTGTTCCGCCTGGTAATCGCGCGTGAGTTGCTGGTTGGTGACAGAAGAGGGATAAGTGGGTGGAATTTAAAAGTGTGAGTTTTAATTCTAATGGTTAAATGTTGGCAATAAACTTGCTGTAGTGATAGCGAAGAGCGTTTTTGCTGGGTTGAGATACGAAATCCAGAGGTACAGACAAATTTTGACCATCTAAATCCGAGTATTGTGTCTCTTTAAGACTTGAATGAACTTCCACCTTTACAGTTTTGGGATTAATAGAAATCATTATGAATATCTGCCCTTAGTAGTAGGTTGGTATAAACCAGAGACAAGTTTAGCAACAGTAGATTTTCCCGAACCG
>QQTW01001662.1_pt1 | contig 15769 bp, 10 predicted proteins | sample 1904831 | NCBI WGS metagenome assembly QQTW01 (sample SAMN09435610, study PRJNA476489) | Subsurface metagenome, whole genome shotgun sequencing project. | reverse complement strand
ACAAAGGTTTTTAGGGTGAGGGGTTTAACCATTCACGAATTGACCAACAGTATCCGTAAAAGTTGTCGGGGATCTGGACATCACGGTTTTATGCCTTCGGCAGGCTACGCCAACACAAATCAGATAGGATTGCTATATCATGACTAATGTTCAGAATATAGAGTTTATTGCTGGAAAAGTAATCACATTAAGTTAAGTACCTGCTTGGAGAAGCATGGTTGATGCGCTTCAGGGTGTTAGAACAAACGGAGTTAGGAGTTAGGAGGTTAGGAATTAGGAGTTAGGTTATTTAATACTTCAATCATTCTTATGAAATACTACATAATTCATTTTAATTCCCAACTCCTAACTCTTAACTCCCAACTCCTAACTTTTACTTAAAGTGCGACTTCTTCACCTTTTTCTGTGAAGCGGACATCTTTTATTTTCCATTGATTGTTACTAATTAATGTTTTGCGGACACTACCAAATAAAGCAAATTGTTCGCAACTTGAAAGCGAACTTAGGAATCGTTTAGAACTGGGGTTTAAGCGTAAATCAACTGTAGCAATACCATCTTTAACGCTGACGCGGTATCCAGATAGGCTAAAATCACCGCTATCACGTCCTTCGAGGATTTTTGCGACTGCACCTGCTACAGGTTCTTCTGCGGGGACTGCGGTTTTTTGTGGAACCAGTTCCTGGCATTGGGCATCGCTATTGTACACTGTGACATCTACTGTTTTACCTGTAGGTGTCTGGGAAGTTGAGGGAATTGCATTATAGCTGATGGCATTTTTGGATAGATTCTCGCTGACCGTGCTTTTTTGACGCGATTTAGTAATACTTGGAGATGGAGTTGGTTTACTACTTACTTCGGGTGCTTCCTTAACAGGTGTAGGTGAAGAAGTTTCGCTAGGGGTTGGGGTTGGGGTAACTGCGACAATATCGGGTGTTGCTGTTGGTGCAGGCGTTTCGCTGATATTATTAGGGGTAGGGTTCGATGCACAACTACCCAGAGTAGCTGCGATCGCAATCACCAAAAAGGGAAATGTATAATTCTTCTGTAGGTTCATGGGGTTCCTCATCATCCTGCTGCCATTGGATTTATAGTTTAACTTCTGCGTGTGAGGTCATAATTCCGTATAATTTTAAGCCTGTCTGGCTGGAAAAACAGGGACTCAAGTGGAAAATTTTATCTAGTGCGGAGAATTGTGAGTAAAAATTGGTATTAAATTTATTCGACAAAGAGTGCGAGAACCTTTATAGCTGCCTCCTTCAAACAAATTTTCTACTAGACATGCTTGACGAACCTCGCGCTTTTTAGGACGAGGTTTTAAACCCAGTTTTCTGATAAACCTTTAATCCTTTTAATGTGCCAGTTGCGTAAGTCCTGATCCACAGTATTGTAAGGGCACGGCACTGCCGTGCCCCTACGGGGTTTTTTGGTCAAAGGAGGGGTCTTACTGCATAAGTTCAATTTCATTACAACTACTCCATAAGAGACAGTTAATCGCGTCACATTTACCCAAAATAAAAAAATTATGAATTAAGATACTTCAGCCACTCCGCAGGTAATGACCATTTAATCCTGGCCACCAATCCAATTAACCAATCCTACTTAGAGGGCAAAAATAATGCAATTTGATACGCAATCTTATACAACTCAAGGCGGAATATTTATATGCGTTCCGTCACTAATACCTCCATCGATTCAGCGATTGAAGAGGTTTTGATGCGTCTGGATTCCTAAAGAGGCGGCTTGCTAGCAAGTAGCTATGAATAGCCAGGAAGATATAAAAGATGGGCGATTGGTTTTGTCAATCCGCCTTTAGAATTAGTTACACGCGATCGCACTTTCACGATTACGGCAGTCGGGCAATGACACGTTATGAATTTGTAGCCGGACTGAATGCTTGCTTAGACCGCGTTAACGAACTGATTGCGACAGCAACCACAGATTTAGTGAAAAAAGAATATAGAAAGTAACGACACAATTGTGACAGGTACAGTCCGCACAGTATTTTCTTTTTAAAAAGTCGGGATCTAGCAGCAATCAAATTGAACGCCGCTCAGTCACTGGGTTTGAATCAGGTGTTGCTACGAAAATTTGTGGTGTAGCAGTAGTGTCTAGGTGAGGATGGGTTAGGGGCGTGTGGACTATGGGGCTAGGGTGCTGATTCGGCTTGTATTCTCTTCCTAAATTCAATTAGCGCTTGTTCCTCTGTATTAACCACAATGCCCGGTTTTGTTCTAATAATTGTGAGGTAGTGTTGAAAAGCTTCCTCATCGTCTGGATGCTGTTTTACATAATTTCGCAACTCAGCTTCAGTTAATTGTTGATAGTTACTCATAAGGAAAATACCGTAAAATGAAGACATCGTTTTTCACTTTTCGATTTACTATTTCTTCACTACCGACAGAAAATAAGCATTATGCAGTACCAATCGAAAGTAAACTTAAATCAAGGGCTAAATGCACCTTCTTCTGTAGCTGTGGGCACGACGACACGAATGTGACAAGGGCGACAAACAACTTGGCACGCAGCGTAACACATACGAGCTAATAACGATAAACTCATTAACAATTATTTACCTCGCACGCACCAATACTTACCCAATTGCTACTACCATCATGAAAATGTTCTTTTTTCCAAATTGGGGCATTGTGTTTGAGCGTATCAATTGCGTAGCGACAAGCATCAAATGCTTCGGAACGATGGGGACAACCAACCGCAACTAAAACGCTAATTTCACCAATTTGTAAGCGTCCAACTCGGTGATGAATGACGACGCGGTTTACATCCGACCATTTTTGCCGGATATTCGCAGCTATCCGATAAAAAACTTGCCTTGCCATTGGTTCGTATGCTTGATACTCCAAGCAAACAACTGGTTTACCATCGGTTTGATTGCGAACTGTTCCACTCATCAACACTACTGCACCGTTGCTGGGGTCATCGGCTAATTCGTAGATTTCTGCAAGCGATAAGGGGGCAAAGCTAATTGCGAAACTATCTTCGGGGTGGGGTTTGGCTGGAGACGTAAGTGTAGATATCACACCTGAGTTCATTTGATTCACCTATAAGTATTTTTAACTGTTTGCTGGCTAATCAATTAATTTTAATTAATAAAGCCTCTAGGCAGGTCGCACAGCCTCTGCTGATAGGGGAGACGTTCTCCTACAAAATTCTACCAGTATATTTTACTTTAATTATCTATACAAGTATCTATTCCCAACTGCCACTACATTTGCGGGACTTGTTGGCTTTCAATTTTCAGAACTGGATGCCTAAAAATACTTACTTTTATAAGTTATTAAGTGGATTTACGTAACATAGCGAACAAATCTATCATCTATCTTAAGACATACTACTATAATCATAGTAAGAAAATTCCTTTATTTAACAGTCCGTTAAATTTGGATTATTATTTTGATTCGGCGAAGAAGTGGAGCGACCCTTGAGTTGACTGAGAGGAAAAATACCGTGCTTTATATAAGCCATTGCCATCTGTGTATGGTACTGGGACAAAACAATTGCCAATGTGCTAATACCCTACCAGTTTTAACTATTCCTGGCTTCAAGAATTTGAATAAATCTCCTTTACGTGTTGGCTGGCTTTTGGCAATTTTGACTTTGAGAAATCCGGAAAAAACAGCAATACTTGGGAAAAATTCATGAATTTAGTCTTGAATAGTGAAGCAGCTAGACTCGAAGCGCTTCATCAGTATCAAATTCTCGATACTTCACCGGAAGAAGCGTTTGACGATTTGGCAATATTGGCTGCACAAATTTGTAATACCCCAATTGCGTTGATTAATTTAATTGATGCTAACCGCCAGTGGTTTAAGGCTAAAATTGGTATAGACGCGGTACAGATGCCGCGAGAAATTGGATTTTCCAGTGCTTGTCTTGACAAAGGTGATGTTTTTGTAGTTAATGACGCGCTGCTTGATGAAAGATTTGCAACTTCCCCTTTGGTAATTGGGGAACCGTATGTACGTTTTTATGCTAGTGTGCCGTTAAAGACAGCCCAAGGACATATAATTGGCACGCTTTGTGTTCTCGATAGCGTCCCGAAAGAGATTACACAGAAACAGATCGACTCTTTGCGATCGCTTGCCCGTTTGGTGATGCGACAATTAGATATTCGCCAAAGTTTGGGACAGTTGGCAGCGATTCAAAGCGATTATCGGCAAGCTAAAGATGCTTTGCATGAAAGCGAACATATTCTCAGTAGCTTTTTTAATAGTACAGCGATGATGATGGGAATTGTGGAATTACGCGATGACGATATTCTACATATTTCTGATAATACTGCCGCTGCTAACTTTTTTGGACTGAGCCCCGAAGCAATGCATAATCGTTTTGCCAGCGACTTTGGTGTCTCAAAAGAGCATATTCGTGAGTGGATTGGTTATTACCAGGAAGCTTTCCGCACTCAAGCACCAGTTAAGTTTGAATATAAATTTGACAGTTTCCAAGAAGAAAGATGGTTATATGGTAGTGTTAATGCAATTGCTTGCTGCAATAACTCTTATAATTATCAAAAATTTGCTTATATTGTTGAGGATATTACCGAAAGTAAACGTGCCGAACAGAAAATACGCGAACGTTCGACGCTACTTGATGCGACTACCGATGCGATTGTTTTGCGCGATTTATCTAATAATATTCTACTGTGGAATAAGAGTGCAGAAAAACTTTACGGTTGGCAAAGCGAAGAAGTAATTGGGCAAAATGCCCAGGATATTTTATATGCATCAAAAGTACAGCAATACGAAAAAATTTATAACACTGTTTTAGAAAAAGGTTCGTGGCATGGGGAATTACTCAAACAGGATAAAGCCGGGTTAGAACTCGTAGTTGAAAGCCGTTGGACTCTAATATTAGATGAATGGTTACAGCCCAAATCAATTTTATCTGTTGATACTGATATTACGCATAAAAAACAACTCGAAACGCAGTTTTTACGCGCTCAAAGGATGGAAAGTATTGGTACTCTTGCTAGCGGTATTGCCCACGATTTAAATAATGTACTTTCGCCGATTTTAATGGCAGTACATTTGTTAAAAAGTAAGTGCCACGACGAACACAATTTGCAAATGCTGACAATAGTTGAAAACAACGCTAAACGCAGTGCTAACTTGGTCAAACAAGTGCTATCATTTGCGCGGGGAATGTCCGGCGATCGCACTACAATTCAACTTCAAGTTTTAATTGCTGAAATTCAGCAAATTATCGAACAAACTTTTCCAAAATCGATTGCACTCCATACTCAAATTCAACCAAATCTATTTCCGATTTGTGGGGATAATACCCAATTGCATCAAGTACTGATTAATTTGTGTCTTAATGCCCGCGATGCGATGCCCGATGGTGGAATATTAAAAATCACAGCGGATAATGTTTTCATTGACGAACATTATGCCAGTATGCATCTTGATGCTAAAGTCGGTAGCTACGTTTTACTGACAATTGCAGATACGGGAGTTGGGATTCCGAACAAATTTTTAGACCGCATTTTTGAACCATTTTTTACAACAAAAGATTTTGGGAAAGGAACCGGACTTGGTCTATCAACTGCGATCGGGATTATTAAAGGTCATGGAGGCTTTGTTAACGTTTCGAGTTGTGTTGGTAGTACAGAATTTAAGGTTTACTTACCTACAGTTATTGCGGAAGTACCTCAGCAACTTCAAGAATCACAAACTCCACCTGGAAACGGTGAATTGATTTTAGTTGTTGATGACGAACCCGCAATTCGAGAAATTACGCGAACCTTGCTTGAAAATCATAATTACCAAGTTATTACTGCAAATGATGGAATTGAAGCTATCGCGCTTTATGCTCAATATAAACGTAATATCAAAGCGGCAATTATCGATATGATGATGCCCAATATGGACGGTTCGACTACTATCAATACTCTCTATAAAATGAACTCTTCACTGCCAATTATTACCGTTAGCGGACTTGCATCCAGCGAGCAAGTACCGCTTTATAAAGAATCGAATCGATCGGCGTTTTTGCCCAAACCTTATACAGCGCAAGAGTTATTTAAAACCCTCCATCAACTCACAACTAGTGTTCCACCACATTAAATATGAGGGGTGACCAAACTTGAAATTTCTTTCTTTTTCTTTCTTTGTGACCTTTGTGACCTTTGTGGTTCATTTTCTTAGCCCTCAAAATTAATGTGGTGAAGTACTAGTACTGCGCCACACAAAGGATGAGGGGTACGTAGTAGCGCTTCGCACAAAATAAATCAATTTTTTGGGCAAACCCCGCACATTGCTGTGGCAGACTATTAGTCTATGTCCTTAATTCTGACATGTAGTGAGGGTCAGATCCCCAACAAGTTTTTGGAAGTCGGGGATTCTCGTTACATAACATTACGTATATTGCCTAACAATTTTCCTTAAGAATCCCTATGTTATGATAAAAAATACTCACTAAAGATATTCTCAATTTAACAATTTCTTAATCTAATAATTGTTTTAGATATTAAGCAAAACGTAATTTAACTTCCTAAAAATGTTGAGTCATACAAATTTAATCTTGATTGTAGACGACAATGCATTAATGCGATCGCAGTTGCGCGAACTGCTCGAATTTGCTGGATATCAAGTAGCAGAAGCAAGCAATGGCAAGGAAGGACTCTTGTTGTATGCTCAACTACAACCAGATATGGTATTGCTCGATGCCGTGATGGATGAAATCGATGGATTCACATGCTGTGCTAAATTGCGATCGCTTCCCAATGGCGAAAATGTACCGATATTAATGGTTACAGGACTCGTAGACCAAATATCAGTAGAACAAGCGTTTGCAGCAGGTGCTACAGATTACATTACCAAACCTATCCATTGGCAAGTATTGCGGCAAAGAGTGCGTCGAATGCTCGATGCCAAGCGAACATTGTCAGAATTGCAAGTACAAACCGAACAGGCAAAACGCCGCGAAGCACAATTAGTATTAGCATTGGAAGCAGCCCAAATGGGAATTTGGGATTGGGACATAACAACCGACGTGGTTACATGGTCGGATAAAAAAGAGGCACTCTTTGGTTTAAAAAAAGGGAGCTTCGCGGGTAGTTATGATGCTTTTATGCGTTGCGTCTACCCCCAAGACCGCGATTTGATAACGAACGCAGTTAGGGAAGCGGTTGACCAAAATACAGAATATGATGTCGAGTATCGAGCAGTATTGCCCGATGGTACGATACGTTGGATGGCAAGTCGAGGTGTAGTTTTCCGTAATGGTTCGGGTGCGGCAGTAGGGATGTCAGGGGTGAATATGGACATCACCAAGCGCAAACAATTTGAGGCAGCATTGGAAATATACGCAAACCGTCAAGCATTGGTGGCAAAATTAAGTCAATTAGCACTTGCGGGTATCGATTTAACAATGTTGTTGGAACAAGCAGTCAATGTTGTGGCTGTAAGTCTTGGGGTTGAATATTGTCAGGTTTTGGAACTATTGCCCGATGGAAATCATTTGTTACTGCGGGCTATGGTGGGAAGTGCGACAGTAAATACCCTCCAGGAGTCGCAATACCAGTATACTTTATTAACTAGCGAACCTGTGGTAGTCAGTGACTTTGCTACCGAAGCGCGATTTACTAGACCGCAGTTACTCTCAGACCATGATGTAGTTAGCGGAATGTCGGTAATAATTCACGGCAAAGATAAACCATTTGGAGTTTTGGGAGCGCACGCAACTACACCGCGCCATTATAACCGCGATGAAATTTATTTTTTGCAAGCGATCGCCAATGTTCTGGCAACAGCAATCGAACGCAAGTACACCGAAGCAGCGCTGAGGGAGAGTCAAACTCGCTTGAAGTTGATTAATACAATCTCAACCAGTATCACTTCGGGAATGTCAGTCAACCGAATAATTGAAATTACGATTAAGCAAATTAGTCAATATTTTCAGACCTTCCGGGTCGCTTACTCGACAATCGATAACAATGGCAAACTAACAGCAGTTTACTCGGTTGAGCCGCCAGGAATGCCGCCATTCACAGGTTTAGTAGCAGATTTAACTATCGCAAATGGGTATTTAGATGCATTACGACGCTACGAACCCGTCATCGTTACAAATGTAATAACTGACCAAAGATTAGTAGCGTTAGCCCCATTATGGGTATCGAAAGGAATTCAAGCGGTATTAGATGTATCGTTACAGCATTCAGATTTGGTCGGATTGCTGTGCTTTGATTCGCCATCACCTCACCAGTGGAGCGAAAATGAAATTGTGACGCTGCGCGAAGTTGCCGATTATTTAGCGTTAGCAATTCGGGAAGCTCTAGCACAACACGAGCGCTTGGAAGTACTGACGGCACTTCAAGAAAGCGAACAGCGCTGGCAGTTAGCTGTACAGGGCACTAATGACGGGATTTGGGATTGGAATGTAATTACCAATGAAGTATTTTTTTCGACTCGCGCTAAAGAAATGCTCGGTTATGAAGAATACGAAATCGGCAGCAATTTGAACGAATGGGTAGCCTGTATACATTCCGATGACATCAGTTGGGTCAGGCAGGAAATTATAGACCATTTTGCCCGAAAAACGCCATTTTATATCGCCGAGCATCGCATTCGCTGCCGCGATGGTAGCTACAAATGGATTTTGAATCGCGGTCAGGCACGATGGAACGAGCAAGGAAAAGTGATTAGGATGGCTGGCTCGCATACGGATATTACTGAGAGCAAATTGGCAGAAGAACTACTGCGGCAAAGTGAAGAACGCTTCCAGATTTTGGCAAGAGCAACAAATGATGCAGTTTGGGATTGGGATTTACTGTCAGATCGAGTTTGGTGGAATGAAAGCGTGCAAACGCTTTTTGGTTATTCGGTTGCGGAAGCTCGTTCAAATGCGAAATGGTGGCGCGAGCGCATTCATCCTGACGACCGACGGCGAATTGTTACCGACATGCAAGCGGTAATTGATAGCGGGATGCAAGTTTGGGCGAATGAGTATCGCTTTCAACGTGCTGATGGGTCGTTTGCTTATATTTTTGACCGGGGGTATGTAGTTCACGACCGTACAGGCAAACCCGTGCGGTTCATTGGGGCAATGATGGATATTTCCGAACGCAAACGATCTCAAGAAGAATTGCAGCGTCAAAACTTGCGATCGCAATTATTCGCCGATTTCACGCTCAAAGTTCGCCAGTCGCTCCAAATCGACGAAATTCTCAGTACCAGCGTTACCGAAGTTCAAAAATTACTCCACTGCGACCGCGTACTCATATTACAATTGCGGTCGAATCGTTCGGTTGTCGCAGTTCAAGAAGCCGCAGTTCCTGGTATACCGTTACTTTTGGGGCGAGATATCACCGACCCTTGTTTTAGTGAAGAGTATGTCGAGAAATATTGTCAAGGCAGAATTAGCGCGATCGCCAATATTGAAATGGCGAATATCGAACCCTGTCATGCCGAATTTTTACAACAATTCTCTGTCAAAGCGAATCTAGTCGTCCCCATCTTACTCAAAAATCGACTGTGGGGACTATTAATTGCCCATCAATGCAGCCAACCCCGCGAGTGGACAGATTGGGAAGTAGCACTATTGCGGCAACTTGGCGACCAAATTGGTATAGCACTGGCTCAAGCCGAACTCCTCGAACAAGAAACTTTACAACGTCAAGAATTAGCCCGGTCTAACGAAGAATTACAACAATTCGCCTTTATTGCCTCCCACGATTTACAAGAACCGCTACGAAAAATCAAAGCATTCGGCGATCGACTCAAAAATACCTGCTATTCGGCGCTCTCCGAATCCGGACGCGACTACCTCTCACGAATGCAGAACGCAGCCGAACGAATGCAAGCACTAATTGAAGATTTATTAACTCTATCGCGGGTGACAACGCGGGCACAACCATTTATAGAAGTTAGTTTGCGGCAAATTACTGACGAAGTATTATCCGACTTAGAAATTCGCATTCAGCAAACCGCAGCGCAAGTTGTACTCGGCGACTTAGCAACTATCAACGCCGACCCGTTGCAAATCCGACAATTGTTACAAAATCTTATCGGTAATGCCTTGAAATTTCACCTGACCCAAAAAGTACCCGTCGTCCGTATTTACAGCGAGATAATATCGTCCAAAAATGAGCAGCAGCTATGCAAACTCATAGTCGAAGATAACGGTATTGGTTTCGATGAAAAATATTGCGATCGCATCTTCCAAATATTCCAACGTCTCCACGGACGTAGCGAGTACGAAGGTACAGGTATCGGTTTAGCCATCTGCCGTAAAATTGTCGAACGTCATCAAGGTAGCATCACCGCTCAAAGTAAAATTGGTCATGGTGCAAAATTCATCGTCACGTTACCGCTATAAGAAGAGAGGGAAAGGGGAAGAAGAGGGGGAGAGTTCAACGCAACTTCAAATAATATTTACTAATGAGCAAAACTACTTATTGACAAACCTAACTTTGTATTAATCTATTACCTAATATAACAATGTCCAATAAATATTTATTTTTAGATAGACATTTATTGATAGTAAACAGCGGAATTTATCGATGGTTTCAAAAGCGATAAACCTTGAAAATAAAAATATTCCCAATAAACCCCTATTTTATTAATTTTAATGAAAAAATACCCCTTCTTCCCTTCCCCTTTTTCCCCTTTTCTTCTTCCTTATTCTTCGGAAAAAGGTTTATCATACTCTCATCAAAAACAAATGACACAACATTATTAAATTATTTGTTGCAATTTAATAATTAATACGAATACTCACCTAAAGGAGAAAATACATAGTGAAGGGTCGGCAAACAACCGTCAATATTCTCTTAGCAGATGATGATGATGACGATTGCATGTTAGCGCGTGAAGCATTGGCAGAAAGCCGATTATCAAGCGAACTGCATGTAGTCAAAGATGGTGAAGAGTTGATGGACTACTTATACCAGCGAGGTAAATATGCCAGTCCTAGCAGTTCACCTCGTCCGGGGTTAATTTTACTCGATTTGAATATGCCTAAAAAAGACGGTCGTGAAGCCCTCAAAGAAATCAAAGCAGACCCCGAACTTCGACAAATTCCCGTTATTGTACTGACGACCTCGAAAGCTGAAGAAGATATATGTCGCAGTTACCATCTAGGTGCAAATTCCTTCATCATCAAGCCAATGAACTTTGCATCATTGGTTGAAGTAATGCGAACGATAGGAAAGTATTGGTTTGAAATTGTAGAATTACCACTTTAATCGGGGAGAAGCAACCGTGAATAATAGCCCCATCAAAGTTCTTCTTATCGATGACGATGAAGACGATTATATTTTAACCCGCGATTGGTTCAGCGAATTTCAGGTTGCTGGTTGCTTCTTAGAATGGGTAAGTAATTATGAGGCTGCAATTAATGCTGTTACCAAACACCAACACGATGTATATTTAATTGATTATCGGTTGGGGGAAGGAAATGGACTCGAATTACTGCGTATTGCTGTCGCAAATGGGTGTTTGGCACCAATGATTTTACTGACAGGCAAAGGCGAACGCGAAATCGATATCCAAGCAATGAAAGCAGGTGCAGCCGATTATTTAGAAAAAAGTCAATTAAATGCCGCGTTGTTAGAGCGTTCGATTCGCTACGCTTTAGAACGCAAACACTCGGAGCGCAAAATCCGCGAACAAGCGGCATTACTCGATGTTGCAACTGATGCAATATTTGTTTGTGATTTAAAAAATCAAATTTTGTTTTGGAATAAAGCAGCCGAACGTTTGTATGGTTGGAAGTCCCAAGAAGCAATTGGCAAGCAAACCGCACAGCTTTGGCAAGAAAAAAGTTCATCACAATTCCAATCTAGCTTTAACACCTTAATCAAAAATGGTGCTTGGGAAGGAGAACTCAAGCAAATTACAAAATCCGGCGAAATCATTGTTGAAAGTCGCTGGACGCTTGTACCTGAATTTGACAGCAATCCGCAAGCAATTCTCATCGTCAATACTGATATAACGCAAAAAAAACAACTAGAAGGACAATTTTTCCGCGCTCAACGTTTGGAAAGCATCGGCACGTTAGCTAGCGGTATCGCACACGACCTTAATAACGTCCTTGCACCGATATTAATGACCGCAGAGCTTTTAGAATTGCAACTGCACGACGACCGCAGCAAAAGGTTATTACCGATAATAGTTAGCAACGCTAAACGCGGAGCGAATTTAGTCAAGCAAGTGTTATCGTTTACACGGGGAATTGAAGGCGATCGCGCTCCACTACAACTCAAACACCTAATTACCGAAATACAGCAAGTTATTCAAGAAACTTTCCCAAAATTGATTCAAGTTACGACCCAAATTGACCCAGACTTATGGACTGTATCGGCTAACGCAACCCAACTCCATCAAGTCTTAATGAATTTGTGTGTCAATGCCCGCGATGCGATGCCCGACAGTGGCACATTAACAATATCTGCCGAAAATCTTTTCATTGATGAAAACTACGCCAAAATGAATATTGAGGCGAAAATTGGTAATTATATATTGATAATTATTAGCGATACTGGCGTTGGTATGCCACCGCAAATTATCGACCGGATATTTGAACCATTTTTTACCACAAAAGAACTCGGCAAAGGTACGGGACTCGGACTTTCTACCGCACTCGGAATTGTTAAAAGCCACGGTGGATTTATCAACGTTTACAGTGAACCTAGAAAAGGTAGCAAATTTAAAGTTTATGTACCCGCACTACAAATACCCGAAATCAATGAAGACAGCGAACCCGAATTACCAATTGGGAATGGAGAATTAATATTGGTTGTTGATGACGAAGATTCAATCCGCGATATCACCAAGACATCCTTAGAGACTTTCAACTATAAAGCGATAACTGCTTGCGATGGAATCGAAGCGATCGCGCTTTACGCAGAACACCGCAGTGAAATCTCTATCGTTCTCACCGATATGGTAATGCCGATAATGGACGGACTTACAACCATTCGCACCCTCAAAAAAATCAATCCGATGGTAAAAATTATTGCTGTCAGCGGACTTATCTCCAGCGACAAAATTAACACTGTCACCGAAATCGGAGTCAAAGCCTTTTTATCCAAACCCTATACCGCAAAACAACTATTACAAACCATCGGTACAGTCAAAAGCCAAGAATCTTAATAACTAATCTTAAGCAAATTCAAAAAATTATTCTCTGAAAAAATAAATATCTAAGCAAGTAAAATTATCCCCGGAGAGGGGATTGTATAGTATAAAAGAAACTGCTTATGTAGTTAATATTCCTAATCAAAGGATAATACCAATTTGAGAAAATAATGCGGCGTATATATTGTCGAGCAAGGATTTATGATCTCTTTACCACAATCTGGATGTCGCAATTACTAATTAAATTGGTATAAGTATTTAATCAATTAGGGTACATCAAATGATAAAGAAGCGATGGAAAGAACTACTGTTAGCAGCGGTTATTTTGCCTTGCCTAATGCAACCTGCATCCGCTCATGTCGTGTGGTTCGACCAGCAAAACGGCGAATATAAGCTCTTTTATGGTCATCCAGAAGACGGACCTGAGCCTTATCTAACATCTGGATTTAAAGAAGCAACAGTCTATGATGCATCGAGACAAACTATCCCATTTACAATCAATCAAAAACAAGATGGGCTATCTTTAATTCCAAACAACCAGCCATCAGTTATTACTGGATTGTTTGACAACGGTTTCTATGCCAGAACCGACACAGGATCTAAACGAATCGCAGAATCAGAAGTCAAAGACTATGAGAATGTTGGGCATTTCCTAAAATATACAAAGGCATTTTACGACTGGTCAGATACCTTAGCAAACCCATACAACCAACCTCTCGAAATTATACCCTTAGAAAATCCTTTAGATGTCAAACCAGGTGACTCTTTGCAAGTCAAAGTTTTATATCAAGGAAACCCAATTTCTGATGCTGTCGTCGAACATTTAGGTACAAGTTTTCCTGTCGATAACAACGGGATTTTTTCAGTTTCCATTGGTGCAGAGGGTTTACGACAACTTGAAGCAAGTTACTCACTCCCACCAATTGGAAATCTGAGAACATCTTACGAAGTAAGTCTAACTGCACAACGAATTTCTGTCCCCGAACCATCTGCACTACTTGGACTCGTTGCATTTGGCACGTTACTGGGAGTATGCAAGAAGAAAAAGTAACTACTTAGTAATGATTTACAACAGCAGTGACATGTCCCTTTAGATTCGAGTGAAATCGGTGGTTGTTTAAAGCAACCACCAAAAAACCAAACGCAAATAGCGGTTCAACAGAACCCTCATTACCTATGCAGTATTAATCGTTATACAGTACAATTATCGATTCAATCAGCGACACCGCGTGTACCAATAATTTTAACTGTTCGGACTAATCGTATCATTACTGGACAAATTCGAGTTATTCGCTCTGGAGCAGGAAATTTAGAAATACATAATTTAGAGACTCTGATGAATCTTGGTTATTTCACGCCAAAGTTATAGATAACAGTGTCAATACTGTTATCATTGCCTAAAAACAGCGTGTCATTGCCGCGTCTACCAGTCAGAATATCGGTGGCTGATTTCCATGTAGGATATTATTACCGTTGTTACCATTGAGCAGATTATCCAACTCGTTGCCAGTTCCAATCAGATTTGCAGAAGTAGTAAGAGTCAAATTTTCTAAATTTGCTCCCAAAGTCCAATCAACCGAAGAAAAGACCCTATCAATACCTTCATTATTACCAAGAGAGATTATATTTTTAGCTGCGGTTGTTGATAATATGTCTGGTTGAGGTGTTCCGATGATGATGTTGTTAACACTAGTGATAATTGGTGGACTATTTTCTATTGACCAAATTTGGAATGCATTGCCATCGGAGGCAGTAACGTACAATTTATTACCAGAAACGATCAGGTTACTTATGCTGGAACTGGCGCTACCAGGATTAATATCAGCAAAGCGCTCGGCATTGCCACTACTGTTGATTTTCCATAGCTCTTGGCCAGTTATGCTGTCAGTGGCAATAAAGTAGAGGGTGCCGTTGACATTTGTTAGATTTGATGGAAAGGAACCAGTGCTACCAGTATAAATATCAGCAACGCGCTCGGCATTGCCACTACTACTGTTTATTCTCCATAGCTCACTGCCAGTTGTTCCGTCATTGGCACTAAAGTAGAGGGTGCCGTTGACATTTGTTAGATTTGATAGGTTGGAACCGTCGCTACCAGTATAAATATCAGCAACGCGCTCGGCATTACCACTACTACTGTTGATCCTCCATAGCTCTTGGCCAGTTATGCTGTCAACAGCAGTAAAGTAGAGGATGCCGTTGACATTTGTTAGATTTAATGGGTTGGAACCGCCGCTACCAGTATTAATATCAGCAACCTGCTCGGCATTGCCACTACTACTGTTGATTCTCCACAGCTCTCTACCAGTTGTGCTGCCAATAGCAGTAAAGTAGAGGGTGCCGTTGACATTTGTTAGATTTAATGGGCTGGAACCGCCGCTACCAGTATTAATATCAGCAACGCGCTCGGCATTGCCACTACTACTGTTGATTTTCCATAGCTCAGTGCCAGTTGTGCTGTCAGTAGCACTAAAGTAGAGAGTGCCGTTGGCATTTGTTAGATTTGATAAGTTGGAACTGCTGCTACCAGTATTAATATCAGCAACGCGCTCGGCATTGCCACTATTACTGTTGATTCTCCACAGCTCTCTACCAGTTGTGCTGTCAACAGCAGTAAAGTAGAGGATGCCGTTGACATTTGTTAGATTTGATGGGTTGGAACTGCTGCTAC
>QQTW01001661.1_pt1 | contig 15774 bp, 18 predicted proteins | sample 1904831 | NCBI WGS metagenome assembly QQTW01 (sample SAMN09435610, study PRJNA476489) | Subsurface metagenome, whole genome shotgun sequencing project. | reverse complement strand
GTCCGGACACGGCCCGTGGCGAAATTTCTGATCGAGAAGGAGGGGAGTACAGCGGCTTGATCGCAGGCGGAGTTGGTGACTGTCGGTCCCAAAGCAAAAACGTCTGGTCGGTCAGCCAACTCCGTCACCTGCGTCCGAAGATCTCACGCCGATCATCTATAATTACTCAATTTTTCATTTTCATTTTGTTAATTGGACTGCATCCCTCACCAACTGAGATGACAAGAACTCAGCGGACTGACATCGTACTTTATGACACCTGAGCATACGGTATATATTAATATTTTACCCATGTTTTTGTTTTTGACCCGAGGCCTCCCATGAAAAATTACAGTACAGTACAGTAACAAGAAAATGTGATTGCCATTATTTATTATTGTTGACCTTACAGTATCGTTTTACCCAGCGCATTTGAGCCTTCTGACGAGTCACGACACTTTACCCTCCAACTCCAACCTTACTCAGTAAGGTACTGTACCTTACACCCATCATTCATTCCTTACCGACCTCCTACTACCGTAGTACACCCTTCACGCTTTGCCCCGATTTACCTGACGCCTCTCCCGCAAAACAACCCTAACCAGTCGTTCGTACCCTACAAACCTTGGACCCTAGGCCCGCGCCTTTCTTCCCTTGGCTCCTCAGATCTCAGATCACTTCCGGGTTCACTCTTCACCAGCCGTGTCGTTGATCCTGGGAATTGGTCTGGCGCGAGCATTGGCGTACGACGATCCGAGACGGACAGAGATGCGCGGTTGCCCGGTACCCATACTGCTACCCTGGTCCTAAACTCATCTCGAAAATTTACTGTCCTGTACTGCTTGAAAGCTGTTCGGATGCCAGCTCCTCCTCATCCTCCTCCTCCGCCTTCACCACACCTCCCCTCTAATTGTTCTCGTGCTTTCAAACCTTAATGCATCCCGATATCAGCGTCTTTTATCCTGGTCATAATAACGATACCAGCGCCGCTCCTTTACATCACCCTTTTTCAATGCTCGATTTCAGACCAGCATCACACCGTACACCGCAACCGGAACTTGAGCCAGAACCTAGAGTTGAACCAGACCCTCAACCTGAACCTGCTGCTGAAGCTCTTCATCACCCCCAATGCAGATGCTTGCGTCGTCGTCGTTACGTCTCTGCGGTCCTGCCCCGCGCCGATGCGCATGACTCATGTCCTCGTGGCCTCCTCCTCCACCGCCAGTATATTGTTCATATAGCGGGGCGGTGGCGGCGACCACGGCAGCAGCGGCAGAATCGGCAACAAAGGCACCCTCTTCTTCAGCAATGACCGACGTCCATCTTCGGCCGGCGTGGGCGTACGCCCTCCCTCTTCCTCCACCCGATCAGCTCGTCAATCCTTATGCTCGTCCACCTCCGCCCGCAGTTCAGCAGCCAATGCCAAAACCTCTTCCACGATTCTTACGATCAGATGCCAGCTCGTTTCGGTCTCCCCAGCCGCTGCAATTACATCACGTACCGCCTCCCGGACCTGTGACTACCTCAACTCCAAGATGGTCGGCGATGCCAATCAAGTCTTTACTATCCCACCAGACACCAACTCCGCCTGCGATCAAGCCGCTGTACTCCCCTCCTTCTCGATCAGAAATTTCGCCACGGGCCGTGTCCGGACCAAGACCGTCACCGAAACGGACACACGAGAGCACTCTGCCGCTGGAGGACGCTGCCATGTATGTCAGTATACTTAGTCAAGATGTGCGCTGCTCATGTACACTAGGAGCCATCACCATGCGCCTCCGTTGCCGTCACCAAATTACACTACCCGCCATGACTCGAAAAGCTCTCATCGAAGCTCTTACACAACATCTAGCAGCTTGACAGCAACGCCCGCACCTCCACAACATGTCGCTATGGTTCCAACCGCACAACCATCCTTAACAACCGTGTACAGAACCCTTATCATTGAGTCGACTGACATGGAGTTGCTGACACTGCAACAGTGCGGATCGGTACAAGCTGACGGTTCGCCAGCAACCTCTAGCAGCTCGGGCCTGTGGCTTCGGTGAGCGCGACCGCAGAGTGATAGACCCACCACCAATAGTTCAGCTCACTCTCACCGATTTTGATCCTAATTCTTCCTCGGACGTGTCCGAGCTTCGATATCCTTTCAATGTCGTTCACTGCACCTTGATGTCTCCAAACGGTTCGGAAACGGACGTGACAGCCATCACCGACCCCTCGACACGTCGCACTACTCGCCGCCTGATGGGTACACTAGTCGCTTCACCTTTTGTCGGTAGTGATCCTGAGGCCGCATCCACTACGTCGGCCGAAGGTGCTGATCCGAGCAATCGCAACCCGCCCATCTCCTGCTTCTTTATCTTTCCCGACCTGTCTTGTCGTACGCCAGGTCCCTACAAGTTGCATTTCACGCTCATGCGTCTCGGCCGGGAAATTACCTCGCTGGGTGGGAGAACGAAAGTCGTGCACTGGGTTACCAGCGATGTTTTCCAGGTCTTCTCTGCCAAAGATTTCCCGGGCATGAGGGCGAGCACGGCATTGACCAGAGGGCTGAAGAAGATGGGTGCCGGTGTCAGCGTGAAGAAGGGGAACGGAGGAAAAGGCAAAGGGCTCAAGGACTCGAAGCGACAAGGCAAGGAAGAGAGTAGCAGCGAGGATGAAGATGGAGATGAAGGAAGTGGCGATGAGGAAGAAGGGAGAGAAGGCACGAGAGGCAGGGCGAAAAGGAGGAAGAAAGGGTGAACACCTATTTACAGTGTGAAACCCATGAGCGACAGCGGCCATACTGGCAATTGCTCTGTTGATGTCACAACCATACGGCGCATTTCGGGCTGGAATAAGGACTCCGGGGCGAATGGCAATTTGAGAGCAGGATACTATCATATGCTCCACTGGGAGTTATCTTGAAATTCTTCTTACCTTGTGGATACAGTACACGATATATCCCATTGGCGGTCTAGGGTTCTGACAAATGATGCTGGGCTTGATTTCGAGGCGCGCATATACACACACGGCATCGGCGTTTGAACTGGTCTTTAGAGAGGAGTTCTTTCAATTGGTAGAGATAGAATCTACTGATCCTTGAGGACCCTTGGATCTTCACCTACCTTTTTCATATCGCCTGTGAGGTAAATTGATTGCCTTAGGATCTTTCGGTGCGTGAATGACGTCCCGCCGCTAAACCTTAAAATTTGAGGTGAGAAAATGTTATCGCCAACCGCACGACTCTGGCTTTCTCTCCTTCCTCCTGGCAATAGCCAGGAAAGGCACTATTACTTCGTTGCAAGTTGTATAATCTGTCAAGATGAAATATGTACTCGTCTCCGGCGGTGAGAAGACTTCTTCCATCAACTGCAAAGGCTTTGTTGACCAGGTTACAGGTGTTATTAGCGGCATTGGAAAAGGCGTTATTGGTACGCTACAATCACTTTACGCGGTTTTGATCTTTACTCACGCGGTACAGCCTCCTCCACGGGTCTGCTGCTCAAGACAATTGGTTTGAAGATAGGTTGCCTACAATGACGCGAGCAGCTATGCCTGTACCAGCTTCAATGGCGCTGACAGGCCTTGCACGTTTCTTCAATAAAGGTCGATCCATACATGAATGTCGATGCCGGGACAATGGCACCCACCGAGTAGGTGTTATATATCTCGCGCGCAAAAATGACTTTCATTGATGCACTCGCAGACATGGTGAGGTTTTTGTCCTCGACGACGGAGGAGAAGTGGACCTTGACCTTGGCAACTATGAACGCTATCTAAACATCACCTTGACACGCGAGAATAACATTACGACCGGCAAGATCTATCAGCATGTCATCGAGCGTGAGCGACGGGGTGACTACCTTGGTCGGACAGTACAAGTGGTGCCTCACTTGACCGATGCAATACAAGACTGGGTCGAGCGTGTCGCAAGGATACCCGTGGATGACACGAACGAGGAACCTGATGTGTGCATCATCGAACTTGGGGGAACGGTAGGAGATATCGAAAGTGGGCCGTTCATCGAAGCTATGAGGCAAATGAGACGACGGGCTGGAAAAGATAATTTTCTCCAAATACATGTGTCGTTAGTACCGGTTGTCAACCGGGAGCAGAAGACAAAGCCGACACAACAGGCAATACGAGACGCTCGCAGCGTTGGTCTGAACCCAGACTTGGTACTTCCCCTGTCTCTGTCAAGGATGTGATCATGGCTGATGATTGCCGAAATTCAGATTGCTTGTCGGTGCAGCGAACCCTTAGAAAAGACCACGACCGACAAAATAGCCATGTTCTGCCAAGTGGAAACCGACCAGGTTGTTGCAGTACACGATGTCTCTTCAACCTACCACGTCCCTCTACTGCTGCAAAAGCAAGGCCTTATCGAACTTCTCCGAAACATACTCAAACTGGACGCACTTACCATCCCGAAGTCGCTCGTCGTGAAAGGTCAGCGCACCTGGCATGAGTGGAAGAACCTGACCGTATCACAAGAACGGCTTTTCGAGAGTGTTTCTATCGCTCTTGTAGGCAAATACACCAACCTCCATGACTCGTACCTCTCTGTCATCAAATCCTTGGAACACTCCGCAATGGCATGCATGAAGAAGCTCAATCTCATTTGGGTAGATGCATCTCACCTTGAACTTCAAACCATACAAACTTCTCCTGCGGAGTACCACAAGGCCTGGCACGAGCTTTGTACGGCCGATGGGATTCTCGTCCCTGGTGGTTTCGGGCACCGGGGCACGGAAGGCATGATCGCCGCGGCGAACTGGGCGCGCAAAAATAAGACACCCTATCTGGGGATCTGCCTCGGTATGCAGATTGCCGTTATCGAATTCGCTCGCAACATCTGCAAGATCACCGAAGCTGCATCAATCGAACTGGACGAGCGAACAGGAGACCCGGTCGTCATTTTCATGCCGGAAATTGACAAGACGACGCTTGGAGGCACCATGCGGCTAGGCCTCCGTCCTACCATCTTCCAGCCAGGCAGCGAATGGAGTAGACTTCGCGCACTGTATGGCGCCACCATCACGGACGATACGATCAACGAGAGGCATCGCCACCGCTACGAAGTCAACCCCGCATACGTCGAGCGTCTAACCAAAGCGGGACTGGATTTCATCGGCAAAGATGACCGCGGCGAGCGTATGGAGATCATGGAGCTAAGAGACCATCCCTGGTTCGTGGGCGTGCAGTTTCATCCCGAATACCTCTCGCGTGTGTTGAGTCCCAGTAAGCCGTACTTGGGCTTCGTGGCCGCGAGTGCGGGGTGTTTGGACGGGATGATTGCGAAGAGTCACGCTGAGGTGTTTACGGATGGTGCTGGGGACGTGCAGCAGTTGGTCAATGGGGTTGGAGGTGTTAGCTTATAAGATACGGCGCACTTTCGTCAAAGGAGGGATATTTCCGTCTCGGGTTTTCAAGTGAGAAGAGTTCTCCGGCGTGAGCCCGGTCGGCAGTTTAGATGGTATCATCGCGTTTACTGCAGATAGATTGGTAGAAGCGGCAGGGTAGGGCAGGCGTTGGGGTGTCCCCGCTTGGGCAATGAGTTTGTAGGATCTGTCTTCCCACCATAGAATATCTTGTTAGGCACACCAACCCGAATTAGTACATAGGGAAGTACCTAGAGCTTGTTGGTGTTTGGAGACTCGAGTTCGGTGATGGCAGTGTCTTTATTAGGGGACTGACCACGAGGTATTAATTGGGAGTCTGCGCTTACCATCACAAGAAATTTTTTTGATTCAATTCCTGATTGTTCACGACCCCTATGAGTTGAGTTGGGCTAGAGTCTCATCATAAGGATGAAGTGAGGCCGAGCTTCGGCCTATGATTACATAAGCGCAAAGCAGCTCTCTAAGGTAATTTCACAGAAGGTGCTTGATGCTACAAGATCGTTCATCTTCAGTGATGCCCGTTGACCGTTGGATGTTCAACAGACTCTGTTGGTTTTTCGTCTTTTCAGCGACAATCAAGACGTTGATGAATAGGAAGCTGGATCAACGACGAATACTATCATGCGAAGGCGAGTTCTGTAATGTGAAGTACGACAGCCGCAACCAAACCATCGTTGTCCGACCGCGCAACCTCCACAACTGATCTTTTGCTTGATTTTCCCAAGATCAGCCACCTCGACTGTCAATTGGAGGCTACGTTTGGAGTTCAACCAGTGTTGTGCGCATGAGCTTGTGCTCGATAAGCAGCTTCAATCATGGCCGCAGTGGGCTCCGCAGCGAGCTCCGCAGATATTGCTGGGTAAACAGTCACTTCCAGTTAGCTATCTGGGCTTCTTGGGCTGACAGGAGATGTTAGGTCACTCACCATGGAGGAGATCCCAATTAAGCTGCGTTGTGCTGCATGCAACAAGCTAGCCGTCAACGCGTTTCGGCTCCCATGCTGTGAACAGTCAATATGCGAGCACTGTAAGGCTTCCTAGCTCCCAGCTCTACGTTCATCATTCTTGATCAGGTGCACAATGCTGACTTTGTATTAGGTCAAGCGTCTCTTCCCGAAGCTTGTCCTGTCTGTGCGCATGAACCTGTCAAAGCTGAGCTTTGCAAGCCAAACAAGGCGTTACGCACAACGATCAAAGTCTTTCTCAGAACTGAAGAAAAGAAGCGGGAAACACAGAAAGGGAAGGATCTCGTGGAGTCAGCAGCCAAAGCGCCTGTCATGCCTGTAGCCGTCGAGACACCAACACCAGCTAGCGCACAGGGTGGTGAAGTGGAAAAGAGGGACGTCGTTGAGGATAACGTCCATGATGAGTCAAAGAAGGCAGGCGATACTGATCACGGTCACATGGCAAGTGAAAGCGGCCTAGAGTCGGTTGAAGCTCACATGGATATCCCAAGGCCTTCCGTTGAGGTAAGGACAAACATTAAATCTGACCCCAGATATAAAGTGAACGTATAGACTAATAAGGTTTTAGGTTACCAGTCAAGATCAGCAATATGATCAGTCTAAAGAGTCGACCTCAGGTTTCGATGCTGATGCCGATGCTGAAACTGCGGAGGCTGGCGGAAGTCTGCTGAGTGCGGAAGCAAAATCTGGGGTTGGGCAAGAGAAAGTTTTGCTACAACCCGGGCAACAGGGTCACAACGGACAGTGGGCGACCGGACAAGGTCCAGTCCCAGGGCAGATGTTTGCTGGCAATTTCGGCTTTGATGGGGCTAGCAATGGGTTCCCCAACCTGGGTGGTTACCCCCAAGGGGATTTCTCTCAGCTAATGCAATATATGCCCAATGGAATGCCGAACAATGGAATGGCAGGATTTCCCAACATGATGGGTACGCTTCTCTTCGTAAATCCATGATATCTGGAATAGACTGAAAATCTCTAATATATGGTATCTCTAGGCATGTCCGGAATGGGTATGGATCCAATGGCCATGTCCACGAGTATGTATGGTGGTTTTGGAGGACAAGGCATGGGCATGAACGCCATGAACATGGGGATGGGATTTGGTGCGGGTCAGGGCGCGTATGGAGGGTTCAATGGACAAGCGGCAACATGGAGTGGTGGTCAAGATAAATTCAATCCAAATGCATATGGTGGCCTTGCCAATGGTATGGGCGGTGATTTCGGAGCTAATGCTGGCTATGGTGGATATAATATGCCACCACAGCAAGGAAGTTATGGTCAGATGCATCCACAACAGTTCCCCAATAATAACTTCCAGAATGGTTTCAATGGTCAGGGTCACAATCAGTCAGGTCGAGGCCGTGGCCGCGGATACAGCTACAATGGTCGTGGCCGAGGCGGCTATGGCCAAGCAATGCAAGGTAATCAGGGTAAGCAGGAGAAGAACTTTGAACCGTTCCATCATCAATTGCCACCACAGCTTTTACCACAGATTTCTTCAGATCACGCACATCTGGCGCCGGGGCCGGAAACAGGTGGAGATCTCAACGAGTCTAAACCTTTGTCGGGGGAGTCAGAATCGACAAACAACGAGCTGAACCCCGGAGGTGAAGGTGACAATGCAGACGCATCAGTGACAGAGGCCACCCAACCAGCAACGAAGTTACCAGAGGGCGACGTAACTGAGCATACTGCTGCGGACAATGCCACGGCCGAATCTGCCATGTTGGGCACTGGAAGTGAGTTGAAGCAGCAACCAGAGGAATTTAAACCAGTTCCCATAGAGACCATAGTGAGCTCAGATGGAGCAGACCTAGAAGCAGTTCCGACTCCGGTGAACGCAGATCTCGTCGTCAGCCCGATGACTATGATGCCTCCCACTGCTGCTCCGGTGGCTCCACTCGGACCAGCCGCCCTCTACAGAGTGGATAACTCACAGGACTTTGCAGGGCGAGGTAGAGGCGGAGGGAGGGGCTACTTTCGTGGTGCTGCTGACCTTCGAGGCGGTCTCCGGGGCCGAGCGTCAGGTTTTGCGGCTAATGGGATGGGTCCCCCTGCAGCGCCGAACGGTCAATCTATCCCAACAGCAGATTTTCCGGGGGTTGTACCTGTTGAGCCAAAAGGGCTTGGCGTTGAAGGCGCACCCAAGGCACCGAAGGCGTTGAGGGAAGGTTTACCAAACACAGGGATAAGAGGAAGGGGATTCTCTATTGTCGGCAGGGCTTCGGTGGTCGCCCAAGGACGGCAAAATGGATCTAGGCGGTCAAGAAGGTCAGTTTGGAGTCACACGTATGATGCTTTCTTGATGGTTGACAACTTATTGATCATTTCTAACTTGTAGCGCATCACCCTCACGCCGCCGCTCCGTATCTAGATCAAGGTCACCGTCCCGACGTCGGTCGCGGCACCATCGACACCACCGTCATCACTCTCCTAGCAGCTCGAGCTACGACAGCGAACGCGAACGCGAGCGAAGACACGAGCGCAGACAACGCCGATCTCGCAAGTACGAAGAAGGTGACGAAGTGACGGCCCATAGAGCAAAAGAAGATCGCTCAAGAGACACGTCCGTAGCCTCTACCTCTAAGAGATCCTCGCATCCTAGCCACCGAGAAAAAGAAAGGGAACGACGAAGCAGCCACAAATACCGATCCTCACATCGCTCATACCGTGACCGGAGCCGAAGTCGAAGCCGAAGTCGAAGCCGCGACCATCGCCATCGCCGAAAGAGGTCCCGATCTCCATCTGACAAGGTCGGTGAAACACCAGATGGAAGCGACAAACCCACCGAGACCCCCGTCCAACCCCTCAGTCCTAACAGCAGCAGACGGAGAGACAATGAAAGAGACTACCAATCGAGCAAACACCGTGACCGAGATCGTGACGGAGACGACAGTCACCGTGAGCGCAAGCGCTCCAGACGGGACCGAACTAGGTCGCCTCGTGATGGAGACAGCGATCATTCAGCGCACCATCGATCTTCAAGACGAAGTAAGCGCGATCGCGATCACGACGGAAGAGACAAGGATCCCTCGAAAACACACCGCGACCGCGAAGAATCAAATAGAGATAAACCTACCGCCAAACCCGCTCCTCCACCCCCTCATCCAAACATCCCCACCGGACCCAAGAAACTCCAATCGCAACCGCTCCCTCAATCACACCAACAGCGACGCCCTTCCATCCCATCAACATCCGCATCCGCATCAGCATCGAAAGATAAAGACAAAGACAAAGACAAAGACCCCCACACCCTCGAGCGCGAAGCCCGCAACCGAGAACGCCTGCTGAAAGAACAGCAGAGGAGAGAAGCCGTGCTGGCCGAACGGGACGGCAAAATCGGCTCCAAAGGCAGTGCTGGCTCGGCGGTTCGACGGATGAGTTATAAGTATGAGGATGAGGTCAGTGTCCGGGAGACCAAGGAGGCGAGGACTAGGAGGGGGGACGGTGCGGGTAGGGCGAGGGTTTGATGGTTGGGTGCGCCTGCTGGCTTGGCGGGTGGAGACCTGTTGGCTGTTGGTTCTTGCGATGGGATGGAACGAGCTGGAGGATATGGGTGCGAGGATGGCGGGGTAGCTTCCGTGGGTGGAGGGGGACTGATTGTAGCATTACGCTCAGGTTTATGGGCTTGATGGTTTCTTTCCACTCTTCCTTCGCTTGTATTTTCATCCTCCGCTCCCTTGATGCCTGCTTAGGGGTTGGCACCTTAGCGCAAGAGTGCGATGACTAAGCTATGCTATGGACCTGGCTACCTTAGTTCATAACCTCCGCTGGTTTATATCCTGGTAACTTAGCAATGCCCATGATTTGCAGTTCGTGATGATTTTAGGTCAAGTATCATACCCAGACTGTCTCTCTTTCCTCCTTCTCCTTGCGCCCCGACTGCTAATCCACATCGGGGTTTTCCTGCAAGTTCTTTGGTGCCCTGCAAGCTCTACAATTTCTCAATTTTCTGAAGCGCTTACCCTCCATTTCTTTGAAGTCTCAATCATCAATGATACCATCGCCACTTCTGACGATATATCTCTAAGTCGTACAATTCTCCTATTCTAATCCATCACCGAAAGATATGTTGTTGCTAAACAAAGGCGCTTGCCTTTTGTCCAGCAATCATCTATATTCTAGGACATCGTCACCCGCTGTATCAGCTATGCATTTGTGGTGATCCCCGCGCGTATTGGGCAGGTATCTTCTCCCAAAGGCGTGGCGCTGCCGTTGCCGAGATCATGATATCACACATGGCGAAGAATTGTTCTGGTTGTGTTGCGCGCTTGTGGTTCAGTGGCTGTGCGAGCTACGCTGAAACACTTCCCCGGACGCGGACCGCAATACCTGACCACCCGCATTAGTCAACCTCAAGAGTGGACCAGGTACATTCAAAATATGGATGTGTTTGATCAAGTGCATAGCCCTGACGTGAAGATACCGGTCCCAGCGGGCCATGCAGGTCCAATAGCTGGCCGCCAGGCTTAGCACCCAGGATGTCTTGTCGTCGCTCATCAAGACATATGGATATGTCAGTATCTTCTCTTGTGCCTTCCTAGGTCTCTCATCACGTCTTCCTTGTTCTCGATTCTTATCGCTACAGCTGGGACCACGTTGGTGCTGCCATGACATTACCTGCTCACCGTCGACAGCCTCACAGTGCGCCCTCATTCAAGGACAATCAACATCCAGGAACACGGCAAGGGACCCTGGGCATACCGAACCAGACATGCGAAGAGACGACGCAACGAGCGTGTACTCGAATGACTCGCCGGTGGGTCCTATAGATGAAATGGACAAAGACGAGATGTACGACTTCCAGCAGGCTATATCTCACGCTTTTGGCAATGGAGCGTCCATGCTCCCTCAGCCATTCCACCCACAAATATCGCTTGATAATAGCCAGTGGCTCGCCAAGACCTCGCTGTGCTCTACGCACACCGAACAGCTTCATCCCTACGGCAATGTTCTCACATCTTTGCCACGCTCATGCTTCTCCATACGACGCAAAGAATTCACAGGATGGCGCGTAGGCGCAGTAACCTGTGCCTGTACAGCAGCCGCTGTCCTGACAATCAACTTTACACTAACCGTGTGGGCCAGTCGCTCGTTCCCAACACAAGACGGTATTGGTACTATCATTGAAGGCAAGTGCTCTAGGGTCAAGACCTGGGGCTTGTGGTTACATCTAGCTATCAATGCCCTGAGTACGTTGTTACTAGGCGCCTCCAACTATTGTATGCAGTACTTGACCGCTCCAACGAGACAAGAGATCGACAGAGCACACGCAAAACGAAAATGGCTGGACATTGCGGTACCGAGCATCAGGAATCTAAAATGGATATCTTGGAAGAGGATTATTATCTGGACATTGCTCGGTCTAAGGTCTGTTCCCTTACATCTCATGTAAGCCTTTTCCCATCCCTCTTACCTTCTGCTTGTATTTGCCGGTATTATGTCCTGAGAGCCTCCTGACATGGTGTCTGGTAACCCGCTGTCCAGTTTGCGCGTGCAATGACGCTGACACGCTACGCTTGGAGGTATAACTCGGCCGTCTTCGAAGCGCTCTCGGCGAATGAATATTATGTATTCGTGGTTACTCAAGACTTCACCTCCGGCGCACCGTGGCATTCTGGGCCAATTTTTAAAGGAAAAGGAGCCAAACTACCAGATATCTCCGGCTCATCAGGCCGTCGTGAATGCTACTGCTCAACGCGTGCAGAACAAGGGGCAGACGCTTCAACGACTCGACAACAGAGAATGCATGAATGCTTATCGAAGCAGCCTCCTTGCGGGGAGAAGCAACGTTCTCGCAGTAACAGCGGCAACAGCGTCAAATGGAAGTTCTTTACTCGATTTCCTCCAAAACAACCCCGATGGAGAAGGTCCGACCTGGATATGTGAGCGCTCTGCAAATCGCTATCGAAGTGACCTTGATTTCGGCTGCACTGTTGATGTAGCGATGGAGCGTGCTGAGTGGCGAATTAGGGATCAGCTTATCGAGTATTGTTTGAGCGAAGTGGTTGATGAACACTGTAAGTTGCAATTCAGCAAGAGTATCATGATAGCGGTTACCTTGTGCAATTTCATCAAACTCTGCTGCATGTTGTATGTGATATTTGGACGAATTGAGGATCCCCTGGTCACGACTGGGTAAGCTAGAAAATCCGCTTCCAGCGTAAATGATCGGGAGGAAAGATCATCTAATGTGCTCTAGTGAAGCCATTGCTTCTTTCCTTGAACGCTCTGATCCTACAACAAGGGGCAGTTGTCTGCTTTCCAAAGAAGACGTTGTCCACGAAGTTGGCCCTTTTGGTGAGAAAAGAGCAGGCCCGAAAATCTGGAAACCACAGCGTCTGTTCTGATTTCGTGGATCAAGGGCAAAGCGATGGGTTACGACCATGTGTCTGTAAGTGTGTAAGAGTTCTTCTTGAGCTGGCGACTCGGTCACAACCCACAGGCACTGCCTGTAAGACATATCAAGAACCTTCTAGTACTGTTTTAATCTTAATGAGCTGGATCAGGAGATGTTCTGTCATGGCTCTTTGTACCTTGCCGAAGACGCTGATCTACTCACAGTACTTGGAATATCTGCCTTGCTATATCTCGTATATCCGTGTCTACCCCAAGGGGGCCTGGCATTCAGTTCACAATGACTACTTCAAAAAGCTGACGTTTGCTAAACTCACAGTTGCTCCGCTACCTTGAGCGTGACCAGTGTATTTCTTACGCAGGGTCTCCGGAACGTTAAAAAATATACCACTATGAATGATGGCCAAACCTTAGGGTTTCTATGGGACATGGGGTTCGGTGCCGTCCACATCCACTCACTAATCGGATCGGGAATACCCGGTACCGTTCTGGGCAACATTCTACTCGCCAACTTTCCGCAAATGGTCCTGTCCTTCCTCTACCTCATGTACAACGGTCTCTACACCTGTATGATTCAGGGTCACGAATGGACCCGTTACGCACACACTCGCAAGCCCCTTCGAGTCACATCGCCGGTCGGAAAGCAACGCTCGACGTACTATCTCACTCTACCCTACACCTACGCTGTCCCACTCCTTTGTGCCTCGGGCCTGATGCATTGGCTCGTGTCGCAGAGCCTTTTTCTCGTGCAGATCACGTTCTACAATTCGATGGGCGAAGAAGCTTGGGAAAAGAATATATCTACTCTGGGTTATTCGTCTATCGCTATCATCTTCGTCCTGGTTGTTGCCAGCACCATGCTCCTTGTCCAGATCACAATGGGATTTCGGCGGTTCAACCCGGGTATACCACATGCTTCCAGCTGCAGTGCGGCTATCAGTGCGGCTTGTCATGCTCCGGCCGACGATGTACATGCCCCTCTTCTGCCTGTGATGTGGGGCGTGGTGGAGGAGGGTGGGAATGGGGTTGGGCATTGCTGCTTCACGAGTTATGAGGTTACGCCACCGGTCAAGGGCAGACTTTACGCTGGAGTCGCGGATGAATCGCCATCTTCAGAAACGGTTCGTTCCGCTATTCCTTCGTGTAACTCGAAGGAGAGAAGTCAAAGCGGATACCTCACGCCTCAGTAACGATACTACGTGGTTGGTTAGAGCAAACAATTTACGCAGAGAAAGTAGGTCCTCGGTCTACATTTTTATTAGACTTTGGCGCTAGATCTCATGGCTCTATCAGGCATTTCAATCCTTTCATGATTTCTGGTCGAGGAATATCCCATATCTTGGGTGGTAGACAGCAATCTGGAGTACTTGACTGCAATATCCACATGGATCTATAACAAGAACATTGGTCTTCCTACAGTATCGCCATCAGAAGAACACACCACAACATAAGATCATCGCATCGTGTACGAACATCTGGATGTTATTTTTGGACTGGTGCAGACTCAAAGAACACTCACCCAGGGCATTGTCCAATCCATTAGACGTAAAGCAACGGTTGGTCGAGGGCCATGCGTGGCGGGGAAGGCCCCTAGCATCCGGTACGTGGGTCCCCGTCATCGTCGCATGGGGCAAATCAAAGCTCATGTCCTTCCAATGGAAGCGTTCGATTGTGATGAACATGATGAACGTGCCTGAACCCTACCGATTATCCCTTGTAGACTCTCGTGGGATGAGTGCTATTCGTCCGGGGGCACGCCTCGCCGATTGACTGCTTGTTAGTGTCGGATTGAGGCGGAGCAGCAGCAGCAGCATTGCTTCTAAGTTACTCGACTTCATTCAGTAGATCTTCCCCTCAAATCACATCAACCTTGTGATGAGACTCTTCAGTACTCATATATCCAAACTTAAGAACTCGTTTTCAATAGTTCCCTCAAGTCTAATGTGTTGGTACTCTATCTATATAAATTGAGTGTGGACTTGACCCGCCTTCCATCGTCGTCATGCCTCTCTTTGGCAGAACAAAGCGGAAGAAATCCCCACAACAGCCCTCACAGAATACCAAGAACCGCAACAGTAAGAACAGAAATGTTAAGACGAATAAGAACAACAAAGTTCTTCAAGTTCAGTCGAACCACAATCTGATCCAAACTTCTCCTCCCCCACCCTACCTGTTCCCGCCTCCCCCGCAGGCGAATTATTGGCATCCCCAAAGTCCATTTCAACAACCACACGCGCCGTATGCCTCTCAAACAAACATCCTCGCGCATCCTGCAGCACAACATCATGGCGTATACAGGCAAGATCTCAAGGGAGCCTCTTGCACGAATCTGCCAGCTGCAATTAACAAATCCGTGCAATGTCTTCAGGATGGCATAGATGCGTGGCAGCATCGAACGACGAATTGCCTGCATCAAGGAGGAGCGGCGCTCTGTGATATAATCTCATCGAAACTAGACACTGTCATTACCTCGATTGATGGAGAATGCTTCAGCGGCGATGAGCGGGAGCTGGGTACGTGATAGCGGTTATGGAGGCGTTGCAGTTCTAGACTGACTTGAATCAGCCATACCACAACAAGCACTACAACCTCTCATCCGCGGCGGCGGTGGGCTAGGTGCGAAGGTTGGATCCCGGAACATATCCAGGAACGCGGACAATGCCATCTCTTCCGCCGTCATCAGTACGAACTACTTTGCTAAGGCGAACCTTTATGCCAACTCTCGGCTTCCGCCTTACCTGCCGCCGCTGCGTCTATACATGCCGACGTATCCCCTTTTGTGTCTCGCTGCGCACTTCTCGGAGCGTGTTTATACCCGTCCGTCTGGCGCCGAACGAGAAACGCATGTCGATGCGGACTGGCGAACGGGTACCAAGGCTATGGTGCTCAAGAGTGTTCCGATTGATGATATTAACACTGTTGTCTTTGCTATCAGAGGCAGTCAATCGTTTATCGATTGGGCAACGAACCTAAACTCTGCTCCCGCTTCTCCTATCAATTTCCTGGTAATCGGCCCTCCCCCCGCGGTGTCGGTGGATATTTACTAAATTCACCTGCAGGATGATCCCGGAAACCTCTGCCATTCCG
>QQTW01001660.1_pt1 | contig 15776 bp, 12 predicted proteins | sample 1904831 | NCBI WGS metagenome assembly QQTW01 (sample SAMN09435610, study PRJNA476489) | Subsurface metagenome, whole genome shotgun sequencing project. | reverse complement strand
CTTCAACGTCACGGCGTAGATTTTATTTTCGGTTATCCCGGTGGAGCAATTTTACCAATTTACGATGATTTATACAAAGTAGAAAGTGCTGGCAGTCCGATTAAGCACATTCTAGTTAGGCACGAGCAAGGTGCAGCACATGCAGCCGATGGCTACGCCCGTGCTACAGGTAAAGTCGGAGTGTGCTTTGGTACTTCGGGACCTGGGGCAACTAACCTAGTAACGGGTATTGCCACCGCTTACATGGACTCAATCCCGATGGTAATTGTTACCGGGCAAGTGTCACGAGCGGTAATTGGTTCCGATGCGTTCCAAGAAACCGATATCTATGGCATTACGTTACCAATAGTCAAGCATTCTTACATCATCCGCGATACTGCTGATATTGCGCGGACTGTGGCGGAAGCGTTCTATATTGCCAGCACCGGTAGACCGGGACCAGTATTAATCGACGTGCCCAGAGATGTCGCACTCGAAGAATTTGATTACATACCAGTAGAACCAGGTACCGTGAAATTACCGGGGTATCGTCCGACAGTCAAGGGAAATCCCCGCCAAATTAATGCAGCAGTGCAGTTAATTAACGAGAGTCGCCGCCCCTTGTTGTATGTTGGTGGAGGTGCGATCGCATCCAATGCCCACGTAGAAATTCAGGAACTCGCTGAGTTATTCAATATTCCCGTCACTACAACTTTGATGGGTATCGGTGCTTTTGATGAGCATCACCCTCTAGCGTTGGGAATGTTGGGTATGCACGGTACAGCTTACGCCAATTTTGCCGTGACCGATTGCGATTTATTGATTTGCGTTGGTGCTCGTTTCGATGACCGGGTAACGAGTAAGTTGGATGAGTTTGCCTCGCGTGCGAAAGTTATTCACATTGATATCGACCCAGCGGAAGTTGGAAAAAATCGCATTCCCGAAGTACCGATTGTTGGCGATGTTCGCCGAGTTTTAAAAGACTTGTTGCGACGCAGCAAAGAAACGGGTGTGAAGAATAACTCCAATCAAACCCAAGAATGGTTGAATTTGATTAGTCGTTGGAAGGAAGAATACCCCCTCCAAGTACCCCACCACGCTGACAGTATTTCTCCCCAAGAAGCAATTGTGGAAGTTAGCCGCCAAGCCCCCAATGCTTTCTACACAACCGATGTCGGACAGCATCAAATGTGGGCAGCGCAATTCCTCAAAAATGGTCCCCGGCGCTGGATTTCCAGCGCCGGCTTGGGAACAATGGGTTTTGGGCTACCTGCGGCAATGGGTGCAAAAGCTGCATTCCCCGACGAAGATGTGATTTGTATCAGTGGCGATGCCAGCTTCCAAATGTGCTTGCAAGAGCTTGGTACTATATCACAGTATGGCTTGAATGTCAAGACCATGATTTTGAATAATGGCTGGCAGGGGATGGTAAGGCAGTGGCAGCAAGCATTCTATGGTGAACGGTATTCTAGCTCGAATATGGAAGTGGGGATGCCGGATATAGAATTGCTGTGTCAGGCATATGGGATAAAGGGTATGGTGGTGAGCAAACGCGAGGATTTGGAGAGTGCGATCGCGCAGATGCTCGCTCACGATGGTCCGGTTGTGATGGATGTTCGCATCACCAAGGATGAGAATTGTTACCCGATGGTTGCTCCGGGTAAAACTAACGCGCAAATGATTGGTTTGCCGAAGCAGTTACCGAAAGTAGTTGATGAAGCTGTTTTTTGCAGCAATTGCGGTGCAAAGAATATGTCCAGCAATAACTTTTGTCCGGAGTGCGGGACGAAGTTGTAATCGATAGTTGTAGATGTGAATGTAGAGACGCGAAATTTCGCGTCTCTTTTGTATTTATATTTATGTTTATCATTTATCAACCTATTTGGCATTTCCATCGCATAGTGACATTAATTTGTTAAGACGACAAATAATTCTTTATTCGACAACAAGATACATCACCTATAGTAATCTGATGCCCAGAAGGTCATACTGTTGGTGGTCGGCTGGTAGCTTTTCCTCTTTTCGAGTAGCCGTAAAGCTTTATCACCTTTTACTATATAGTTAGAGTGTTTAGGACTTTAAGACTATGAAATTTTACACATCATCAGAACTTCTGGCTGAGTTGGATAATTTTAGCTTAGAACAATTATTAGAAGTTAAAGAGAAGGTTGATAAATTAATACAGTCGAAAACCTTATATACTGCTGCTTTGACAATTGCAAATTATCTAGGTCGAACGGGTTATCATACGGTTACTCAATATCCTGTTCCTAATAATTTCCAAGTAAGTATCAAGGGGTCTTACGAAAAAGCAACATCTGTTTCAGATTTAGCTCAAGATATTGACATTGTTGTTTCATGAGTAAAACAGGCGAATAACCAAAACGATATGCAAGCTTTAGATTCAATGATTACGCTAGTTTCGGAGTGGCAACAAGATGAATCAAAATATGATGAGGAAGTTTATCCAAATATAGAAGCTGCTTTAAATCAAGATTAAAATTTATCTTTTAAATGCGACAAGTTGTTTTACTAGATGCTAATCCTTGATCGCAGGTTACTCATCCTAAAATCAAGCCAGAAGTAATAAAGTGGATGCAATATTTACGAGAGAATAATATTGCTTTAAAATCTCCAGAAATTTCTATTTACGAGGTCAGGCGAGAGTTAATAAGGCTAAATAATAATAAAAGTATTGAACGACTTAATCAATTTATAAGTCACAGTCTAATACCTATTAATTCAGAAACATTTGTACAAGCTGCTATATTTTGGGCGGAAGTACGAAACCAAGGGAAACCAAGATCCGATAATAAAAGCTTAGATTGCGATGCCATTCTTGCAGCACAAGCATTGCAGCAGTTTGAATGCTATGACAAGGTTACTATTATTACGACTAATGTTAAACATATAGAACGTTTTGCAGTAAATAAGAAGTTAGAGGTAGTTGATTGGGTAACTACCTTGAATAATTTTGTTGATAAATGAATATTAGTCCTAGCTTAAGCTTTTAACCTGACTGCCTGACAGAAGTGTGTAGAACAAGCGTAAAAACAAGAAATTTCGGGAGCATCCAGTTTTGGCAGAAATAGCCAAATAGCCAGGGCAAACACATTTAATTTTAGTACTGAGTTTAGAGAAAATCTAAAGTGTCTAAAAATACTACCCTAAAATTAAGGCTTTTACTCCAGTATAATCAGCTTATTAATAATAATTATTATTAACTAAACTAACAACTTACACGACTCCGGGTGCTTCGCACCCGGATAGGTATGCGTGCACTAAAAGCGGCGCAAGAATTGTAAACAAATCATTTAAAGACACGATATATTGCTTCTCTACAATCTAAAGAATGTAGGGTTATATCTAATATAAAATCTGTTTCTGGGGCAATGAGTACCCGTCGTGAATGTGCTAGGAGCAGTTTAATAAAAGCGTAATCTAGGGTTAGGTAAAATCACCAATCTTGCAAGCTGCTCGTTAGCTGGTCGGCGTATGAGCATTTCCAATTTATCATCTCTTTCTTTGTTAGAGACTGTCCAGCAGATGCTTCTTGCTTGACCGAGCCATTACTACAGCCAACAAAAAGAACTGGTAGCCAACTTACAGCTATTTTCAGCTAATTGAACCACAGATTTTGGTAGGGGCGCGGCACTGCCGTGCCCCTACTGTGTGGTCTATTTACCCGAAAACTGCTGTAATAAACACGCAATCAGAATCTTCCCCTCAGAAATTCGCAGCACAATAAACCCCCTCGTTATATAGGATTCCTATATGAGTTGAAAACTTTTTCTTTTCTTCCTTTGTGTCCTTTGTGGTTCGTTATTTAATAATAAATTTTTTACTTGGGTTTTAGGACTACTATATATGTAACCTTATCCCTAGTACAAAACTGCGATGCCCGCAGGCTTCCATTCTCCTCCGGAGACGCTACATAAACGAAGATGGTATCGCACATCCTAAAATCCTCATTTGTGAAAATTTCTTCCACAAGGTAAAATTTCAAATCATATATTTCCCAGAGCTTTCAATCTCTTATATTTCAATATTATTGATGTATTAAGCTCAATTTTTAATTGATAGTATTGAATCTGACAGAAATAATGTCACATTATTTCTGGTGACAGAAATAATCACAGTAGAAAAATTGGACACGACTTCCCAGTTGGATACTAGTTAAATATTTAGTTTTACCCATCACAGACATTTGCCACAACTTCCCCAATATTGCTTATGTCATAACCGCCGAGAATCTCTAATTGCGATTGAACTACCCGATGTCCCAAAGTACTAAGAAACTTTTGGACTGGTTCATCTTCTAAATATTCTTTAAGAATTACTAAGTCGTATCGAGCTTGATGCAGTGGAATAAATCCCAACCCAAAGGCAGCAGCTACAGATGACGTACTGATACCTGCATCAGCAGTTCCTGAAACTATAGATAAAGCGACATTTTGATGGCTGTGGACAACACGGTCAAATCCTTTGACAATATGCGATGGCACACGTTCTGCTTCTAGTTCGCGTTCCAAAAGCATACGACACCCCGAACCAAGTTCGCGGTTGACAATAGTTGTTCCTAATTCCGCTAAGTCGGTAATATTTTTGATCCCCATTGGGTTTCCAGATTGGACTAAGAGTCCTTCTTCCCAAACCCCAAGGGTAATCAAAACTGCACTTCTACCTTTTAAGGCTTCCCGTACAAAAGGAGTGTTATGTTCCCCAGTCTGCGGGTCGTACAAGTGCATCCCTGCAATGTGAACTTGACCTGCACATAGACTACGCAATGCTGTCATACTATTGGCATAATAATGATGAACTCGCAATTGCGGATGCCAACGTTCAGTTGCTCTTGCCAGGAAGGAAATTACAGGCGCACAACCAGCAATTACAACTGTGTTGTAAATTTTGTTCATATCATCCAGAAGCTGGACTTGAACTTTATTTGTACTAGCTTTTACCTGTGCTTTACCATCAGCCGGAATCATTTCGACGCGAAAAGCATCGTTCCCAATCAGAGGATAAGCTATCCATTGACTTCCAACCCGCGCTAAACTCACTGGCATTTGCTCTCTACAGGGGACTATATGAGGAGTAATACAGTTAGGAGTTTTTTCTCTTCTTAACCAACCGACCTAAAGAAATTGGCTTCTTGACGATAAATCTAGGTTTTCTAGCAAAATATGAACGTTAAGAATGTCCGGTTTCTTCTTGATATAGCTTACCCGTAGTCTAGGCTGTTGACTTTGTGGGTTTTAAGCCCAGAATGGATCGTACAAAATTTGTGTCGTAATTAACGTTCAGATCCGGGCACGGCAGTGCCGATGCCCCTACGGTAAAAAACACAAAAACTCCATGATAATTTTTGGACAATTTCGTGCAAAGTCAACAGCCTACCCGTAGTCTCCCTTGTCATAAATTGCAGATACTCGATGTGACTAGAAGAGGGTGAGGAGATAAATAAAATTTATGAGCTATGAGCTTCGGGGCATGTAGCATATGCATATATAGCAACGGACAGACAGCTTAGGACAACGATCTATTTACAGAATACGCTACTGTAGGCGACTATCACCAACTTGTCCTAACAGCTTTGGCGACTGCTATAGCTGCAAAAATTATCTCTATCCGAAAAGAAATTGTTGAGGGATAAAAGTTGTAAACCGAACAACAAGTAGCACTGAAGAATCTTTACGCAACTATTTACTAAAACCTCCTGTCATCTAGGAAGGCTCAAGTTACCACATCGTGGTAAAAAATCACTTCTATTAATGAATGGCGGTCGGCAGCAATAGTGATTCTCAATTTTTATCGTATAACTGGGCTTGTTTTGATTAGTTTTTACTCACAACAAGTTCCAGAAGTCAAGAGACGATACCTAAACAGAGCATTTTAAATAACTGAAATTATGGAGTAAATGAGTGAAAGTAGCCTTTACGACTTACCAACTAAACTGGTAGAATGTATTCATAGATACAGTTTTAATGGTAAATTTTGAGTTTGATATTTATAGGCAAGCATTAATAACATAGAGCAAAAATACCAATCTATTAAGCTAACGGGGTTTCTGGGATGATCTATAGTTACGTCTTTAACTCCAATGAGTCCTACATATACCAAAGTCGCAAAGATTAAGGCAAATCAACTTCGAGTTGAGCTTCGTCATTGCTGCGATGGCGGCAGCCACTCTATAAAGGAGTATCGCAAGCCAATTGTCGAAGCTATCGATATGCTAACTTGGTTCGAGGTTATTGGCTACAGAGTATTGCTCGATGGCGAGAGCCTGTGTGAGTTTCAAATACAACGAAGTCGTCTGGATGAAGTAGTGTTGTGGGATTGTCTGCAAAATGCTTTAACGCAGATAAACCCCAACGTTCCCAAGATAGCAATTGAAGCAGCAATCAGTAAAGTTGCTCATACTTCACCTGGGATAGTTGCAAATCGTTGCTTTCACGAACTTTTAATTAATGGTGTAGAGGTTGAATATCAGCTTGATGGTCAAATAACTAATGAAAAAGTGCGACTGGTTGATACGTCTAATTTACTCAAAAATGACTGGTTGGTAATTCATAATTTTACAGCGATTGAAGGTAATTACACGTACAATTTTGATGCCGTCATCTTTATTAATGGTTTGCCACTAGCTATCTTTTTACGTACAGATTCATATTCTAGAAAGACAACACTCAAAGAAGCCTACTTGCGACTTCAAAGTTACCAACAGCTAATACCAAAATTATTTTTTTACAATGTATTCCTGGTAATTACATGTAAAAATCAGGCAAAAGTAGGTACTTTGACAAATAGCTGGGACGATTTTTTACCTTGGCGTATTGATGGAGAAGACTGGACGTATGGAGAATCTCCTTTGGAGGTGTTAGTTCAAGGTTTGTTTGACAAGCGGCGATTTTTAGAGTTGATGACGCACTTTATAATATTTGAGGAAAATCAAAGCAGTGTTAGCAAAAAGTTGCTTCGTTATCTTTTTTGCACCATACCAAACTCAAGAAATTAGTTAACGGGTTACAAAACGTGTCATGAAAACCGGACTTTTCTGTAATTTCGAGAATCATCACCGCGATGACCATCGCACTTTCAGCGAACAAGTCGCGTTAATTAAACATGCTGAAAGTTTAGGTTTTGAAGAAGCATGGGTAACAGAACATCATTTCAATGATTTTAGTCTCAGTTCATCAATTTTGATGTTGATGGCGCACCTTGCTGGTGTTACTTCAACTATTAAATTAGGTTCTGCCGCTTTGCTAGTAGCATTTCATAACCCTATCCGTATTGCAGAAGATGTTGCTACATTAGACCATTTGTGTAACGGGCGTAGCCTGCGCTTGCGCTTACAAGGTTAGGTATTGTAGGGTGCGTTAGGACTTCGTCCTAACGCACCATTCTTAAGGGTTTGGTGCGTTACGAATCACGCTAACACACCCTACGTATCTGTTCAAAAATCAAATAGTAGCCCTATAGAAATCCTATATTAAGTTGTGAAAATTGATAGATTCAGAATCCCGGTTTCGTAAAAGTTACCGGGATTTTTGTTTCTTACTTCGGGATATAGATATCTTCTCCTCTTCCTTGCATCCTATCCTACGGGAAATACGAGCGAATTACAGGAAAACCTTCAGTTTACACGTTCTTTGTAGTTCGTTTCATAATCATAGATTTCAGATGTTTTTTGATTAAATAAATACTAAAGCAAACTACCCAAATGTTTTTGTAGTCAGTCTCATGTTTGATTTAACCTTTAGATGTAAGTACTTTTTCGGAATAAATTACCTATTACCAACAAAATTGGCAAAACTTAATTAACAATTGAGTCGAAAAAAGACTTGACAAAATCATTGACAGAATATTTTTTCTCTTTGAACGCAAAAATTTCTGCGATGCGTATGCTATGCTTGTCGTAGAAAGGTTGAGAGCAGTGCATATCTTTTAAATAAGTGCAGCTTTTAACTAAAGCGGGAATCAAAAATAGCAAAGTTTTAGGAAATCTATGCTGTGCAAGTCTAGAAAGAGTAAAAGGTTGGTAAATCTTTCAAACGCTTCTATTACTTGTTAGGTGGAGATAAAAAGGCTTTAGTGTCATTAGTCTTTAAGTCAAAGCTAAGTATTATAGAAGGCTCGATCGAATTGCCCCAATGCGTTTACCTTCCTTTATCATAGTTTACTGCTATGTACTCTCTAGCTCTAGATAAACAACTATGAAGCAAGGCACGAACCTTTGTAACAACCTCAAGTCAATTAGAACTCGTTTAGGCATGAGCCAGCAAGACTTAGCAAACCTAGCTGGTGTTACCCGCCAAACTATAAGTGGTGTGGAATCGGGACAATATGCCCCCTCAGTCGCCATTACTTTACGATTAGCTAAGGCACTGGGTTGTCAAGTCGAAGATTTATTCTGGTTCGAGGAGGATTTGCCTAAAATTGAAGCATTGCTTACCAAACCAATACCGTCCGGACAGCAAGTGCGTGTTAGTCTGGCAAATGTTGGGGGACAATGGATAGCTTACCCTTTGGTAGGAAAAGATGCTTTTCGCTTAGAGATGATTCCCGCAGATGGTGAAGCGCTGTTTCTTACAGGGATTCCTGTAGAGTATGCTCCGGGTGAGGGTGAGACTTGGACGGATGCAAATACAGTCCAGGTGCGACTATTGGAAGATACGAGCAGACTTAGCAATACAGTTGCGATCGCAGGATGTTCTCCGGTAGTTTCATTATGGGCAAAAGCTGCCGAACGTTGGCATCCCCAAATGCGAGTCCAATGTAATTTTGCTAACAGCCTAGATGCATTACAAAGTCTCAACCGAGGTGAAATTCATATTGCAGGAATGCATCTATACGACCCGTGCACAAGGGAGTATAATATACCCTTCGTGCGTGAAGTTCTAGCTGGCAGAAATGCCGTTTTAATTACCCTGGGTATCTGGGAAGAAGGACTTCTAGTACCCTCTGGAAACCCAATGGGCATTAAAACTGTTACCGATGTGGTGTCACTGGGAGCAACGATAGTTAACCGCGAAGTTGGTTCTGGGAGCCGGATGCTACTGGAGCAAATACTACAACAAGAGCATGTAGCATTTGATGCAGTTAAAGGATTTGACCGAATTGTTAGCAATCACCAAGATGTAGCCCAAGCTGTAGTATCGGGAATTGCCGATGCAGGTATCAGCACTGCATCCGTAGCAGCTTCCTTCGGATTGGGGTTTATTCCCCTGCATCAATCGCGCTACGACTTGGTGATTCTCAAAGAATACCTGGAAGAAGCACCAGTACAGCAATTCCTCGGTACTTTAGGACATCGGTTAGTTCATTCCCAACTAGAAGTTCTTGGCGGTTACGACACAAGTAAAACTGGAGATGTTGTAGCGACTATTTAGAGTGGATGGTTATTATTGGTTGGTAAGTGTGGGTTTGCGGAAAATTTTGTCTAACTCCTGTTAGTAATGCAACCATTGTAAAAGTTTGAACAACAAGTTTCGATTTTGTGGACAACAGGGAATACTTCGGTGAAACCTGATTAGGTGTCATCAGATAGCCGAAGTACCCCCTTTCTCTCTCTTCATTTTTGACTCGGTAATCTAAAACTAAAAATTAATACAACAGATTTTTCATGTCTGCAATAAAGGTTCAATAATAAAACCGGACACAAAGAACTTAATTATAAATTGCACAACGCACGCCATGTTACCACTTACAGATATTTTTGTTGTAGAGCGTTCGCCTCCGGCGGCTCCTTGAGCATCGCCCCCAGTAAATGCTCGAGGGACGACGTTCTACACAAGGTCAGTAACTCCAGAAAAAGCGAACACCTCAAATCCACCACACAAACAACTACTTACAGGAATAACTTCATCATGTCAGACCCAAAAATTAGACAGATTGCTTTCTACGGTAAAGGTGGTATTGGTAAATCTACCACTTCTCAAAATACCCTCGCAGCAATGGCAGAAGTTGGTAAACGCATCTTAATTGTCGGATGCGATCCGAAAGCCGACTCCACACGCTTGATTCTCCACTGTAAAGCTCAAACCACCGTATTACACTTAGCCGCCGAACGTGGTGCTGTGGAAGATATCGAACTTGAAGAAGTTGTAATTAATGGCTTCCGGGGTATCAGATGCGTAGAATCGGGTGGTCCTGAACCTGGTGTCGGTTGTGCAGGTCGAGGTATCATCACCGCTATCAACTTCTTGGAAGAAAATGGTGCTTACCAAGACGTAGATTTTATTAGCTACGACGTATTAGGTGATGTGGTTTGTGGTGGTTTCGCCATGCCGATCAGAGAGGGCAAAGCCCAAGAAATCTACATCGTTACTTCTGGTGAAATGATGGCGATGTTTGCTGCTAACAACATTTCTCGTGGTGTTCTTAAGTATGCTCACACAGGTGGTGTCCGTTTAGGTGGTTTGATTTGTAATAGTCGTAACACTGACCGGGAAGATGAACTGATTAGCACACTAGCTGCTCGGTTAAGCACCCAGATGATTCACTTTGTCCCCCGCGATAACATCGTGCAACACGCAGAGTTACGTCGGATGACAGTAAACGAGTATGCACCTGATAGCAACCAAGCTAATCAATACCGCATATTGGGTGACAAGATTATCAACAATACAAATTTCGCCATTCCTACACCCATTGAGATGGACGAACTAGAAGAATTGTTGATTGAGTTTGGTATTCTCGAAAGTGAAGAAAATGCCGCGAAAATGACTGCCGCAGCTGGCGCAGCAAAAGATGCTGAGAAAAAGCAAGAAGATGCTGAAGGTGAAGCTTTAGAAGCACTGAAGAAAGGAAACGTAGAGATTGTTGCTGGTAGCGAGAAGAAGTAGCACTTCTCAATTAGTTAGTGGGCTGTAAAAGCCCGCTTTCTTGTCAGTCGTTTCAATTATATGGAGGTAGCTTGATGGTTGATATTTAATGGTGTAGTGAATATAGCGAAACAAATATTTTAGTTTCCATGTTCTCCTCAAATGGGTTGGTTACTCATATTAGGGAATGGAAAAAGCTTTTTTTCCATTCTCTTTTCTTTCCTTTTAGTTATTGAAGAAACTTAGGTATTTTCGCTAGTTATATCAGTATCATTTTTCTGGAAAAGTTTATAATTGAAGTAGACAGGTAAAGATAAAAGTAAAAAAATTAGGTTGGGTGGAGCGAAGCGTAACCCAACGATAATGTTGGGTTTCACTAAGTCCCAAGGGGACACGCTACGCGAACGTTCCACCCAACCTACAGAAAAAATTTTATCTGCTTATAGCAAGCTTATGAAATAACTTATAATTGAAGTAGACGGGTAAAGTGATTTGCAACCCCATATAAGTACCTATTGTTATTGGGTTTTAACTCATTTTCCTAATTTACAAAGATACATTTAATTATTAGTAATTTCCTAAGTTGGATATTACAAATAATGCCCTAAATACCGCTACAATCCAGGAATTTTTTTATTTTTGTAATTCCGAATCTTTAATTATTGGTCTCAATTATCACATGAAACCTTCCACAGAACAAATTAACGATTTACCCGCTCCATCAGGACGCGAAGGTAATACTCAAAATCAGAAAAAGCCCTCTACCCTATCTCAACCGGGTACAGTTCAAGGGGGTTGTGCTTTTGATAGCGCCATGATTACCCTACTACCAATAAGTGATGCTGCTCATGTAGTTCACGGACCGAGTGGTTGTGCTGCTTCGATGTGGGGAAGTTCGACGAGTCTTTCTTCTGATTCAACACTTTATAAGACTCGCTTTACTAGTGAAATTGAAGAAAACGACATCATTTTTGGTGGAGCGAAAAAGCTCCGTAAAGGCATTCTCGAATTGCAAAGACGCTACAATCCTGCTGCGGTATTTGTCTACTCTACTTGTATCACTGCGATGATTGGCGATGACATCGAGGGTGTTTGTCGTGATGTGACTGAGGAAACTAAGATACCAACTATCCCCGTACATTGCCCAGGATTTATTGGTACTCAAAGTCTAGGTCATCGCGTTGCTGGTGAAGCTTTGTTAGAACATGTTATCGGTACGGCAGAACCAGATATTAGTACGGCTTTTGATATCAACTTAATTGGTGAATACAACATCGCCGGAGCAATTTGGAACGTTTTGCCGCTATTAGATAAATTGGGCATCCGAGTTTTAGCAAAAATTACAGGTGATGCTCGTTACCAAGAAATTTGTTACGCTCATCGTGCCAAGCTGAATGTGGTACTGTCCTCCAAACCACTAACCAGCATGGCGAAAAGGATGCAGAAGAAGTTTGGTATTCCCTATATTGAAGAGTCTTTCTACGGTGTAGAAGATATGAATCGATGTCTACGGGATATTGCGGCAAAATTGGATAACGCAGATTTACAGGAGCGCACAGAAAAGCTGATTGCACGAGAGACTGCTGCTTTAGATGAGAAACTGGCTATTTATCGCACTCAATTACAAAACAAGCGCATTGTCCTTGATATCGGCAGTTTTAAGAGTTGGTTGATTATCTTTGCAGCTAAGAAATTGGGCATGGAAGTCATACCCATTAGTACAAAGGAAATTACTGAAGACGAGCAAACCAGAATTAAAAGTTTGCTAGGTCGGGAAAGTATAGTTCTTCAACACGATAGTTTAGAAGAAATTCAGCTTCTTATTAACGAGCATCAAGCTGATATGTTGATTGCCGATCGCCGCTATCAATACAGTGCGATCGCGTACCCGCGCTGCGCTTCGATCGCATCCGCTGGCGCGATCGCATCTCAGATTTCTTTCCTCGACATCAATAGTGAACGGAATCATCCCTATGCAGGTTATGCGGGGATGTTAGAAGTAACAAAAGAACTGTATGCAGCTTTTTCTAACCCAGTATGGGAACAACTGCGTCAACCGAACCCTTGGGATGAGGAGGTATAAAAATGGCAATTGTTAGTCTTACCAGTACATCGGTTGCGGTAAATCCCCTCAAGCAAAGCCAAACTTTGGGTGGAGCTTTAGCCTTTCTAGGATTAAAGGGAATGATGCCGACCTTACACGGTTCGCAAGGTTGTGCGGCTTTAAGCAAAGTAGTACTTATGCGACATTTGCGTTCCTCGATTCCTCTTTCTACAACAGCGATGACAGAAGTTGCGACTGTTTTAGGTGGTGAGGAAAATGTCGAAAAAGCAATCCTGACTTTAGTAGAGAAATTCCAACCAGAAATTATCGGTTTATGCACCACCGGATTGATGGAAACTAGAGGGGATGACATGGGATGCTTCCTCAAGGAGATTCGTCACCGTCATCCAGAATTGGATTATTTGCCGATTGTGGTTGTCTCCACACCGGATTTTAAAGGTACATTACAAGATGGTTTTGCTGCTACGGTAGAAAGTATAGTTAAAACAATTCCCCAGAAAGGCGAAAATCTTGGTATTTGTCCGAAACAAATTACTATTTTGGCTAGTTCTGCTTTCACTCCAGGGGATATACAGGAAATCAAAGAGATTATTGCGGATTTTGGACTCAATCCCATCATTGTACCCGACCTTGGAGCCTCATTAAATAGTAAGATCGAAAATTCCCACAGTCCTATTACTACTACTGGTACAACCATTGAACAATTGCGTGCAATTAGTAATTCTGTGTGTACTTTGGCGTTAGGTGAAAGTATGCGGGGTGCAGCACAAATTTTAGGACAGAAGTTTACTACACCATACGAGGTTTTCAGGGAATTAACGGGACTAAAAGCTACAGATAAATTCTTACGAACTTTGGCGCATATTAGTGGCAACACCATACCAGAAAAATATCGACAGCAACGCACTCAGTTACAAAATGTCATGTTGGACACTCATCCTTACTTCGGTTGTAAGCGAGTATCCTTAGCACTGGAGCCAGATTTACTGTGGTCAACAATTAATTTTCTGCAATCAATGGGAATGCAAATTCATTGCTGTGTCACAACCGCACGTTCTCCACTACTGGAAGAACTCCCGACAACTAGCGTCACAATTGGCGATTTAGAAGACTTTGAGCAACTTGCCAGTGGTTCAGATTTACTAATTACTAACTCTCATGCGGATGCTTTAGCACAACGTCTAAATATTCCTCTCTATCGTCTGGGGATTCCCATTTTTGACCGCTTAGGTCACGGTCAATTCCCTAGAGTTGGCTATCGAGGTACGATACAGCTTTTATTTGATATTGGCAATCTATTGTTTCACTCTTGAAATGAAAGTTATATCAAGTTCGGATGATTGCTTATAATAAAATGCGCGTTCTGTAGTTCTGTAGGTTGGGTGTAACGTTCGCGTAGCGTGTCCCCTTGGGACTTAGTGGAACCCAACATATTTGTTGGGTTGCGCTCCGCTCCACCCAACCTACGTTAATTATAAGTTTTTAAGCGTACATGATATTAGACATTAAATCAAGTTGGAAATTGTGAGTTATGAAGCAATGTCTTAGTAACCCTCGCTGTCTCTGGGCAGGAGAAATTAATTCTAGTTAAATCTTTAACTAGACATGATATTACTTCTGCAAAATTCTTATGTTTATCTCTTCATTAATTACTTTAACTATTGGCATAATTTGTATTTTCATTAGTACAAAAATCGCAGATGAAATTGGTCAGCTTATAGCCATACTATTTGCTTTATTATTTATGGTTATAAGCTTGACTCTTTCACCTGTGCCACTGGAATTGTTGGGTATCCTCGTTTTACTACCACAATTTAAAATTAGGTAATTGCGATCGCGTCTGGCACACACAAAGCGGGAGTATCGCACTTTGCATAGTTTCTATAGAGCATCGTATTTCTTCATCTGTCGCTTTAACCCCAAAAAATCCTACTCCAACAAGCGGCGTTTTTGACGCAGTTTCAAAATCATGATTGAAGCCCCACCAACTAAAAAGCCGGAAGTCATCGATGGTTCGGGAACTTTGGTGACTACAAATGAAAGCTTGTCAGCATAACCATCATTGACACGTCCACGAACATAATTCATATTCAAAGCAACATTAACTTGTCGTGAACCAACAGGAAGAATACCTTGAGTAGACTTAAATAATAAACCTGTGGCGTTGTTTCTTTCTTGTGGAGTGGGTGAAGCAATACTTGTTTCACCCAGAGACAGACCATCTTGATTTAAAAAATCAAGACTCAGCACTACATTATCTAGGTCAGTGGCATATCCACCTAACCAAGCACCCAAATTGTAAGCACCTTCACCTGTATCAATAATAGAGGCAAGGTCAGTCACATTGATTAATTGAGAAGCACTCGAAGAACCTCTGTCACCACCGAAGAACAAATTATTGCCACGATTCTCTGCCCCAGGACTGTTCGCGTCGGGAAGTCCACTGACACGCACTATAGACCCAGGAGCATTAGAAAATTCAAAACCACTTGCCCCGTAGCAAAGTACACTAAAGCTACCAGTTGTTGTCCAAGCGGGAATACTAGGTATAGCAGAACCTACAGCATCTCCAACTGGATCGCAAGCACCTTGCTCGGCATTACCGTTCACTATTAGGTTTTTGCCCAGCACTGCGTCTTTAACCATAGTGGCAGCATAGAGGGAATGACTAGTAAGTAAATTTAACGTTAATCCTGTTACTAAAACAACTCCAGTTTTAACTATCTTGCGAGATAGAGATGAGAAAGTATTTTGGTAAGTCATAAAGACAATTCCTTATTTTGAGAAGAATTTAAATTAGTGAAAATAGGGTTACAGCAGTTCTTTTGTAAATAAACCATATGTAGGGGCACGGCAGTGCCGTGCCCTTACGACTTACAATAAGCACCTATCTTAACATTCTGTTTTTT
>QQTW01001659.1_pt1 | contig 15776 bp, 15 predicted proteins | sample 1904831 | NCBI WGS metagenome assembly QQTW01 (sample SAMN09435610, study PRJNA476489) | Subsurface metagenome, whole genome shotgun sequencing project. | reverse complement strand
GAGCAGATGCGCCGGCAGACCACAAAATGGGGTCCAATCTTGCTGGACCTGCTTTCGACAATCAAGGGTGATTCGTGGGAGCGTAAAGAACCAATGATTGTTGGCTATCAATTGGGTAACGTGACTGAAGAAACGGTCACGCAGGCTCTCAAGGGAATCGTTCAAAATCTACAGTTGGAGACACCTCTTCAGAATCTTGTTGTTGGCAGCACGACGACTTCAATTCCAGCGCGTCACCTCGACAGACTCGAGCAACCCAAGTTGGAATCGGCCTACAGCAAGATTCTGGATCAAGTCTTTGGTGAGCGTCTCTACATTGCCAACGCGCTAGGGTCCAGCCATACCGGCATCTCGGCACGAATAGCAACCAGCCCAGAGTTTGGGTTTGGGTCATTGTTGGCCCGTCAAGAACATCGAGAACGTCTACTCAAGGAGGTTCACAACGCCCTCAAGTCGCGTCCATTCGCCACCGATACTCCACTCAACTGGCTGTCTCAGTGGGCACTGAATGCAAATCACCGACAAAAAGCGAACGGTCTTGCTCAAGAAGTCATTGCCCGATTGGCGGTCGATGGCTCGCCGTTAGCCTCCCAGCTTTACTGCACGAGAGGGCTGTTCTTCAAAGAATCACAGTGGTTGATTGGTTCGGACGCTTGGGCCTATGATTTGGGGAACTCGGGAGTGCACCATGTCATCGCCTCGGGTGCCAACATCAACATGCTCATTATCGACTCGCAACCATACTCGGAGCGCTCAGCGGCAGATGCGTATCGACGCAAGAAGGATATTGGGCTCTATGCCATGAACTACGGGAACGCCTACGTTGCTTCCGTTGCCGTCTACAGCTCGTACACGCAGGTTTTGCAGGCGATGATTGAAGCCGACCAATTTGAGGGCCCGTCCATCGTTCTGGCATATCTCCCATATCACAAGGAAAATGACTCGGCTTTGACGGTGCTGCAAGAGACCAAGAAGGCGGTCGACTTGGGGTACTGGCCTCTGTATCGATGGAACCCACAAAAGGACGACCAGGCCGAGCTTCGCTTCGCGTTGGATTCGGAACGCCTCAAGGGCGAGCTCCGGGAGTTTCTACGGCGGGAAAATCACCTCACCCAGCTGATGCGGCGCAATCCGCAGTTCTCCGCAAGTCTTTCCGAGTCATATGGGTCTGAAGTGCGAGCTCTGCAGAAGCGGAAAGCCAGGGACGCGTACAACAAGCTGTTGGAAGGTTTATATGGGGCTCCACTGACCATTCTCTATGCGTCGGATAATGGAAACGCGGAAAGTCTGTCGAAGCGGCTGGCCGCCCGAGGCAAAGCTCGGGGTCTGAAGACGATGGTCATGGCCATGGACGAATATCCCTTGGAAGATGTCACGACGGAAGAGAACCTGGTCTTGATGACGAGTACTGCCGGCCAAGGAGAGTTTCCTCAAAACGGACGCGCCTTCTGGGATGCAGTCAAGAACTCTACCGATCTGGACTTTTCCAAGGTTCATTTTGCCGTCTTCGCACTGGGTGATAGTCACTACTGGCCGAGGAAGGAGGACAAAATATATTACAACAAGCCAGGAAAGGATTTGGAGGCAAAGGTGGAGCTTCTGGGTGGCAAGAAGCTGACGGATATTGGCCTCGGCGACGACCAAGATCCAGATGGGTACCAGACTGGGTATGCTGAATGGGAGCCCAAATTGTGGCGAGCGCTGGGCGTGGACAACGTTGAAGGCCTTCCGGAGGAGCCGCCACCAATCACCAACGAGGACATCAAGATTGAGTCGAACTATCTTCGAGGGACGATCGCGGAAGGACTTCGGGACGAGTCAACGGGTGCCATTTCAGCCAGTGACCAGCAGCTGACCAAGTTCCATGGAACATACATGCAAGACGATCGGGACCTTCGGGACGAGCGAAAAGCGCAGGGCTTGGAACCTGCATACGCGTTCATGATCCGATGCAGGTTGCCGGGGGGGGTGGCCACACCGTCACAGTGGCTCCAGATGGACGCTATCTGCAGCGCGTACGGAAACGAGACGATGAAATTGACGACTCGGCAAACTTTTCAATTCCACGGGGTCATCAAGGGCAAACTACGACCAGCCATGCAGGCGATCAACAAAGCCCTGATGACGACGATTGCAGCATGCGGGGACGTCAACCGAAATGTCATGTGCAGCAGTCTGCCCGAACACTCGCGTTTGCACCGCGAAGCACATGCCGTGTCGAAGCGGATCAGCGATCATCTCCTGCCGTCGACGACTGCTTATCATGAGATTTGGCTCACAGACGATGAGGGCAAGAAAACACAGGTGGCCGGGGATGCTGTTGTCGATTACGAGCCGCTGTATGGACCCACCTACCTCCCTCGAAAGTTCAAGATCACTATCGCTGTTCCCCCGCACAACGATACGGACGTGTATGCCCACGACATTGGTCTCATTGCCATCCAAAACAGCGATGGCGGACTCGATGGCTTCAACGTGCTGATCGGTGGCGGCATGGGCGTGACACACAACAACAAAAAGACGTATCCCCGAACGGGTAGCATGCTAGGCTACATGCCTGCCGACAAGGTGCATCTTGCCTGTGAGAAGGTCATGCTCGTGCAACGGGACCACGGCGATCGTAAGAACCGAAAACACGCCCGACTGAAATACACCATCGACGACATGGGTCTTGACGTATACAAAGAGAAAGTCGAGGCATTGCTCGGCGAGAAGTTTGCCAAGGCACGACCCTTCTCATTCGACAGCAACATCGACACCTTTGGTTGGCAGAAAGACGAAGAGGGTTTGAACCACTTTACCTTCTTCATCGAGAACGGGCGGGTAGAAGACACGGCCGAGTTCCCGATGCGGACCGGGTTGCGGGAGATCGCCAAGGTGCACGAGGGCGAGTTTCGATTGACGGGCAACCAACACCTGATCCTCAGCGGAGTGACGGACGAGGACCTACCCACAATGAAAGACATGCTGGTTAAATACAAGCTCAACAACGTCCAATTCTCGGGTCTACGTCTCTCGTCCTCCGCCTGCGTCGCATTTCCTACATGTGGTCTCGCCATGGCCGAAAGCGAGCGGTATCTTCCCGAACTGATCACCAAGCTCGAATCCACCCTCGAAGAGAGCGGGTTAAGGCACGACAGCATCGTGATGCGCATGACCGGGTGTCCGAACGGGTGTGCTCGGCCGTGGCTCGCCGAGGTGGCATTCGTTGGGAAAGCGTATGGGGCATATAACATGTATCTCGGCGGTGGATATCACGGACAGCGATTGAATAAGTTGTACCGAAGCAGTATTCAAGAAGCGGAGATTTTGGAAATAATGAAGCCGTTGTTGAAGAGATATGCGTTGGAGAGGCTCGAGGGAGAACGGTTCGGGGACTTTGTCATTAGGATCGGCATGATCAAGCCGACGACGGAAGGGAAGACGTTCCATGATGATGTGAGTGTTTATCTTTGAAGTTAAATTGAAGTAGCTTGGGGATTGCGAGGCTAGGTTGTTGACGATGGGTATGCTATAGGTCGCCGAGGAGGAGGAGCCAGACGAATGAGTGAGTGATAAGTTATAACTTTCTCGTTGTTTGGCTTGTGATGCTGTGATCAAATCCGGGTTGTTTGCATGATAGGCTTTGGGAGGGAATGTTCATTAATATCAATTCATCCGTTGTTACGGTCAGGTCGTCGGCGTTGGCGTTGGTAACGAGAGGTGGTACCTTTGATGGACGGGAAAAGTTGATTCTAACGGGATCTCAACGGGCACTACTCAATTTGATTCTGTTTCGATCATTCTTCAACCACTGATTTAGTCTATACAGTTCATTCCCTACGCGTTGATCGTTCCCATTTCATCTTAGACTTCAATAGTTGGTCGGTCGGTGGCATACTTAGTTTTTCAGCCAGAATGCACGGTTCTTAGGGTCTACATGCTGCACGGATAGGGTTTGGTGTAGCTATAGTAATAGCTAACTCCATTTGCAGGATCTCCGGCGTCCAAATAACATCTACCAAAGTCTTGACCTTCGATAGAATGAAACGAAAATCAAGCAGGTAACTTCCAATCCTTATAAGTCCACTTCTCAGTCACCGTCACCTTACGCGCCTTCGGCTGTTGAATCGGTTTTCGTGACTCCATTCGTCCCCGCATGATCGCGGACCGGAAACGATCTCGGAGCAGGTTTCCTTGGGGTTTGAGCTGGCGAAGAGATTCTTGTAATTCGGATGGTAAGATGAATTCGAGATTCTCTTGGGCCAATCTTATCCCATTTTTTTTAATCAGTTGACTTATCAATAATAGTTGCGGAAGATAAAGAAATTTGATGCGGTACGTAAGAATTGGATAGGAAAGGTGGGCAGTTGAATTAGCATGAGAGTATAAAACATACGGAGCTTTGCCGAGGCCTCTTCGACGCAGTACCGTCTCCCCTTCCTCGTCGGAGGACTCTTCCGCGCGCTCATTGGCAGTGATCACAGCCGACTTTTCAGACTGGTTCCGTCGTCCATCAAGACTGCGGACAATCTTCTCAATCTGCGCAGCTTCCTTAGCACGTTGTTTCATCCTCGCTTCTGCAATCGCCTTCTGCTCAGCTTCCTTTCGACGAGCAATCTTATTTCGCTGCGTTCGCGTTTTTCGCTCCGGTCGTTTCTTCTGTAGTTCCGAGACCGCAACCGTTCGATTATCATCATCGATTTCGCTCTCGAAGCCTTCCCAGACGCTCTCATCCCCTTCAATAGTCCGTTCATGGGCCTCGGCTTCTTCTCGTGCTCTATCAACGCGGACTTGGCGCTGGGCTTCCTCCTCTGCTTCCTTTCGTCTCTTGAGCTCCGCTTGAACCTCCTCTTCACCCTTTTTAATGAACGCTTGGAAGTATTCCGTTGATTGAGGATTGTAGCTGATTTCCGGCTTGGGTTTTTTCACAGCGGGAATCTCTTTCCCACTTGCGGCTAGAGAAATGGGGTCTCTTTTCAAAGTAGCGGGTTCCTTGATGGGCTTGGCCGGTTCCAGAAAGGGGAACGACGAGCGCCATGCGTCTTCTTTGGCCGTCTCATCGTTCTTCCACAGATCTGTACCAGCTGTGGGACTCTGCTCTTCGATATCTTTCGCCCGCGCCGCATCCCCTCCGTGCGCAAACTTCTTGAGCCGCTTCAGCTCTTTCTGACTGACCCCACCTGAGCGAAGTCGTTTCTGTTTCGGCTCTAATACGCCATCGGTGATTTTGGAGGACGCCCGCTTGTGCGAGTCAACGGGAAGCACGGCGGAGCGTTGTGCCAGGATCTCATCCGCCTTCAATGGCTTATGTTGCTTGTGATATTGCCGCTGAATGACCTTGTCTCCAGCTGTATCGAGACTGAACAGCTCAGAGGATGTTTTTTCGGCAATCACTCCACTGAGGAGAACGTCAGTAATGCATTCGGTGTTCAATAAGTACACTAATATGTATTTTTTGTTTGACGAACGGACCCTTTGATGACTTCGTCTCGGACAGTGTCTAGGCCCTCCTCGACAGCTGTCAAGTCGACGTGCTTTCTCCATGCTTTCTTGCCCTTTCTTGAGGGCTGCTTAAATTGCTTGGGCGGCGCTGTCATTGTAGCCATCTGTCTTGCTCTTTGATGTCTTTCTAGGTATCTATGGTAGTTCTCAGTGAGTGTCGCCTTTAATAGCACCCTCGACCTCGGTATCGATTGTGGGATGACTAAGCATTCTTCTCCGCCGCAGCTTCTTTCCAACTCGCGCTGACAGGACATCCCCGAGGATTTTAAATCAGGGCGTGGTCCTGAGAGACAACCTCAAATATGGCAGCATCACAGACGACCATGGGGTCGTACTCGAATCCACTCAAGAAGTTCAAGTATGTACTTCACACCCGTTCTATTGAAGTTCTTTACTAACAATGTTTATACAGATTGGTTTTCCTGGGCGAGCAGAGCGGTATGTCGATATCCGGAGTTCTCTATCTCGCGGTATGCAGTTTTCAAACCATACTGAACTCAGCCAGTTGGGAAAACATCTCTCATCACCCGATTCATGTACGATTCTTTCGACAATATGTATCAAGCTACGATCGGGATCGACTTCTTGTCCAAGGTGTGTGACTGAGATTCATTGAGGATGCATTCTGCATATGTTTTGCATATAGGCATGCATATGCACAAGCAAGCAAGTTCCATTGAAGCTAAGCGAAGCCCCAGACGATGTATCTCGAAGACCGAACAGTCCGATTACAGCTCTGGGATACCGCCGGACAAGAACGTTTCCGAAGTTTGATACCCAGCTATATTCGAGATTCGAGTGTTGCGGTGGTGGTCTACGACATTTCCAGTACGATTTGCCCCATTCTCTGTCCCTGAGCATTCAAAGTATCCATGAGACTCGTCAGAAGTTGAACCAAATAGATGCAAAATCATTCCAGAATACTCGAAAATGGGTCGACGACGTCCGAGGCGAGCGCGGTAACGACGTCATTATCGTGCTGGTGGGTAACAAGACCGATCTTAACGACAAGCGAGAAGTCACGACCCAACAAGGTGAGGACGAGGCCAAGGCACATAATCTGATGTTCATCGAGACGAGCGCAAAAGTGGGGCATAATGTCAAGAATTTGTTTCGGAGGATCGCGCAGGCATTGCCGGGGATGGAGACGGAGACCAGTCAGGGCGGGAGTCAGAGTAGGTCTTCTCACCGGTCTTCTCCTATATGTTGGGATATATGTTGGTGTGTGTTGGTATGTTCGCTAATAACCTGCGCAGTGATCGATGTCAACATCAACCCTTCGCAACCGCAAGAGAGCAGTCAATGCCAATGCTGATGATCCTCAACCTCTTTCATACATCTTTTTTCTCTTTTCTTTCAGGTGCATTTAGCCATACCCCGTTTCTTTAAACCTCTTCCATATTCGTCACTACCCTGTCAACTTGACCTTCGGAACGTTTAGATTTCGGTGGTCGTCGTTGCCATGGCGTTTTCTATCCGGTGGGGGCTTCTCCATTTTCCTCTTTCAGCATTATCATTTCCTGTGTTTGCTTCGGCCCAATCATAGTAACCTCTTTGTAATTCGAGTTCTCACAGCTCATCTTCATTTGCCGTTCAGCCCACCGCCTATCATTCTACGGCTGTTATCATCTTCTAGCGTAGGTCCATGATTCATCACTTAACTACTTTGGACATCTTTTAGAAGGGAGTCCACCTGAGAACGATTAAAATCCTAGGCTTACCCAGTACAGTCATCCACTCAAATATTTCGTAACCCTCGCTCGAAGGGCAACGCAGCTGGCTTTTTCACATTCGATGAAGGTGAGAAAATATTGTTTTCAGCTATACACCACAAGAAGGACGCCAACGTCGCGAAATTGGTTACCGAGTCATCAATCAACACTCGCCTCGAATTTTAAAGTTGTAATTCACAATAAGACAACTATCGATACAGACCGCAACCCATAACCTGAAAGGTCCAATCTCCGTTTGTGGTGCTCTATGTACTAGGATGAACAATAACAAAACATACAGTCTCTATCCAAAACAAAACATCAAAAAACATGCACGACAAAAACCTCTCATGACAAACCAGTCTGCCACCTCGGTACCTGCAGATTTGAAGGCAACGGCGGCCCTGTCCCACTTCGTCTGCGTCGCTCCCGTTCCATCGGCCCACCATCAACACGAGCACCATCTTCTTCATCTTTGCGGAATTTCCCCGTCAATCCGACCGCCCAGGTCTCATCCTCATCTGCCGCACCACCGAGCCAATAACTCCGTCCGACAGCGACCATGACCCGACCGAGACGACCGGGCCAGCCTTGTCCTTCTCGCGTGCTCGTCGCGAACGGATTCGGACGAGACGACGCTGACGACGATGAATCTGGTTTCCGCACGACTGCGAGTCCAGTGTCGGATGACGTCGAGATGTGACGTCTCAGCACCGATCGTGCATACGCCATCACCACCAAGATGAAATACATCCGCATCGCCCACAGACTACAGATGACGATGATGCTCGTCATGCTCTCGGGCTGCAGCACACCATGGCCTAGACTGGGCGATTTCGTGGGCGTGCTGGACCACGTCCCAGCGGGTGTCCCAATCGCCACGGCGTCTTGGCCTGCAGTCAACCCCTTCGCGGGCGTCGCCACGACATCGACATGGCTAACGTTATGTTCGGGCGAAGTGAACCCGGCGGTGTCATCGATGGTTTTCCCGGCGTTGCCGGGTCCGGAGACCACATCCCCCGGTTCACTTCCCGCTTGATGCTGGCTGATGACCAGGAACCACGTCAATGCGAAGGCAGCCGTATAGCATGCGTTGATGGCCGAATCGATGATGTAGAACCAGGCTAGCGCCAGATTGTGTAAAGGTGATTGCGTGCGGATGTGCCTCGAGAGGTAGGCTGTGAGAATAAGGGCCAGGACGGAATAGATGTACATGGAGAGCTGCAGGGGTGAGAGCGACACCCCCGTAAGGAGCGCCAACAGCCCATAGATCCCAGAGACTTTGTTGAGGAGGAGACTGAGCGCGATCAACTCCGTGCCCGTACGGAGGGACATGAGGTAGAGGAATGTCTGTGAGAAGGTTCGTCAGCGTTGAAGAGGGAGATGGGATCGGGGTATGGATGGGGTATTTACCCTTGGTCGTGGCACCTGGAGGCGCATCCTGGAGAGAAACATGGCGAACACTCTAAGTGTAGGTGGTGACCGCTATTCGATCAGTAGATGGTTGCTTGGTATTGTTGTCGCATTCATAGGAGAGGAAGACGGGGATGGAGAAAGATGAGAGGCTTGCGCGTTGGGCTGAGATTGCGACGTGTAAGCAGACATTGTTTGCTTATATAAGCCAACTGCAGCACTTGCAGAATCAGCGACTGACGATGTTCGACAAACTGGAGCCCACCAATGACGTAAGGCTCCGTTGACCGTAACCTAGCGAGCGCGCGCCATAAACAATCGTGTTGGTCCACGCCAACAGATACAGCGATGTCCGCCGTCACGGATAGTGCTCTGCGAATGAGTTATCGCATTGGTCGTGGTGAGCAGGGTGTTCTCACGTTCGAGCCGTACAAATCCCAGTTACTTCCGCTCTGGCGATTTCGGACGGTAGAGCTGGCACGAAAAAGCTCCCAGGATCTATGGAGGGCGTTTCAAGAGTATGATGACCAAGGTGATTTTGTGGGCATGGACATGACCAGGAAATTCATTCAGATGGTATGTTGACTTATTAGTCACTACCTACTCGCGAACCCATATAGAGGAATTCAAATGAGTTGGAGAAACTCATTCACTTCATCACAGGGAATGACGAGAGCGAAGCGGTATGCCAATCATGCCGGGGGAAGAAAGTATTCGAAGCAGACAGGAGAAGAATTACCCAAATCTTCGACGCACAAGGATGCCGACGAGAAGCTTGCTGCGTCGGAAATATTCCGAGACATGTGGAATCGGTGTAGGCAACATGAGGGGTACTTACGCAGGAAGGATGGGTTTCTGCAGGAACAGAAACAGTATCTGAAAGAGCAGAAACAGCAACAGCAACAGAAAGACGCACGAAATGCGTGATGTTTGCCATGAACGAATGGGCACACAGGTGACGACCTGATAGAGTAGCTTGGGTTCAAGAGGGATACAGGAGAAAACAATGAAACAAAATCAATCCCTCCAAGCATCATCACGGTTTGGATGCTCTCTCATCATCAATCGGGCCTGGCTGGGAAAGGAATGCATCTTCGGCCCGATCCATCAGCTCAACGGTCAGCGGGCTAGACTCAGTCAGACGCACCTGCTCGGCGAACTTGATCCACTCCTCGGCCCCGATGAACGCATCGTCGTTCGCCTCGGGCGTTGCCTCGTGACCCCAGACAACAAATTCATCGAAGGAGGCCTGCTCTTCATATATTTTTACTTCAGCTGCAGGCTCGTCCATCTCTTCTTCAGCGCCCATGTCGTTCGAGCTTTCGTGTTCTGGTTGTGCGTGAAGTTTCTGGTTGGTCTTGACAACAACCGCTCCTGCACGCTGGTCAGGAGATGCTTTTTATATCTAAAAACCATGTCAAATACCCTCATATCCCTCTGGCACTTTCACGAGCTTTCCTTGTAATCTTCGACCTCGGAGATGTGTTACAAGTTTGCCATCTGGTTACTAGCTGAGCTATCATTATGCTTCTCCGCCGTGATTGGGAACATACTCTTGTCGATCTCAGGTGACCAAAGCCGTTCTGAAGCATTGACTGGTCCACTGTGTTGAACAACGCAGGGAAGCACATTTGGAGTGCACTTCGGTTTCGTTTTTTCGTCAACTTTCCTGGCCAGCATCTTTGTGAACGCTGTGTACGATTTTATCTCGTGCAATGGGTGGACGATGGGATGTCACACGGGCGACAGGAAACAAGGATCAGCTCAGCGGTAACCGCTGAATTATCCTCAGAATCTTCGTCGCACTGACGATGATGATGATATACTTTCTTGTCCCATCAGACTCTTGGCGACGACACGGATCTGAAAACAAGTGAGATATTGATGCGCGTGCATCGCGTAAATTGCGACGCGTTAAGTGATGCTAGTCCATATACGGCTAGTGTATCCGTGTCGCAGCATGCAGGTACCGATCACTGCGTCGATCCGTGGACCGAGATGCAATGCTTTTATCTTCAGCATTGTTGAATTGAGCCGGTCTGGGCACCTCGGGTTACGAGGTATTGAGCCATTTGCGGGTAAATTGGGCCTATTGTTGTCTATATAGTGAGGTCTAGGACCCCGAGTCCTAGAGAATCAGGCCGCCAGTCTATTGTCATTGCAACAAGCATGATGATGAAGCATTAAGGTCGCCAGTGGCCAACGATCCCGGTGTGAGTGAGTGTGTAAAACTCGCAACTTCGTGATAGAGATGTTCAATTGCTAGATGCGCACAAACTGACAAGACGAAGGTCTTTAGATAATCCAACAGCAAATATATTACTATTAACCGAAATATAGCGTGGGTATATATCTATACAGAAATGTAGTGCGGAGTAATGGCCGACATGGAAGAAAATGCGCCGTGTCTTACCACGCGGCTAAGAAAATGAATGGAGCAGCTCAACAACGACAACGAGTGTTCGTCGTCATACTAATGGACGGCAAACGAGTCTCCATCGTAAGGGCGATGATAAGATACTGCTCTGCAGTAACCGCTCACTCCTACTCGATGCCTTCGTTGCCCTGACAGCGAAGAATACCTAACCTCCGTGACCTTGATGATAATATAGCCTCTCTTCACCACTCTTACCAGGAAGCGAACCTCTACCGTCGTCGCAGTCGAGATAATGATGACCCTAATTCCTCCTCTTCTTGCTCTTCTTATTCTTTTTACTCTTCTTCACCTTTGACTTGGTGACATTACCATTAGTCTCTTGAGGACCAGTTTTGGCCTGCAAGTGCGGCCATCGGCGAGCATGTTCCGTCTCGAAAGCGTTTTTGTGTTGGCGGTACAACAACATGCACACTCTTGCGTCTTCGACCTGGAACATGCAGATATAGAATTAGTTGTGCTAGTTAAATGTGAGAGAACCAGGTACTGACACTCGAATGCGCTCCTCGCTGGATGTCCAAGCCCAACATCTCCTGAGCCAGTTTCTTCAAAGCAGGCGATTGACGTGGATAGATGGGATGTCTCGCCGTATCACGAAGATTATGTCCGGGATGATCCAAAAACAGTACTTTCAGATCATTATGTATCGCGTGTCCGATCAGAACTCTCCCTTTCATCAACGCCGCGACGTCGTGCTGAACGGTCTCGAGATCGCGTGCCGCTGCCATGTGGCCTGACGTCACTCCACTGATGGCTGTTCGCCAGTTCGTAACTTGCTCTTTCGGGCGCACAAAAGAGTCGTAGACCTGGTCGCCATGGTAATTGACGATGCTCACGCGCGCCAAGACGGAGCGCTCGTCAACGCTGAAGCGTTCTGAGGCAGTACCTCCGACGCCGACCATTTCACAGTCCATGGCAATATATCTGCCGAGTTCAACACTATTGACGCATGAGTACAATTGAAGACTCGACTTGTCAGAGAATAAGAACATACTGCCTCGACAGACCTGCGTTTACTTGTTCCACCCTCCGGTTCTCGAACGGTGCCGGTTTGGCACGCGAACTGTATGCTCGAGTAAGGTCCGCAGCAGGGATATCATTATCTTCTGCCCAGACAGCCAACGAGCCAGAATAGTGCTGCTTCGAATGGTCCGTGCCCTTTGTTTTTTCCACCTTGGGCATTTCGTTCCTGACAGCTGGTTTTGCCGCCGATGGCCTCCTCCTCCGCTTGGAGATGGGTTCTGCTCTTTCATAGTTGTTGGCCCTTCTTTTCCGAGTCATTGAAGCTGACGAGTTTTGCAGACTTAGTTGAAGCTTCTTCCAATTATTTGATAGCTGAGTCGGGCCCATTACACATTCGTCGGCCGGGGCATGCTCTGAAATGAACGAGTGAGGTTGGCTGTAAGTTTTTCCGAGGCACCGTGACTCAGCCCTACGCGCTTCACTCACCGTCCACGTGACTGTTATCGATAACGCGTTCACTACCGACAACGGTCCTTTGCGCGATGTAGAAGTGAGATTCAACTACGCCACTTCGCGACGGAATACAGCAGACTCATCTCATATCCATCAAGGTCAACCATGGCGAAGAAGGAGACCTCGTCGCAAGAGGCGCGTAGTACGCCTGATCTGGTAGAGAGAGGCTTTGCCAAGCTAGCCGACCTCAGGTGAGTGCCAAAGTCATTAGACCAGGTGTATATATATGTATGCATAGATGCGCTGACGCGACGTTAGAGTTGGGGTTCGGGTTTTTGTCGAGAGGGTGCGTTCACCGGTTCTCCAACATAAACATTCAAGTAATATTACTAACATCGTCTAGGATGATGAAAAGCGAAAGGCCGAGATCCTCTCGATTCGGGAGCGCAAAGGCCAGCTCGAATTCTTGTCAGTTGATATGGCACCATACGTGATATCACCAAATTCAGATTAAATCCTAACGACCAGCAGTGTCCACTTTGACAAATTCAACCGGCGTCTAGACGGTACATTCTTCCCTCCATCACATATCCATTCCTGTCAACTAACATTTCAGACTGGGTCCCGGCGAACCGAATCGACCTATCGCAAGAAGTAGAATGGCCGGCTCCCGAGAAGTCCGACAAGAGAAAAGGTCCAGCAGCAGCACAAAAAACCACCACCAAAACCGATGTCTCCAAGAAAGTCCCCAAAGGCCACAAACGTACTCAAACCTCGTCATCTCTGCGTGAGGCGTCCACTCCCCGCGAATTAGCCGCCGCCAACACTCTTGGCAAAGCTCCGCGTCCGTCAAAAGCCGGCGGTAAAGAAAACAATGGCTCCATCGCGATCGTGCAGACGGAAGTACTGGACTCCACCCCACGACCCGAGGATGATGAGATGGACGTGGATGAAGCCCAGGATGCAGCCGCTGCCGCCAAAGCCTCCGCGCCCGAGCACTACTCGCGCGAAGACGAGATCGAGAAACTCCGCACGTCGGGCTCCATGACGCAGAACCAAACCGAGATTTCCCGCGTCCGCAACCTCTCCCGGATCCAGATGGGTCAACACGAGATGGAACCGTGGTACTTCTCGCCCTACCCTGTCGAATTCGCTGAAGAAGACATGATCTACATCTGCGAATTCTGTTTATCGTACTACGGCCAGGAATACCAATTCGAGCGACACCGCGCGAAATGCACCCTGCTACATCCCCCCGGCAATGAAATCTACCGGGACGACTACGTGTCGTTTTTCGAAGTCGATGGCCGTCGCCAACGAACTTGGTGTCGCAATCTGTGTCTCTTGAGTAAATTATTCCTCGACCACAAGACGCTCTACTACGACGTCGATCCGTTCCTGTTCTACTGCATGACCACCCGCGACGAGAGGGGGTGTCATCTCGTCGGTTACTTCTCGAAAGAGAAAGAAAGTGCGGAGGGGTATAATGTGGCGTGTATCCTGACCTTACCGCAATATCAGCGTCGAGGGTTCGGGAAGCTGTTGATTGCATTTTCGTATGAATTGTCGAAACGAGAAGGGAAATTGGGCTCGCCTGAGAAACCCCTGTCGGATCTGGGATTGCTGGGTTACCGAGCCTATTGGCAGGAGACCATCGTCGATCTGTTGATGGATGGAAGAACGGATGTCACGGTGGAGGAACTCGCCGCGTTGACGTCCATGACCACGAATGATGTCTTGCATACCCTCCAGAATTTGAACATGTTGAGGTATATGGTGAGTTACTGGATCCCATCTTCATAGCTATGGCTGGGGGGACAAGTTCCCCCCTCCCCAGCTCTTTCCATATAAATGTATGCTAATGAATACATAGAAAGGTCAACACATCATCATTCTTACCAACGCCGTCCTCGCGCAACGAGACAAACTGGTGGAGAAAGAGAAAGCGAAAGGCAAGCGTCGAATCGAACCGGAGAGATTGCAGTGGAAACCACCGGTTTTCTCGGCTTCGAGTAGGACTTGGAATTGGTGAGGGTAATCTTCTTCTCTCTTTTCGTTTCATTCGCTTCTACGAAACTACGAAAGTAAGGGGTTATCAAGGGAGGAGTATCGAAAGTATCGAGCATCTGATTTGTGGGATTGGGTTGCACTTGGTGGTTTGCTCGGTTCCTGGTCGTTCGGGGGTTGGTAAGTGCGTAGGTGGCATCTGCGTTATTTGCCGAGTTGGTGTAAGTTAGGGTATACTATGATGAATTACTTGCTTAGGGAATGAACAGCTCGAGGGTGAGCATCTAGTTATCACATCGGGCTTTAGCAAACACAAGGGCACGTGGGTGACAAAATACACGGTACAGCTGGGCGGTAACTGCGTCATCATCATCATCCTTGCGACGAAAGGGAGCTTCGCCATCCTCGCGGTGAAGGTGTAAGTACATTGCGACGAAGATTAGGTCATTCGTCATAAGAGTGACGAAGGTTCCTTTGCTATAATGATGACGAAGCTCCCTTTCGTCGCAAGAATGATGAAGCAGGTACTGCTGAGCTGTCCGGTTAATTTTGTCACCCGCGTAAATGGGACTTATAGGGTTGCACTACACTACTGTACGACCTGTTACACGGCTTTATTTGATTTCCTATCCAATAGCTAACCTTTACCAATACTATATATTTCAACATTCTAGAACAACGCACTCATAATTCGAATCGCGCTCAAGCCCAAGATCATGCAAACGGAATACAAAATCGCCTCGGAACCGGGTAAGAACAGCATACTGCACAGCACGAAGGTGGCGTAGAGATAAACCCCCACGGCAATCGCCTGAATAAACGTGTTCCACCAACGCCAGCTGGTCTCGCTGGGAAACTCGACTCGGACGATCAACATATCGTTCTCATCGTCGTCATCGTCGTCAACGCCGTCGATAGGGTCCAACCGGGTGTTGCCGAGCAGTTGCCCGGCTTTGTTGTGTTGATGCTGCTGCTGCTGCTCAGTGGAATCCACCTGGCCATATCCCATGGGTTGCAACGGCACGCTCGCACTCGCTGGTTCTCTCCTCTTTCGAACGGAATAGCTCATCTTCAATAACTCCTTCCACGCCACCTTCCTTCTATTGACTTTCGTATGAACTTCGACGCTCCGCGCCATCGCCACTAAGCTTCCCATGGCGAGTATGCCCCAGGTCAAACCTGCGATGGGCCAAAAGAACAGCAGCCAACGATATTCACAGCGGAAGGTGACCATGATCATCGTGCCCACCATCCAATTACGCCATAGCATGATGCCTGCAATGGCAACGATCAGCGCATCAAGGGCGATT
>QQTW01001658.1_pt1 | contig 15777 bp, 14 predicted proteins | sample 1904831 | NCBI WGS metagenome assembly QQTW01 (sample SAMN09435610, study PRJNA476489) | Subsurface metagenome, whole genome shotgun sequencing project. | reverse complement strand
TCCCCGAAAACCTACCCCACAGAGAGCCATGCAAGCTGATCGATATCTCCAAATCGGTTCACAATGGCCTAAGACAGTCAGATGCTTTAACCTAACAGTTTCGCCGGAGAGGCCTTATTCGATATGCTACTTACTGGAACAATATCGGCGACAATCGTGTTGTCGAGCGCATAGAGAAAAATGCTGGAGAGTGTACCAAGCACGACAAGAAACCACTGTTTCCAGATCAGATACCGAATCCGCAGTTTGCTGGGCGCGCAGGGGAAACAAGACAACGTACAGAAATCCCGTGGACATTCCTTGGTGATTGCTCAACGGCTGCATCGGGCCCTACCAGATCTCCTTTTTCGGCATCGCTTGACTTGCGATCAGAGTCAGGCGGTGTCATCGTCGACATCTTATGATCCTCCATCGGAACGACAAACTTCAGTACAGTCGAATACGAGGGGCGAGAAGTGGAAACGAGAAATGAATGAAGAATAAAAGAGGGCTTTCTACGGCAGGAGACCTTAGGCACTGACCTATTTACCGTGAAGAGCACCAAGGCTGTCGAATTGGGCCCTAATGTTTACATTTACGATTACATAAGGCAGACAAGTCAGCACGTTTGCTTTGGTTTGCTTTGCTTCATAAGGTAAGGTAACGATTCGAGTCTGACAAATGAAGAACCAAACCACAGTGTAAAAGTATTATTATTATTACTGATTTACAAATCAACTTCGTGACTTAGAAATTAGAAATCAACTTCGTCTTACAAATCCACTCCAGCTCAGTCAACCCAACGCTCTTTGGTTACCAATCCAGACGGGCTATGGTAAGCCACCTCCTAATGATTCTAACTACTCGTAGTAATCTGCTAATACGAAGGTCAAGGGATCGGGCCGTTAATTACTACTAGCGTTGATACCTTGTAATTCTCCTAGCGTTACCTTTAAAGGTAAGGTAAGGGTACCAGGTACGGTATTGACGAAGGATGATGCATAACCTGGAAGGTACCCTAGCATGGCATGTGCATAAGCTTTCATGCACGTGCAATCTTGACCCGGCCCCTGCAGCATTCAGCCTTACCGAGATTCGTATCAAAGTCTAGAATTGTCCCGCTTAATTGACTTACGACAGCCCTAAGTCAAGCCACACTGCACTACAGGAGCCGCCCCTCATGCAGTCATCCAGAGAGCAAAGAACGTGCCGTCTATGATCACAACGGTCTTTCATCGTGGTGGGATGTTCCTCAGACTTGACGGTGAGGGTACCATCGGCAATGGGTAGTTCGTTAGCTTGACCAGCGAGGGGAGCGAGGATGTGTGGACTTCACCATGTTTGCTCTTGGGGGATGAGTCGTCCATAAAGACAGGTAATGCTTGAACGTCAAGCAAACCAAGAAGAACACGACTGTTGTTTGCCTCTTTCTCGAGAACTTCAATAAGTCCACTTGATATTCCATACTTTGCATCTACCTCAACATCGTCTTCTTCCACAAACCGTCAACATGTTAGGAAGCATTCTCCCCTTCACGGTACTCAGCCCATCCCTCTCCTCTCCCTGCCACTACAACTTCGACACTGACATGACAATCTTCTTCAGCCCGAAGCAGCGAACACCGTCAGCGAGTACTGCGAACAACACTCCAACAGCCTCCCACCATGGCTGCAAGAGCACTGGGACTGGACCAGCAAGTCCTTCAAAGATGCCGACAAAATGTCCTCCCACATCCAGGTGCGCCGTGCCCCCTAACAGAGGGGCTCGAATCATGTCATTGACGGACCATACCAGGGTGCCTGGATGATCTTCATGGCCGAAGATCGCAAAGCCCGCCGAAGTATGACACATACTCCACCCCTCTTGACTACTCCTCTGCACGCATCTAACACGACCGGTCCGCAGTCCTCGAGATCGGTTGCTATTCCGGCTACAGCGCTCTGGCCTGGTACGAAGGCACCAAATCCACACAAGCCGAAATCATCACGTTGGAACTCAGTCCGCAAATGATTGCTGCCGCGCGTCAGACATTTGATAAGTATCATGTCAATGATCGGATTAAGTTGATCGAGGGGCCTGCTGGGGAGTCGTACGTCTTTTCCACTTTCCTTCTGTCAAAAGGGTTGGGATGTGTGGATTGAATTGATGATTGGAAAACAGATTGGAGAAATTGACCGGCACATTCGACATCATCTTCGTCGACGCCAACAAAGATGGCTACGAAGCTTATGTCAAGACCATTCTCGACAAGAAACTCCTCGCGCCGAATGGGATTATTCTGTGCGACAACGGTACATATTCCTTTCTGCCTCCCTCTTCCCTCTCCGCCCCTTTTCCGCCATACCAACGCTGACTAAACTACCCACAAGTCTTCGCCCGCGGCCTCACCATAGCCGAAGACATCAACCCACACCTGGACCCATCGAAGCGCGAATACTGGCTCGCGTGCGGCAAGGCCCTCGACCATTTCAACAGATATGTTGCCAGCGACGAGAGGGTCGACGTTACCATGTTGCCGGTTTTTGATGGTGTCAGTCAGATTAAGTGGAAGGTTGGTTACGGACAGGGGGAGGGGATTAATGGTCATGGACAGGGGGCGAATGGGAGGGTTAATGGGGGTTTTTAAGGGGGTGTGGGATGGGATGGGATGGGATGGGATGGGATGGGATTGGGGGTTTGGTGAGGGGAGGGAGGGAGATAGCACGGCGGAAAGGTGTACAGAAAGCTGGAAACATGAACTAGATTAACTTATCAAATTCGAGAGCAAATGTCTTCTCACAATGCAAGGCTTCGAGACTCGGTCCATTGACCACACGGCCACTTTTCCCCCTCCGCAACTGCCTTTCTCAATCTTCCCATAAATTCCTGCCTTTTTCGGGCTTCTGCTTCTGCTTCTGTTTTTGCTTCTACTTGCTCGTCTCCGAGTGCTTGTATGAACCTATCGTCCAAGGTCAAACCCGAACTCTCATTTTCCTCTCTCACGCCCCGCATTCGCGCTGTGAACCGTGCAATAGCATGACGGGCAAGAGCGTGAAAAGGAAAAATTCGGCAGCCGTGCTAGTCTTCAAGGCGGAGAAGATCATAGACGTTATTTGAGCATTGGTGTTCCGCTCGGGCACAGTATTCCTACGGTACTCACATCGTCGGCATCTAACATGTCCTTCTATGATTGCATTCGAATCTGTGGTATAATTGCTCAGGTTCCATACATCAGTCTCGACATTCAATTACGAACCACAGACCGACCAAAACAAAAACGTCAATTGTGCGCGCGCTGCACGCTCAGTTGCTGGTAGAAGGAACAAAGAAACTAGATTTCGTGAGAAAGATAGATGGAGACAAAGACGAACGTCCAGCGCCGTATAAAGTAACGAAACACACGCCTGTTTCCAGGGGTTAAGCACATAGGCTCTGCTCCAACACCTCCCCAATTCACCTCCCTCACCCAAAAACGCATCTCTAGCCCTAACCCCCTTGACGACAGGCCCCGCCCCGCCTCACCGTAACGCACCGCACCTCCTGAGCACACCCCAAATCTCACCTCACTGCGCCGCCTCCACAACCCTCGTAGTAAACAACATATCCATATCGGTCTGCTTGACAAACCACAGCCCCTGAACACGCCACTCCCTCTTCGGATCCGCCAGCGCGAAATCATACCTTCGAACCAACTCCGGAACGACCTTCCACATTTCCATCAGCGAGATATTCTTGCCGATGCAGATGCGCGGACCGGCGCCGAACTATTTCGGCGTCGTGCAGGTGTCAGTTTTTTCATTCCCGGTAAGTTATTGGATTCGAACAGTGGTGATAGAGGGGACGCAACGCACAACAAACAAACACCTATGCATCTCCCTAATCCTGTCGGGCTCGCCCTCGATCCACCGCTCAGGTCTAAAGACATCGACGTCGTCCCCGAAAACCGCCTTGTTGCGCTGGATGACCCACGCGTTGACGCCGACGACCGTGTCCTCGGGTAAATGCACGTTGCACAAATCGACGCCGCCGGCCGGGACCAGCCGTTCGAGGACGAATCCGGTCGACGGGTGGATGCGCATTGCTTCGTTGATGACGGCCGATCTGACGTGCATGTGCGTTTCAGTGCGGGGAAGGGTCGGGTCGAATCCTGATTGGTGCTTGAGGATGGGGGCGGGACTTACAGGTAGGGCAGCCTTGCGGCTTCGGCGTAGGTGACCGGGTGGGATAAGGTCCCTGCGGCATCGGCGCTGTCGATTTCCGCGCGCAATTTGCGGTAGGTGTGTGGGTTCTTGCAGAGGTAATAGAGTACGGCGCGGAGGGCTATGGCGGTGGTGTCGGAGCCGGCGATGCTGGGTGATTTTCTTTGAGTTGGTGGGTTTCCACTGGTGCGGTCGGGGCGGGAGATATGATTACTTACACGTTAGTGGTGGTGATGGCGACGATCTCGTTGAAACTTAGTTTCTCAGGGCTGAGTTTGTGGGTGGTGAAGAGGTGGCCCAAGATGTCTTTTCGATCGACAGGGTTCTGTTGGCGTTCTTGGATCATCTTGAGCGAAAACTAGCGATTACTAGAGGTCAGCTGGAATCTCTTACCAGGTAAGTTCATGACGCCAGAAGGATGCACTGTACCTGCAAAACCTGATTGGCTTTCTCGAACCCTGGTACCAACTTCGGCAGGAGCGGATTTCCCAGTAGGAAATCGTGGAAAGCTGGGATTTGACCGATCTGTCGGTTATCCCTTCAGCAAGGCAGCCATCTTCAACTCGTTAGCTAAGTGTAAGAACTAACCACAGAGGCGTATTGCAAAATGATGTCTATAGCTGCTATGTTGTTGTCTACGTCTGAACCAGTCTTCAAAAACCCCAGCTGACGTGAGAAATTGATCTCGCCCAAGACGTCAAAGGCGAAATATTGCAACCACTCGCTGATGTCTATTGGTTTCGCTCCGTTCTCCGTCACCTCACCTATTCGGGTCAGGAACAACTCTACACAGCTGTCCACATAAGGCTCTAGTTCGGTCAAAGCCGTCATGGAGTAAGCACTGGCAGCTGCTCTTTTCAACGTCGCGTGATAGCCGTTGTCCTGCGTGGTGAAGAGGTTTGGAAGCTTCTTTCCGTTATAAAATGCCTCTCCAATTGGATAGAAAGCCGACTGTGGGGGCCGTCAGCGAATGATTGAAACTAGGCCATGGAAGTAACCTTTCTGAAGACTGTGGTGAACCCATAGACTGCCTTCAAAGCCACCGGATCCGAGATCGAAACGTGGTTTGGCCCGATTCTCACCAATGGTCCGAATTTCTCATGTACGGCGATGTTCTGCTGCGGCATATTTTGCTTCAAGACAGCGGTGAGTTTCCAGAGGTTGGAGAAACTGGCCAAAAATGGACCTGGGACATCGCGTAATCCGCGACGATTTTTGACCAAGAAGAGGCGGACGATGACGAGAGAAATTAGGGCTAGGTAAGGATGTGCCCGCACACTGTAGTACAACTGAAGCAAGACATCTCTGACAACTGCTGTCGATTGAGGCATTCTGCACGAGCACTGAAGGCTCTGGTATGACTACGGATATAATGATGAAAGGCGAAGCAATGTGACAAAGCTTGAACCCTCAGTCGTCGAGGATGCCACTTTTTCTGTCAACGTCTGTCCGACGAGATCTATTAATTGAAAACGCATAGTTGAAAGTTCTGCCCTAGCTGATACAACTCCCATCAGAGTTCGCGTCTTCCATCTGGGAGCTTGAGGCTATCCGCCTTCCAAGCCGTTGCATATTCCGTATTCATGCATCGTAACCACAACGTGCAATGTCATGTGAGCTGAGGATGTTGATTTGCAATGTGCCCTAAAGTATCGTAGAGCTCGATTGTTCAGCAAAAAGCCTGTGTTGCTTGGTCATCGTCGTTGTCCAGCCTGCTTACCTGATCCATATGTCAGGTCATGATTGATGATAGGGCAGAAAAGTCAGAATTGATTATGTGAGTGAGAAGTTTGAATAAGCGGTAATATAACAGAAATCCCTGTAAGCCACGCGGGAACCTTACCTTAGATTAGCAGCCTGCGAGGCGAACCAAGGTACCCTCGTACCTTAGCCTCAACTCTAACCCAACGGAGCTGGACTCCGTGTCTGGGTTACGCAAACCCATGAAACCTTTGGGGGCTGATGTGTTGGGCAGTCTCGATATTGCGGCGAATACGAACTGCGTGCGTATCCACGGTGATCGTGATAGTGACCGTGAGAGGTAGTGGTGGTCCAGTATGGTTCAAGGTGCAGAGGATGTAGCTCGTAAAATGTTTTCATAGGTAGAAGCAAGGACAAGGGTCGGGGGCTGAAGAAAGGCGAAACCCTAAGTTGTCGCAAGAGATCACCATTTCCATCTATGCATTGAAAGTGCTGTCAGCGGCATCACCGAGTAGCATCCTTCGACCCGTGTGTGCCTAATCCCTTCAATCGGGCAATAGGGCGTGGATGATGTTGTAGATTTCGGGATCAAGCGGCCCTCCTTGGTTTGTGGCACGGTTCTCGAGGCATGCTTGTTTGGATCGACCATTTGACAGCTGTCAAGAACCAGAATCCAGGCAGAAATTGGCGTTTGTCCGGGCGACGTCTTTTGGTTTCCAGGCCTAGGAATATTCACACCGTCATTGCTCTCTCACCTTGAGATCCTCCAAGTGCCTAAACATCTTGGTGTCGAAGTCAACTTTGTTCACTCGCAATCGAATTCCTTCCAACCAAAGTAACACCTCAGTCATGTCTGCCCCAGAGCAATCCGCATCATCGACGTGTCTCGTCCCATACCTGGACCCCGCCACCTCGAAGACAGCAACTGCGGCTGCCATCGGTGCGTTGCCCTTTAGACGCAACATCTTTTGTCTCCTCGGTCATTCATCTGGAATTTTTCCGCCACTGATGGGGGTGTACTCCGCGCTCTTCAACGGCAAGACTCGAACCTTGCCTCTTCTCGATTGGCAGCTTGTCGTTTTGCGAATTGCTGCCGTCTTAGACGCCGAGTATGAGTGGGACGTAAATGCACCGGTGGCACAGGTATATGGAATCAACGAAGAAAAGCTCCAAGCTATCAAGGCCAAAAGCGAAGACATACAAGACAAGGAGAGCGTGGTTGGAAAATTGTTCACTGAAAGGGATCGCATAATCATCAAACTCGTTGATGAACAATTGGCGACTTACACCAACGAAGTCGACACAATCAAGAAATCTCAAGACCTTCTGAGCGTGGAGGAGCTCATGGAGGTTTTCATCGTCATCGGAGTTTATGTATTGATTGCGAGGGTCACCAAAGCAGTGAGGATTGATATGGACGGAGAGATCCCGGGGCTTGAAGCATACATCAAGGCGATGGTGACGGAGTAGAGAGACGCAAAACTCCGGGCCGGACATGAATTTGATTTCGTCCCGGCGATTTGGAACCTCGTGTATATGGTTCTTGATATACCTTAGTCGTGTTACAATGGAATAACTTATCTTTTGATTTACTTGATGCATGATGGATGATCAGATGGTGTTGTCCTGCATGAGTAAGGTAAAACGTTGTTGCTTCATAAGCAACGTCTATGTCGGCCTCCGCAAGCACAACCGCAACGACGTGCATAAGCATACGCCTGTCCATAATCTCAACTGACCACCGGATACTATCGATTACGAATACCCATTTACTGATCTATTTCGATTGTCTCATCAACTGTGGAGACAATGTCACGATTGATTCTTCACAATATGCATTTGGCAACGAGTATGGGTAATCCTCTAAAGTTTTCTCTCCCTACAGTACGCAATACTCAATTGTTGAATACTAGAACCTGCTTTCTTGTCCCAACAACACCGCTCTGCGCCTTACTGACTGCGCCCAGCAAGTGCTCCTCTTGGTCGCTCTGATTGGAATTCCACTTGACTATCTCCAAGTCCGGGAGCTTCAGTAGCCCGGCGTTGAAGAGCTCGGCAAACCAAGCGTATAAGCCTTCCTTCTCCGCTTGGGACCGCTGCTCCATTTGCTTAGTGGAACGGAAACATCTAAAGACGATCTGCTTCCAGAAGAGATGCTCGTGTGTCAAGCTGAACTTCGCCGCAGGCCCACCTCCGCCCAGCAAGCCGTAATTAACTAACATCGCCTGATCCGAGAGACATGCTGCGAGCTTCTCTGCCGAACTTCCAAAGACAGAGTCCAACGCCATAACAATGCGTTTGTCCTTCAAAGCTTCAGGGCGTAGCTCGGACTCCCCGAGGACGATCTCTGCATCTCGGCGCAAGGTTGTCTTGATTGTCTCCGAAGCATCGAGGTCCCCACGGTCGCGGATGATACTGATTGTGTGAACACCTCGAAGCCTTGCCAATTGAGCTACCATCTGTGAGATCACTCCAGTACCCGCATTCTGGATTATCCAGTCCCCTGGGCTGAGGGTCTTCATATCCTCAAGGAGAAGAAAGGCTGGCAAGACTCCCATCTTAAGGATCGCCGCGAAAGTGACGTCAGAGACGGAGGGGATCTTGAGAAGGCTCGTTGACTGTACAGCGGCATGTGTCCTCCAGGTACCAAGCCCAAGACAGTCAGGAATGACTAGGTCGCCCGGCTGGAGAGTCTCCACACCTTCCCCGCACTCAACTACCTCTGCGACGCCGTCAAAGCCTGGAATCTTCTCTCCATGAATGGTGTTCGATGGTTTGACTGGATATCGCCCCGATAACACAAGCAAGTCAAGGGGATTAACGGGAGCGGCGCGAAATTTGACGAGGACCTCTTGGTTCTGCGGTTTGGGACAGTCATACGTCTGAAGACGAAGAACGCTCGTTGCTGGCGAGCCTGCTCCTAAGTACGTGAGGGCCTGAGGCATGATCACATACACGTTGTTGGGATGGGATGGAACAAACAGGAGGTATCAGTCAATGTGGGTCTACTACCAGAGCATGAGAATTACGGGGAGTGTTAATCGTGAGAGCAGACTATTCTCCTCGAGCAATGACACGACCAGCGCTGTGACTCTGTCATACCCATGCTCACTACGCGGCACGGGGAAAATCCTGTCGCCCACCCAACTTACCATATTTTGGGCAGCTATCGTTCAGCTTACTTGCATGGGCGGATTAAGTGGCGTATATGCACGGAAGGCAGAAGCCATACACTCACTAGTGTGGAATTCACCGTTCGCTGAAAAGCGGGATGCTAAATTGGTCTCGTTACGTTAAGCTAGCCTTCCTGCAAGCTCGTCAAAACTTCACGAACCAGGGCATGCCCACCACGAGGACATCAGGCAGGGTAATGTCAATCTCACTCAGACAGTTTCCTCAGCTGATAAATCTTCTTTCTGCAAGGTTGTTGACTCTACGTCAGGCTGATAGATTGCATCCTCCAAGTCTAGAACGAGCACTCGTGAAACGGTCCCCAACGGGATTGTTGAATTGGTCAGAGAATGACTCCGTAACTAATCATTAGCGCTTCGTTTTCTGTTACGAGCAGGTGAACTACATGGCTGCAAGGGCTCACCTCGGAAGCCCCGTACCGCTCCATGTCTTCACGTGTGCCGCTTGAATAGATCGAACACGCCTCAGAATTCCCGAGTTTCGTCATATCATCAGCCAGGAAGGGAAGTTGAGCTGGGTCCAAATGTGGACCAACATGGTGATCTTGAGTATTCTCACACTGGGGCTAGTTTCCCCCGCTCGGGTCATGATTTTCCTTATCTCGACGATGACGCCGGACATTTGGAATCACTTGCTTGGTTGGCAAGTCGGTGATCTTTGGCCAGCATCAAATTGCTCTCTTTCTTCGTTTGTTTCTTTTCGAAATGGCACGCATTGCTCGTCCTTTACCACTTCTTGAAGCATCGTCGAGTCCTCACTATTTCTCCACAAAACGTTCGCAACGAGCATCGCCAACCCCTGTTCTTGGAAACTCGCTGAGCTGCTCTTCGACCGACCGGAACGCTGCAGAGGAGTTGGACTGCACTCCCTTGCAATTACAGCAGCTTCAGCACCATGAAGAAGGATCAGTCCTTTCACTGCGTCTCACGCTTCCCACTGGGGAACCCATCAGCCTTGACCGAATCTGCTATACGTGGCAGGCTGTGGCAAGCCAGAATCCCAGCCTCCGCACTACCATCGTTGCTCGTGGTGTAGGGCCTCACTACACATACCAACAGGTGATCCATAAGCGTGCATCATTCCTTCACTTTGGTCTCGAAGGGACAGACACGAAAACCTTCTACTGCGATCAACCAGCATATCTAAGTGCCAGTCTTCAGAACGACACCATCGAGGTCTGTTTGCGCATACATCGTGCACTAGTCGACTATACATCACTAGCGCATATACGGAAAGATTTTGCACTATTTTACAATGGCCTTGCCATGGACGAGCACCGATCTTTCAGCAGCTATGTTGATCACGTGAACAAAAAGGATGCGGCAGCTGCAAAGGGGTATTGGAAGAATACTCTCGCAGATGTCGTGACGGCACCCATACATTCGATACCACTTCATCGTGACAGCAGCCGCACCTCGACGGTGACAAATATTGATGGCAAGCTTCTTGAGTCCATTCAATGGCTGCGAGAAGAATTCAGCATCTCGATGAGAGGGCTACTGCACGCCGCGTGGGCACTAACATTAGCTCGTCATACAGGATCCAGCGACAACCACGTCACCTTTCTCGTTGTGGGGCGAGACATGACATTCGCTGGCTATCAGACACTAGTCGGAGCCGTGGACCAGACCTACCCATTGAAGGTGCACTTGCCGCCCAAAACGCCTGCATGGAAGTGGATTCGTATGGTCGAAGACGCTGATCTGGACGCATCAGCGAACGCTTTCATCGGCCTCAAGGATATTTGCGGATGTTCTAGCCCAGGAAGTTTCGACCCACAGACAATTGTCACAATCGCGGAGGCTTTCGAGCAGTGCACAAACGTCGAGGAGAGCAATGAAGCTCCCCTCTCCTTGAGCATTAATACTTCCTCGATACCAGCGATTACCATGTACCACAACGAAGCGATCCTGGAGAGCAAGATCCACGTTCTTCTCGAACACTTCTTAACAGCTTTGTCCAACATTGCAAACAACCCTTTCTCAACTGTCGAGGAGATTGATGTTGTCTCGTCCGCCGAGAGAAGATTTCTTCTCGAACATGGCCAACCTGTCACCGAAGCTGTGGAGGGTCTTGTGAATAAGCTGTTCGAGCAGCAAGTCGAATCTACTCCTGATGCAGCAGCGCTGCAACTTGAGAACGATGACCCGCTCACTTACTCACAACTGAATAAGCTTGCCAATAAGGTTGCCCGACAGCTGCGCTGTGGGCGGGGGTCTTATGTCCCTGTCTGTATGCACAGATCAGCCGAGCTCATAGTAGCTTTGCTTGCGATCCTCAAGAGCGGTGCAGCGTATACGACGTTGGACCCCGAGGTTCCTCTCGAGCGCAATAGGTTCATCGTTGAAGACCTAAAGGCACCATTTGTCATTATTGACAAAAGCTCATCTGGGACCTTTGAAAACGAAATTACGATCGAAAGTCTCGTTGAGAGTGCCAGGGATGAAGATGATACAAATTTCTCAGTATATCAGGAACCTAGAGATATAGTCTACGTTATTTATACGTCTGGGTCCACTGGGAAGCCGAAGGGAGTGCTTCTAGAACATACAGCTGCATATAGTGGTCTGGCTGCGTTCCCAGTGCTCCCGCGTTTACGCCAACTACTGTTCCAAACCGGGAGTAGCGCTGGATTTATGAGCTCGCCAGCAACAGTCATACGGCGAAGTGTCGGTACTGTACCAGGAGTGATGAGGGAAGCGGTCGAAGGCGTGACATCAATAGTATTAATTTGCATCTGATTGATGGTGTTAACGATATTAACAGTCAAATTCTCTTTGCTGGCGATACAAAGGCAACCTCCTTGTTTTAGAGTGGAGAATATGGATCTCTGCGCTGCTGAGAACACCGGGTTATGGAGAACCCTTTTGGACCCGGGCGGTTGTACAGAACAGGAGACATGGTTGTTGCCCACGAGGATGGCTCAATTGAGATGGTAGGTAGGATCGATTTTCAAACGAAGATCAACGGACAGAGAGTCGAGCCGGGCGAGGCAAACGTCATACTTCAGACGCATCCCGCCGTCTACGACGCTTCCACCGTTTCTGCTGTTGTGAACGGCAGGAAAGCATTGGTGGCTGTCATCGTTCCTCGAAACGGCTTTGTCTGGTCCGAGCTAGTGGTCGAACTGAAGCAGATGCTCTGTGAGCAGCTGCCTGGTTACATGATCCCGGCATATTGGCTCAGTCGCAACGAGCTTCCACTAAATGTTAACGGCAAGGTTGACATACCTGCTCTGCGCAAATTGGTACAGACGCTGGGTCGGGAAGGTCTCCTTCGGCGTCCCACATATACGCAGGAGGCAGCTGTGCTACTAACAGAGAAAGAGCAACTAATTCGCAATATTTGGGGTTCCGTGCTCTCTATCGCTCCAGAAGAGATTCATCCGAATGACTCTTTCTTGGGGCTTGGAGGTACCTCTCTTGAAGCGATCCAGGTTACTGCACGTGCCAGGGAATTGTCTCTGGACATTCGCGTACAAGACGTCCTTCAGGCGAAGAGTCTGTCGAGTTTAGCGACAGTCAGCCAATCGCAAGATGTTGGCTCCGCGTTCGCCGAACCCCAGCCGTTCTCTTTACTGCCAGATAACGTGAAGCTCGATCGACCTGCATTTGAGGATGCCTATCCTGCAACACCCTTCCAAGATTCACTAGTTGCACACTCATTACTCGGCCACTCGAATTATATATACAGCCGTGCGTTCCGCATTAAGGGAGTGGACAGCAAAAGGGTCAGGGAGGCTTTCGCGACATTGACGAAGTCAGAGAGGCTGCTCCGCACTAGTTTCATGGAGCATGGAAGGTCCTTCTTACTTGTGGTAAGGAAATGGGTCGATCTCCCATGGGATCATGTGGACCTAGATTTAGACACGTACTTGAAGCAACAAGAGAGAGTGACAATGTCACTGGGAGAGCCGTTCATCAAATTTGCGGTTGTCAAGGGAGAAATACTAGTGGTGACCGCACATCATGCACTCTTTGACTTCTGGTCAAATCATTTCCTCTATGAGGACGCAGCGTCCATCATTCGGGGGACTGCTCTCACGCAAAGGCCACCCTTCAGTGACTTTATTAAATATATTATGCAAAAGAATGACGAAGAGGCGAGAAAATTTTGGAAAAGCTATCTGCGAGGTGCAAAGACAACCAATTTCGGTTTCAACCCGGGAAAGGAAGTCAGCATTAGCTCCGGGGTAAACTTTGATTTGAAGGACTTCAGTTCGAGATACGGTATCACAGCCGGGGCACTTCTATACACTGCATGGGCTATTGTTCTTTCGTCGCAGACTGCGGTGAATGATGTCGTCTTCGGGATTACACTCTCTGGCCGAGATGCTCCGATTCCAGGAATCCTAAGAATGAGCGGCCCAACCTTGAGTGCGGCCCCGCTTCGCGTGAGGGTTGACAGCGCATCAACTTTGCTGGAGTGCGCAAAGGCTGTTCAATCTGCACTATGGGACATGGCACAGTACGCCAACTATGGCCTCCGGAACATATTCCGTGCTTCCGGTCAAGGCACCGGTCTTTTCGACTCAATGGTCAATTTCCTCGTCAAAGATCATGCCGAAACGAGCAATGATATCTTCGAGCCAATTGACTTGAATCAGCCAAATCATACCGAGTATGTAAGGCTCGAGGCTGACGATGGTCTGTTGAAAACTATCACATTGCTATCCACGATTGAGCAGCCAAGGGCGAAAGCGGTTGTAGAGAGTGTGGCGGATGTTCTCAACACGCTTTCCCAGGAGTCGGACACTATCGTCGGCTATATGCAGCAAAAACTGGTTGAAGAAAACAAAACTCGTTCTCCTGAAGCGACTGCACAGACTACAGCCCTAGGCTTGGCGCACTCAATGATGGAAGCAGTGGCGGCAGCCACTCCGGAAAAAGTCGCACTTCAAGACAATCATGGTACCAGCCTGACCTATGCCGCACTCAACGCCAGAGCCAACCAGTTAGCTGCATATCTCCGCCAAAAGGATGTCAAGCCGGACGAGATAGTACCCTTGTGCTTGGAGAAATCACTGGCTACATTGATTTCAATCTTCGGAGTTCTCAAAGCCGGAGCCGCGTTCACGCCACTAGATCCCTCTTATCCAAAAGCCCGAAACCATTTCATTGTCCAAGATGTGGAAGCGAGAGTGGTGATTGCAGACCGGGCCAATGCCGGTCTGTTTGAGGGATTCGACGCGGAGGTCGTGGTGATAGATGAGCTCGATCTTACTGCCTACTCAGACGCTAAAAACGAAGTTCCGGCTCTGTCTCCCAACAATCTTGCCTATACAATATACACATCAGGCAGCACAGGAATGCCAAAAGGAGTTCTCATCGGTCATGCTGGTCTCAAAGCGTCCGCTGAAGGCATGATTGAAGCTACCGGCGTGACTTCCTCGTGGAAGGGCCTCTGGGTTCTCAACTATGTGTTCGATGGGTCATATTACGATGTTTTCAGCGTGCTCGGAGCCGGAGGCACACTGTGTCTTGCTAGCCAGGACCTGGTAATGTCTAACATGGCAACATACATTAACGAATTTGGAGTCACCCAACTGATGGTAACACCCTCTATCGCGAAGCTTCTTTCCCCGGATGACATCCCCGGCCTGAAGGTGTTACTTATGGGTGGCGAACCTCTAACCCCAGCTATCCTTGAGGTCTGGGCGCCACGCATACCAGTATACAATGTATACGGCCCGACGGAAGCTACGATTATAACGACAGTAGCAAAGGTTACTCCTACAAGCAATATCAAAAACATAGGTCGACCTCTAAAGTTCGTCACTGCCTCCATCCTTGACCTCAACCGCTTAGAGTCCGTGCCGTTCGGTACCGTCGGGGAGCTCTGTGTCAGTGGTCCGCACCTTGCTCGCGGCTACCTCAAGCGGCCGGAGATTACCAATGCCACTTTCCTAACTGACGAGAACGGTACGCGGATCTATCGTACCGGTGACCTCGCTCGCTGGCTGCCTGACGGTCAAATCGAGTGCCTTGGGCGGAAAGACAAACAAGTGAAGATCAACGGCTTTCGAATCGAGCTCGGCGAAATTGAGAATGCAATCCTGAGAACCGGCAACGTGACTGATTGCGTTGTTGGCGTGGCCACTGTGCAGAAGAAACGGCAGCTTGTTGCATTCTGTGTCTATGAGCCCAAGGGATCACCTCAGACTTCGACGGACGTCGAGCAGCTACTATTGCCACCCAATCATGATCACGACGTTGCCAGCATGGCCGCCAGTTTGACAACCCTGCCACATTACATGGTGCCTTCATTGTGGCTGCCCTTCGCTTCGTTTCCTTTGCTACCTTCGGGTAAAACAGATGCAAAGAAACTCGTCGCGCTTGCTGAGAGTGCAGATGACTCATCGATTGCAAGCTACATGGGCTCGAGCCTGTCAGACGAGGATGAGGACGAAGATGGCTGGATACACCCGGAGAGCCCTGCGGAGCAAGTCTTACAACAGGCTTGGAGTCAGGTATTTGATATTCCCTCTGAGACGATAAGTGCGACTGGCAAGTTTTATGCCTATGGTGGTGACTCCATATCAGCGATAAACTTAGTCAGTGCTTGTCGCCGTCTTGGCTATAACCTCGCCGTCAATGACGTCGTGACGTTCCCCACACTCAGAGAGCAGGCAAAATGCATGAGAGCTGTTGAGAGCACTAAGAAAGTCGATAACATTAAATACCAGGTTGATGGAAATGTCTATAAACGGCTTCGACAAGCCGGCGTC
>QQTW01001657.1_pt1 | contig 15777 bp, 11 predicted proteins | sample 1904831 | NCBI WGS metagenome assembly QQTW01 (sample SAMN09435610, study PRJNA476489) | Subsurface metagenome, whole genome shotgun sequencing project. | reverse complement strand
TATCGGTAATGGGGGGTTATTTTTATCTAAACGACTATGTAAAGTGGTTGGGAGAATGCACGTTATTTTCCCCCATTTACCAACCATGTATTTTTAATTAAAATAATTAAACCCGCATATCGGCGAAGTGTTCGAGTAGCAAACGGTGGATAAAGCGATAACGTCCACCTATTTGTTGAATAAGACGACGTTCAGCCGCACGGCTGAGGAATTTTGCATAGTTCCAGGGGATATAGCCATTACTCCAAAGTACTAAGCGGAGGGAAAAGTGTTGTATGCAGGCAAGTCCACCAACCGATATAAATGTAATTACTATTATTAGTACTTGGAGAATAGTTAGAGTTGGAGTTATAGCTTCATGCTCTAATGAAAGTAAAAATGGTTTAAACCAAATTTGTCCAAAGATAGAAATTAAGATAAATAGTAAAAGTGTAGGCACAACCGTATTTTTAACCGAAGCCCAAATGCCTTGATTGGGAATTGATTTGTTTACAATCTCGTCGCCTTTCAGCCCTCCTATCAGCCCTCCTATAAACCCATATATCAACCCTCCTAGTAGCCCAAAAAACAGCCCTCTTATCAGCGCATATATCACTGTCAGCCCATTTATCAGCCCATTTATCAGCCCATTTATCAGCCCAATAATCAACCCAATAATCAACCCATATATCAGCCCCATTTTCAGCCCCATTTTCAGCCGAATGATAAATTGTTTAAGAAGTTTGCTGAGTGTCGTAAATGTAAATGAAAATTGAATTGTTTCCACTATTTCAATACTATCTTGCCCATTTATCAGTCCTATAATCAGCCCAATAATCAGCCCAATAATCAGCCCAATAATCAGCCCAGCAAACAGCCCAGCAAACAGCGATACTATCAGCGATCCTGTCAGTTCATATTCTGTCAGCCCCTTTATCAGCCCATATATCAGCCCAAAATTCAGCCCATATATCAGCCCAAAATTCAGCCCCAAAATAAAATTATACAACCACCTTTGCCGACGAATATGCAACCAAATCGGCTGCATATTCTCAATCAAAAACTCCGTTTGCGTCCCTCGCAATCGCGAGGCTAAAAACACCAAAAATTGCATTATTTTCTTACGCTGCGGCTCTCCCTTGCCTACAGGCAACAACTCAAATCTACGCACGATATAGGCATCAAATAACTCTTCCTTCGTCTGTATCGCCTTTCCTCTATAGGCAACTAGCATCATCGACAATAACACAGGAGTCCTCGCCAACTCCAAAAACTCAGTATTATTTTGGATACTTTGCCACAAATCCCTTCGTTGCAACTGGTTTAAATAATCCCGAATTTGCCCATCCGATAATTCCTGCAAACACACCGCACCATGTAAGGTTGAAAGCTGTTCCTCCCCCGCAAGATATTCTTCCTCCCGACAGCAAACCACCAAATCCCGCGTTGCATCTTCCTTCAAATATTGATTAATTGCCCGAATACATTTTCGCTGTTTTTCTAACCCCAACTCATCCAACCCATCCAACAACGGTAAAATCTTACCCCGTTCCAACCAAACCCGACTTATCCCCGGAGTGAGATTATATTCTTGCTTGAGTTGTAAAACCAACCAATCTAAAATACTCACACTATCATCCCGCCAAGCCGAAAGCTCAAAAATCATCGGCATTGGTTCAAAGTCATTTTGCTTGGCTTTATCGAGTAATTCCTCCGCCAAACCTAACAAAGTCGTGGTTTTCCCACCCCCTGGTTTCCCTAAAATTAATAAACGTCCGCCAATGTCGCTCCGGTATAATAAATCTGCTATCTTGCCAAGAACCTGGGGCTGACTGGTAGTATTGTTAAGCGAGACTGTATATAAAGTTTGTAGGGGATTTCTACCAACTTGCTTGGGTTGCTCCTCCCGCATCAAATCCAGCATCAACAAGTTATGTAAGGAATCGTGCAAACGTTTCTTGACTTTAGTTGCTTCCGCTTCGAGTAACCTGGGGCGAATTGTAGGGTCAATTTCTGCGGGCGCTTCTTCTGGTTGCTGTAGTACTTGCTGGCAAGTAAACCAAATAAACACCAGTCCCAAAATTACAAATCCCGCGATCGCAATCCTGTTTTCAGCAAAGACTTTCTCTAAATCCTGTAAGTTTTTGACTTGCAGTGAATCTTTCAGGGCTGGTAACTGGTTGCTGATGTAACCGATGAGAAGGGTTGCAATCGCAATAGTAACCGCAAAAAATACAGGGTTTTTGAATAGTTTTTTCATGCAGGAGACTCAGCGTCCGGGGTAGGGCTTACTTGGATTGATTCTTACCACATTTCTTTATTACTACCCCATGAGTTAAGCATTTTTCGATAATTACTGAGTTTTTGACTTTGGACAAAATATAACGTGGTAGCGAAAATGCCCCTTTATCCTGGCGCGAGATTATACTCTAAAAGGGTAAATTTACCCCTCCTATAGCAAACACTTATCAGTTCACGTCAGAATGGCAGTTTCAGGGCGCGGGAATGATAAGGATTGCTGAAGCCTTGGTGTGGGTAAAGTTGGAAGTATTGGGGTAAAGGGATTTGGTACTTGCTAAAATAACATTTTAGCAAGTCGTCATTCAAGCAATGAAAATCCAGCGCAACGGTCAAGCCGAGGTTTTAACTGAGGAACAGTTTGCAGAATTAATGTCCAGTTTCTCGCCATCGGATAAATTGCTGTTCGGAATTTGCTATTACACATCATGCCGCATAAGTGAAGCGTTACAGCTGCGGAAAGAAGATATTGTTGGCGACCGCTTAGTGTTCCGGGCTAGCACTACGAAAAACAAACGCACCAGGGAAGTAAAGATTTCTAATAAATTAGCGGGGTTGATACTGGATGTAGGATTACCCAAGTCGGGGTATCTCTTCCCCAGCCGCGATGGTAAAGGGCACAAATCCAGGCAGGCAAAAACATTGATGACCTAAGACAGGACTTGGATTTGGGTAGTTGATACCCCTAGAACTATATTCAAGTGCAGAAATTATCTTGTCGTCGTGGTTCGGCTCGTGTCGTATCTCATAGAGGTAAATAAGCTTAAGGTTAGGATAAACATTATTTATCCCTCCAAGTAGAAATTGTCCGTTTAACTCTTGAGTAATTTTAAATAGTTGCCTAAGCTGCTGGCGTGTCTTTTCTTCGGCTATAAGTTGCTGCGAACGTTCTTCAATCTCTTTTTGCTGAGATAATGGCAACTGTTTTATTTTTTCTCTTAAAGATATACCCATTATTCCCCTTTCTCTTTTTTTTCTAGTTGGGCTAAATGTGCTGCGAACCGGGCATCTGCTTTTTTAATAAGTTGCTTATAGAATCTCTTTTGGCTGACACCAGATTTATCACCAGCTACTAACAATATTGCACACCGTTCCATATCAAATGCAAATGCTACACGCCATACACCACCAGCTGCGTCAAACCGCAATTCTTTCATGTTAGAAAATTGCGAACCATTAAGCGTATCGGCATGGGGTCTCTTTAGCATGGAACCAAACTCTTCTAGCAAGGTTGCCTTTGCAGTCAATTCAGTTTGTACTGCTTGGGGTAAAGCGTCAAACTCAACAGCAAAATCCTCATGAAATTCAACAACCCACACCATTTATCATACTTTTTTAAACATACGTTTACAAGAGTATCCCAATTTCAAACCTAAACTCTCCTCCCAATCCCCCTACACGGAACCCAATCTTGACCCGCTCTCATCCGTGATACCCGATATCGAAATGCGACAGCGGGGGAAATTAGGGTGTGGGAAGGGGTAGCGAGAATTACTCCCAGTTGCGGGAGCGGGGGGGGTTTTGAGAGGGCGAACGCGCCTCGTCTGCCACCCTTCTGCGGATGTCGTAATTTTTGCAAGTATTTCGGAAACCCGAAATACTTGATGGGAGGAGGGTAAATCTTTTTGACTAAATCATTGCTGCGGCGGGAATGCAGCAATTTTTTAAAGTGGAAATTGATTAAAGATTGTCTATAAATTTATCCAAATCTTTGCGCTTTACCTTCCACCCGCGTCCAATCTTCCGAGCTACCAACTTTTCTTCTTTTATCGATTCAATCAGGAATTGCCGCTAAATTTATAAACTTCAACGCCCTTTTTCTCATATTTTGAGGACACAAAGCAAATAAAAGTGGATTAAGCAACGTGACTAGGCGCCATTCGATAATTATGTGCGTTGAATTATTATTTACGTAATAATACTGAATTATTTATTCTAATTTATTGTTGCTATTACTTAAGATTTATTTTTTGATTGCTGTCATATTTGTGCGCTCTTTATTCGCTTTTTACGGGTTTTCCCGTTAGGTGCAAGATATGAGCCTCTAACTAGCGCGATTACACGCTAGCAACAAATGGTAGAAACACATTTTTCCTTGGTTCGCTGGGAGCTTCGCTATATATGGGTTTTAAAATGTGTTTCTTAAGAATTACCGTTTTGAAAACCTACTTTGAGTAAGGATTTTAAGTTTTCTGTGGCATTTCGTTGCAGCGTAGCTATTTTCTTCCCTACATTGACATTCACTCAACTGATTTAGGATTGCTATAGTAATTACCCTTATTCCTCCCTTACCCCTTACCCTTTATTCGGCTTATCGTATTCAATTTTCCCATAATCTAACTTGATAATTCGGTCTGCAACTGGAAAGTAATTGTCGTCATGACTAATAACTAAAACCGTTTTACCCCGTTGCTTCAGATTTGAAAGAATCTGTTTGTAGAAAATTTCGCGGAAAACTGGGTCTTGGTCGGAAGCCCATTCATCAAATAGATATATGGGACGATTTTCGAGGTATGCTGCGAGCAAGGCTAAACGTTTGCGCTGTCCTTGCGAAAGCGAAGTTGTTGATAATCGATTGTTTCTAATTTCAACTTTATTTTCGAGTTGCAACTGTCGTAAATATTCTTTAGCTTGACTTTTGGAAAAGAGATTATTTACACCCGATAAACGTTCAAATAAGTAATAGTCAGAAAAAACAACCGAAAAATGCTGGCGATACCATTCGCGGTTATCGTCAGTAATTACTTTTTTATTGAGGCAAATTTTACCCGATTCGGGGATATAAAGTCCGGTAATTAATTTAGCAAGAGTCGATTTGCCGCTACCGTTACCCCCAACGATAAATACAATTTCTCCCTGGTTAAAGGTTAAATCAAACGGACCTAAAGTAAATTTACTGTCTTCTTTTTCGCCTCTATATGTATGGGTAACTTGTTGTAATTCGAGTTTGTTCCAATTTTGGGTAATGGGATGCAAAATTAAAGTACTTCCTTCTTTTTGCGTTGCCAATTCCAAACCCAATTTTTCAATTTTTTGAAGTGCTACACTAGCCCGAACTAACTGTTGAAGTTTATCTAAAATACTTTGCATTGGTAGCATTATGTACGTCAGAGTCAATACGTATGCTGACAGTACAGACGGGGCAATATCTACGAATTGCGGTAAAGTAAAAAGTAATAAACCAATTAAAATGAAAAATAACAGGTTTCCCCAACCTGTTGAAACTGAAAACGTGAAAAGTGCGGCAGAATTTTGGTCGCGGGATTTGGCTGCACTCACTTGTAATTCGTCAATCAGAAAATCCTGACGACGAGTTGTATTTAATTTAAGTTCTTTAATCCCGTCGGTAATTGCACGAAAATGTTTAAATAAATTGTCCTGTTCGTCTCGTGCAACTTTCAAAAAATAATCGGCACGATTAATCAAAACTTGAACGCTACCGATTGCCATCATCAAAAAGCCAATGGTGAAGGCAAATACTGCTCCCGATAGCGTTAGCATGTAAATTAAGCAGCCAACGATGACGGCAATATCAACGCAAATAAATGGGATAGCGTAAACGGTATTCGATAGCGTTGTCACGTCATCGGTAAGGGTTGCCAAAAGCTTGTTTGTACCGAGTTCTTCGAGATGACGCAAAGGAGATGATAAAATTCCCTGACTCAAGCGCAACCGCAAACGGTAAACTGCATTTTGGGAAAGCTTAATTAACAGAACTTGCGAGATAATGCTGCTGACGAGAACTACAAATGCTAGCGTGGGAAACTGCCAAGCCAAGTCGGTAGTGGAATTACCGTTAATTGCACTATTGATTAACGCAATCAGTCGGGCAGAAGTACCACCACTAATTAAACCTGTAACGATTGCGATCGCCACCTGTAATGAGGAAGCCCGCAACAATAGCCAAATTAAGTTCATGTAAATTAGTTTGGTTTACGTCCTACCAACAAAGCTAATTCAAGCAACGGACAGTAACAATCGACATCCGTAAACCCAATTGAGCGCAACCAAGTAAGTTGTGTTTCCACATCCAAAAGCTTGTTCGATGGGTCTTCGGGTGCATCTGCCAGACCAATGGCTTGCCGAAAATATGCGTGAATAGCTGGTGTCGGGGATGATACGTGTTCCAGGTTGCAGAAGATTCCACCAGGTTCGAGTAAGTCAAAAATTTCTGCGTAGAGCGATCGCTTGCGTGCGTGCGTGAGATGATGAATGGCAAAGCTGGACACCACCGCATCAAAGCGACCATTTTTGATTAATTCAGGCAATTGCTCATCTAAATTGTGAGCGATTACTTGGGTTTTGGCATCGTTAGCAAAGCGCTTTTTTGCAGCTTCCAGCATGGTTTGTGAAAAATCAACAGCAATACCCACAACGGATGGTCGGTCAATCTTTAATAGTGACAGTAACCTTCCATCCCCTGTACCCAAGTCCAGAATGCGTGTTGCGTCCTTCGGTACGAGTTCCAAAAGTACGGCTTCACCTTCAGTACGATGGGGAATTTTATCTGCTTGCGCTAGGTAGCCCAATGCATGGTGGTTGGTTGTCCAAAGGTTGATGTCACTCATTAGTAAGTGCTGTCGCAGTCGCAATTGTTTCACATTAACAAGGAAAATGTATAAATTAACGATTGAGAAAAGTTTCTTATTACGAACATCTTTTTAGTAAATTGGGGTACATTGCTATGCTCCATAAATATGCTATTCAAGACAAATCTCTGGTTTTCCGGTTGATTTTTGGCAATTACTTGTATTGTGAATGGTTGATAGATTTACTGACTACAAATCAATCGAGGTAACGTGTTGAGTCAACACAACGCCCAGATAGGATTAAGATAGTCAGCCTGTATACTGAATAGAGAATTGAGAAGTTAAGTCAAACAGCTATGCAAATGGAATATCGGCAACGTCGAGAGCAATTAATGGCTAAAATTAGCAATGGTACGGCGATTTTTCGCAGTGCGCCAATGGCAGTAATGCATAACGACGTTGAATATAATTATCGTCAAGACAGTGATTTTTTCTATTTAACGGGGTTTAACGAACCGCAAGCTGTGGCAGTACTCGCACCGCATCACCCCGAACACAAATTCGTGCTGTTTGTACAACCCAAGGATAAGCAACTCGAAGTGTGGAGTGGTTATCGGTGTGGGGTGGATGCAGCAAAGGAAATTTACGGTGCTGATGTAGCGTATCCGATTGCGGAACTCGATGAAAAGTTGCCGCAGTATTTGGAAAAAGCCAGTCGCATCTACTATCATCTAGGACGCGATCGCACTTTCAATGAAAAAGTCCTTAGCCATTGGCAGGAACTGATGCGGACTTACCCCAAACGCGGTACGGGACCCATCGCAATCGAAGAAACTGGTCCGATTCTCCACAGTTTGCGGTTGGTTAAAAGTGAAGCTGAGTTGGAGTTGATGCGAAAAGCTGCTGATATTGCTGTGGAAGCACACAACCATGCAATGAAGTTTGCCCAACCCGGACGTTATGAGTACGAAGTGCAAGCAGAAATCGAGCATATTTTTCGGATGCGGGGTGCCATAGGTGTCGCGTATCCGTCGATTGTTGCTGCGGGGAAAAATGCTTGCGTGCTGCATTATGTTGAGAATAACTGTCAAATGCAGGACAACGAATTGTTATTAATCGATGCAGGTTGTTCCTACGGTTATTACAACTCGGATATCACTCGGACATTTCCCGTCGGAGGAAAATTTACACCCGAACAGAAAGTACTTTACGAGATTGTACTTGCAGCACAGAAAAATGCTCTCTCCCAAGTTCAACCCGGAAATCCCTACAATCTCACACACGATGTCGCAGTCCGCACTCTCACCGAAGGTTTGGTTGAAATCGGTTTACTCAAAGGTGAAATCGACAAGTTAATCGAAGAGGAAAAATACAAACCTTTTTATATGCACCGCACCGGACATTGGTTAGGTTTAGATGTCCATGATGTGGGTGTGTATCAATATGGTGACGATAAACCGCAAATTTTACAACCAGGTCAAGTGCTGACGGTGGAACCAGGACTTTACATTGTCCCAGATACCCAACCTGCCGAAGGTCAACCCGAAATCGATCCGCGTTGGCTAGGGATTGGCATTCGCATCGAAGACGATGTTTTGGTAACACCCACAGGACACGAAGTATTAACTGCTGGGGTTCCAAAAGAAGTTAGTGAAGTAGAGAGGGTGTAGGGAAGATGGGGAGATGGGAAATCCGCTATCTCATATCTTATATGTGTACGGATTTACCAAGTAACCAATTTTACATAAATATCTAATACTCCAATAGTCCTCTAAAAGAGGACTTTAGCTATTAGACAGGGACTTACAGTCCCTGGCGGACGAAAGCGCAGTCGAAAAATCTATAAATACTTAGTTTATTTTTTGATTGACAATATAATTGGTATAAGATGTCAGCGATAAGATTTCTTTTGTCTTCCTTATCTCCCCCAATTCCCCCAACTCCCCCAATTAACTACATCCTTCAACAAATTCAACTTCGGGTAATTGCCCTGCACGATACCGCGTTACCCGATTGCCATCTGTCTCAAACACGACTCGATATTTTTTATACAGCGGGTCTTTCGAGATAAAAGTCAAATAATGTCCACCTGGGACATATTTATGAGGTGTAACTTGAATTTGTCCGGGATAAAGTGATTTTATTTTGGCTTCGGTGTGACCAATTTTCGCACCGCTAACGGTGGTGATTTGTTTGTTATTAAATACATCCACTCTAGCAATACGTCCATCGGTAAGCATGAATTGCACACCTTGGGGTTCAGCTTTGGGCTTAACGTAAAAACAACCTTTGCTTTGAATTGGTTTACCATCGAGTGAAACTAAGCGAGTTCCTGCCACGTCATTAACTTGTTTGACAGTCATCCCAACTCTGGCACGACCAAACCCATCAGCAAACACTTTTGATTGGGTTGTAAGTTGGGACTGCGCTACACCTGCACCGACGACAATTGTAGATACTGCTAGTAGTGCAGCAGTACCCGCGAGCATTTTATTTTTAGGTTTCATAATAAAATGACCAAATATTCGTAGATTAATAGCTACATTTTCTATGTTAAGGATTCCGGACAAATCTGAATGTGTTGTGTAAGATAGGCTTGCCTGTCCGACGATAAATATCTTTAAGCACAAACTTCTTATCTATCTTTAGGCATAGGAAATTTTCTATCTTCGGCAAGTATTCAAATAGACTAGACCAAGGGAGGATGATTTAATTTGTTAAATGTTAATCTGTTATGCCGTTGCGGAAGCGATGCCCTTGGCAACCACTTCGTGGTATCGCGCACCAATCATCTGAAAACTATTTATTACTCTTAAGAGACGCGAAATTTCTCAAGAGACGCGAAATTTCGCGTCTCTACATTCCTGTACGGGCGGGTTAACCGATAATTGCAACGGAGTAAGAGAAATCTTAGAAAACCCGCCCCTCCTAACTCCTAACTTTTATTCATTATGGTTAAAAATTTAAAACTTGGTGCAAAAATTGGGGCAAGCTTTGGAGTTGGATTGGCAATTATTAGTGCTTTGGGGATTATTTCATATCGGACAACTACTAATCTAATCGATAACGCCCGCTGGCAAACACATACCTATGAAGTATTAGGTGAGTTAGAAGATTTAGTTTCGCATCTTCAAGATGTGGAAATTGGACAACGCGGCTATATTATCACAGGAGATAAAATTTCTTTAAAACCCTATAGTGGTGCCGCGACTTTGGTTAAAGAAGATATCCAAACCCTACGTGAAATTACTAAAGATAATAACAAGCAGCAACTTCGTATTAACAAGTTAGAACCATTTATTAATCAACGCTTGGCAGTTATAGAAAATAGAATTACGTTGCGAGAAAAACAGGGGATTGAAGCAGTCAAGCAATCAATTAATACCGATGGGGGCAGAAGATTGAATAATGAGATTCTGCGAATTACATCGGAAATAGAAGCTGAAGAACGACGCTTATTAAAGGAACGCAGTCAGAAAACAGAAGCAGCAACTCGACAAGCAATTAATACAATTGGTTTTAGCGTACCTTCAACTTTTATATTATTAACTCTAATCGCTCTTTATCTAAATCGAAGTATTTCCAATCCCTTACGAGATATTTCGATAAAAACGACTAAACTTGCCGATGGAGATTTATCAGTAAGTGTCCCTGAAACTAGTCGTGGAGATGAAGTTGGGGTATTAGTAAAATCATTTAACCGCATGGTTGCTAACTTGCGCGAGACAACTGCACGAAATCAAGAACAAAATTGGTTAAAATCGAATTTAGCGAAGTTTACCCAGATGCTGCAAGGACAGCGAAATTTGGAAACTGTCGCTAGGATAATTTTAAGCGAACTTGCTCCGTTGGTTGAAGCACAGCAAGGTATTTTTTATTTAACAGACTCGGATGTACAACCTCCAGTACTGAGGTTGATTGGTAGCTATGCATACCAAGAACGGAAGAATTTGTCGAATCGATTCGAGTTTGGGGAAGGACTGGTCGGACAATGTGCGTTAGAGAAGCAAAAAATATTACTTACAGATGTTCCTAGCGATTATATTCGCATCACATCGGGGTTGGGGTCAGCTACACCGTTGAATATTCTCGTGCTGCCGATATTATTCGAGAATGAAGTTACTGCTGTCATCGAGTTAGCTGCACTTCAAAGATTTAGTCCCATATCTTTGACATTTTTGGAGCAATTGAGTGAGATACTGGGCGTGATATTGAATGCGATCGCAGCCGATATTCAAAATACTAAGTTATTGCAACAGTCGCAAGCTTTAGCACAATTATTGCAAAACCAGCAATCAGAACTTCAAGAAAGTAACGAACGTTTAGCCGAACAAGCGGAAAGTTTGCAAGCATCTGAGGAGTTGTTAAGGCAGCGACAATATGAGTTACAAAATTCTAATGAAGAATTGCAGCAACTGAATGCGGAATTAGAAGAAAAAGCCGAACAGCTAGCAGTCCAAAAGCAAGAAGTCGAAGTTAAAAATAGCGAGTTGGAAAGAGTTCGGCAATCGTTGGAAATTCAAGCAGAGGAATTGGAACTTTCTTCCAAATATAAATCTCAATTTCTCGCTAACATGTCGCACGAATTGCGAACACCCCTCAATAGTTTGCTGATTCTTGCCCAACTTCTGAGTGAGAATAACGAAGCAAATCTGACTGCCAAGCAAGTTGAATATAGTCGGACTATTTATGCTGCGGGAAATGATTTATTGGAGTTAATTAACGACATATTGGATTTAGCAAAAATCGAATCCGGTACAATGTCGATTGAATTTTACCCGTATCCATTTGTCGAGTTAAGGCAAAATTTGGAACAGATGTTTCAGGAAGTTGCACGCACCAAAGGTTTAAATTTCAACTTTGATTTTGCTGCAAATCTACCTGACGTTATCAATACCGATGCGAAACGGTTGCAACAAGTTCTAAAAAACTTACTTTCCAACGCTTTTAAATTTACCGAACAAGGTGAAGTTTGCTTAAGTGTAAACCTCGTAGAACGTGGTTGGAGTACCTATAATGAAAATTTAAATCAAGCCGAAGCTGTAATTGCTTTTAGCGTTAGCGATACTGGAATTGGAATTCTACCCGATAAGCAAAAAATAATTTTTGAAGCATTTCAACAAGCCGATGGTAGCACGAGTCGGAAACACGGTGGTACGGGTTTAGGGTTATCAATTAGCCGCGAAATTGCCCGTCTTTTGGGTGGTGAAATTACTTTAAAAAGTCGTTTAGGGGAAGGAAGTATATTTACGCTGTATGTTCCTCTAATTAAAGGGTCAGTAGTTAGGAGTCAGGAGTTAGGAGTTAGGAGTCAGGAGTCAATTGATGTAGAGACGCGAAATTTCGCGTCTCTACAGGAGTCAGTAGTTAGTAGTCAAGAATCTGATTCAACAGTTTATTATCCCCATTGCCCAATTCCGACTTTCTCCCCAATTACCGACGATAGAAATAATATTCAACCAAGCGATCGCACTCTATTAATTATTGAGGATGATGTCAAATTTGCGGGTATTTTATATGACATGGCACAAGAGCATGGATTTAAATGTATAGTTACTCAAAATGGTAGTACTGGGTTAGTACTAGCGCAACAATTCCAACCTACAGCGATTTTATTAGATATAAACTTGCCGGGAATCGATGGTTGGACGGTTTTGGATCGATTGAAGCATAACACGAATACTCGTCATATACCCGTACATATTATGACAGTAGACGAGCGACGACAGCGGAGTTTACAACAAGGTGCGATCGCATATTTACAAAAACCCATTTCTAGCGACACTATAACCGAAGCGCTAACTAAAATCAAAGCCTTTGTCGAACGTCAAGTTAAAAACTTGTTGGTTGTCGAAGATGATGCAATACAACGTCAAAGTATTGTCGAATTACTTACCGATGACGATGTAGCGACTACCTCCGTCGCTACAGGTGCAGAAGCAATAGAAGCAATCCGTTCGCAATATTTTGATTGTATGGTACTCGATTTGGGACTACCCGATATGAGCGGGTTTGCACTTATCGAACAAATCAAGCAAGAACCCAATGGGGAAGCGTTACCAATTATTATTTATACTGGTAGAGAAATTACGAGAACCCAAGAAACTGAACTGCGACGCATTGCCCAGACGGTTATTATTAAAGATGTTAGTTCTCCCGAACGACTTTTAGCAGAGACAGCATTATTTTTGCACCGAGTTCAAGCTTCCTTACCAGCAACAAAACAACAAATACTTACAAAATTTCAATCAAGCGATACTGTCCTGACTGGTAAAAAAGTTTTGATTGTAGACGACGATATGCGTAATATATTTGCGCTAACTAGTATGCTCGAAAATCATCAAATGCATGTGTTATATGCTGAAAATGGTAAAGAAGGTATTGAAGTTTTATCAGCAAATCCAGACATCAATATTGTACTTATGGATGTGATGATGCCAGAAATGGATGGGTATGAAACAACCCAATATATTCGGCAAAATAAACAATTCGTATCCTTACCAATTATCGCACTCACCGCTAAAGCTATGCAAGGCGATCGAGAAAAATGTATCGAAGCAGGTGCATCCGATTATATTACTAAACCCGTCGATACCGAGCAATTACTTTCACTTTTACGAGTTTGGCTGTACTGATGAATAGCAAACTTGAAGATATCGAAATAGAATTGTTGTTAGAAGCAATATTCCGCTATTACAACTTTGATTTTAGAAACTATTCTCGTCTTTCGATCAAACGCCGAATTTTGCATATGATTGATTTGGAAGGATTACAAAATATCTCCGCACTCCAAGAAAAGATTTTACATAACCGCGAGTACATGGAGCGTTTTTTGCTCAATCTTTCTGTAACTGTCACCTCGATGTTCCGCGACCCTAGCTTTTATTTAGCATTACGAAGCAAAGTTATTCCCATATTGCGAACTTATCCTTTTATTCGGATTTGGCACGCTGGGTGTTCGACTGGGGAAGAAGTATATTCGATGGCAATTTTACTCCAAGAAGAAGGTATTTATCATCGCTGCCGACTTTATGCTACCGATATCAACGAAAGGGTATTGCATGTTGCGAAATCGGGAATTTTTTCGTTAAAAAACATGCAAGAATATACGCAAAACTATCTTCAGGCTGGTGGTAAGAAATCATTTTCTGAATATTATACCGCAGCTTACGGTAATGCTGTTTTCGATGCATCGCTCAAAAAAAATATGATTTTTTCGTTACATAATTTAGTCAGCGATCGCTCTTTCAATGAATTCAATGTAATACTTTGTCGCAACGTGTTAATTTATTTCAATCGAACTTTACAAACAAGCGTGCATAATTTATTTTACCAAAGTCTAACTAAGTTTGGAATTTTAGCATTAGGAAGGCAAGAATCGATTCGATTCTCACCACACGAACGCGATTATGAAGTATTAGATAACGACGAAAAACTTTACCGTCGCATCGGGATTGATGCTTGATATTATGTTTTTTTGAACATTGTTACCCTACCAGCCCAAATGCCTTCTTTTTCGTTCTCACCCCTCAGAATGAATCAAAAGCTTATCGGTGAGTTTCTGGTCGATTCATAAGTTTTTCTTAACTTGCGTCAGGGAAAAATGGGCAGTTATTGGCTGTAACCTCAAGCTTTACCAGTCGATTCATCGTGGGGAAGCTTAATATTAGTATCTAAGAGAAGCTAGAACTTCGTTATAAGGGACGACACCAGCGACTGCATGACTGATTTGTTGAGCAACGCGAGGGTTCTGTTTCATCAGCCAGATCAACAGGTAATTCATGAATGAAAATTTTCTGAACGCTTTGATGCGTAGACCCGCACGTAGATCTGCTTCAAAGTGAGATTCGTAAAGATACTGCCAGTTATCTGCTGCGGTATCGGGAGTGTTGCCCATGTTAATGGCTTGTGCGACATGAAAACCACTCTTGACCGCATTCGCAATTCCCTCACCTGTTAACGGATCGGTTAGATTCGCAGCATCTCCAATCCTAAGAATTTTTCCATCAGCAACCTTGTTTCCTTTCTTAGCAGTCGCCAGAGGGAATACCTTTGGAGGTTGTTGGCTCACCACCTTAGCGAGCATCTGTCGTGTAGTTTCGTTGCTCTGGATAAACTGCTTAAAAAGTTGAATAATATTGGTGTTTATTTTCTGGTATTCATCTAACCAAACTCCAACCCCAACATTTAATTTGATCGAGTCGTGCTGTGTAGAAACTGGAAAAATCCAACCATAGCCATTCACTCCCAAGTTGCGGTCAAAGTGAATTTGAGCTTCAGTTAACTCCGTTTCAGATAAATCTTGCCGCTTGAGAGTCCAATAAGCACGAATGGCGATCGCATTCACCTCGCCTGCATAAACGCCACGCGCATCAATGATGGTGTCAAATGCATCATACAACCCCTGATGATGCCAATCATTTTTGCTAACAGTCTGAGTCAGAAAATTACATCCTGCATCAATTGCTTTCTGATAAAGGAGTTGATCGAACACAAATCTAGGAATGCAATAGGCTTCAAGTTTTGTCGTTTCACTATGAGAAATTTGATTAGAGACTCCCAGAAAAAAACGGTGAATTGGCGCATACTCCGAAGCCAATTTTCTAATATCCTGCGGGTAAATTCCCATCATCGATACTGCCTGGATAGATTCAATGCTAATGCCATCGCCGCATATTTTGTCTTTAGGAAAAGATTTTTTGTCGAGCAGGGTAACATGATGCCCACTTCTCGCTAAGTGATATCCGGCTGAACATCCTGCTGGTCCTGCACCAACAACCGCAATTTTAGACATCGTTGAACCTCAATGAGACATAAGTAAACGACTCCGGTAGAAAAAGGATGCTGGACTACCACCCAAATGGATCAATTGTTTTGCTATGTCCCGAACATCCTGTTGCTTCTTCACTTTCTTGTTTGAGAGGTAAACCCCTAATAGTGCCTGATTGATCAATTGATGAAACCGAGTATG
>QQTW01001656.1_pt1 | contig 15778 bp, 17 predicted proteins | sample 1904831 | NCBI WGS metagenome assembly QQTW01 (sample SAMN09435610, study PRJNA476489) | Subsurface metagenome, whole genome shotgun sequencing project. | reverse complement strand
AACAAGTACTCAACGAAGAATGTGAAGAAGGCGGTGTTGGGTTCAATGAGGAGGGCAAGCCACGATGCAGATTTGTCCTCCGTCAACCCAGAGGACACCTATCCAAAACACAATTGGATGTTCACAGCTGTGAGAACACCGATGCTACAAGGAGGCTGTCCAGAGATTCCTATCAACGCACAGAAGCACCAAGTCGCAGCTTGGCGCGTTTGACACGCGAGACTACGAGAGCTTCTACGGTGGCTGGATGAGCCCTCAATGCAGTCGCTTGCTTTACAAACCACAAGAGCAAATAGTTCAAAGAACTGGCTTCCTGTTCGCAGTTGTGGCTATTCTCTATCTCATGCAGAATTGCCAAAATATATGTTTCCGTTCCTTGAGCGTTTCCTAGGTGTGCCTCGCTTCTGGTTGACGAGGACAAATCTGCATCGTGGCTTGCCCTCCTCATTGAACCCAACACCGCCTTCTTCACATTCTTCGTTGAGTACTTGTTGGCCCGGAGTTTCAAGAGTGTACGCCCTTGACTACCGCGAGCTTGATCATATATCTGGTCTTGGGTTGCGGTCCTTTTCGTCAAAACTCGTTGAATCGAACGACTTCTCACTCCGCCTGTGCAGGCCTACCGCACTTGCAAGGTCTTGCCCTCTGCCTTATGCTGCAAGTAACAATTCGAGGAGCTCTCCTTGCTCTATCCTTTCGCTACAGCTGCCTGCCCCCGCAACGCACAAAAGGTGTGTCGAGTGCAGCGGAGTGCAGCTGAGTGGAGTCGACTGCTTCGTGCGAGCTCTGCCATACGAACTTAGTATGCTAAGTCGGTCCTTGTCTATGCGAGTAAGGATGCTCATCAAGCAATAAGAACATCAATCTAGTCCCTGTCACACTCCCATAAGTTGAGCTAGCTCTTCCGGACTGAGAGTGCTTCTTCTTCTGCTGGCCTTCTTCGGCATTGAGTACTTAGAAGCTTTCCTTTTGTGCGTCTCTTCTTCCTGCTGTCTGTTCTGCTCCGCTTCTCGAGCCTGTCGTTCAATCATCGCCAGTTTTTCTGCTACTGACAACGGTGAAGCCTTCCTTTGACGCTGTATTGCAATTAGCAGAGCACCGATACAATCCTATGGTTGGCTTACCTGGGAAGGAAATTTCAGTGGTGGACTCATATTTAGGTCCGCACCCATGTCAACACTGCCGTCAAGACTACCGATACCCGAATCTGCACTTGAAGAGGTCAATGTACTTCGACTTGAACTGAATTGCTTTCGTTGCATGTTGCCCATTTCGCTGAAGGCGCCGACTGGTGCTGGGAGCCTCACACCTCTTCTTGCAGGTGAGGAAGCGAGTCGCTTTGCGGGTGGCTGTGTTGCAACCTCATCGGTCGCTTCCATATCAATATTGTCGATTGCTTGGTCACTGGCTCCATCCGTGTCTTCTTCCACTGCTTCTCGCTCATTATCAAACATCGCTGTTGACGACTCGTCCTCATCCTCGTCCTCGTCTGTGGGTGCTTGGACGTCAGGCATTACGGCCAAACTCTTGCGCAGTCCAAGGCTGCTTAATTCGTCAAAGTTCACAGTATTGCCGCCCTCAAGCATTCGTTTCCTCCATGTATCCATCATAGTGACGGCATCTTTCCATCTACTGGCCATCTTCTCCCAACCTTCTCTCAATTTGATGATTTCGTCTTCGCGAATTTGCACCTCTTCTATTGAGACGAAGGAAGGATCTTTCAAAATTGTTCGGCAATGACCTACTGCCACCTCCATTTGCTCTGCAAGTTCTTCGCATGATACCAACCCTTCGGGTTGTGCGGATTGTGCGTTGACTCTCGACTGCTTGTACTGGCCGGGAATTCCGATTTCGGGATCAACCTGTTCCTTTTCTGGAGCATCGTCCAACCCAGTCAGTTCCTTCAGATTTTCCACTGTTTCGCTGATTATATGTCTCATCGCCACATTCTCTGTACTTGTTTCGTTCACCAAAGCAGCCAAAAAGTCGTTGGTCTCTTTTTCCAGACTCCAGTTCTCATCATTCACCGGGACACCAGACCGAAACTCTCGCGCATTCTTCGGCAGGGCTGGTTGAGGATTCAACTGGACTATCTTCATTCCACTCGAGTGTGTTGCACCCCGCTGCATCCCTGTGACATGCTTCTTCAACTTCTCAAGCTCGATATCCCGCTTTCGAATGTCATTGACACATTTCGCCCGCACCTGGTCCAAAGTTGATTTCATCTTTGCCATCTGCTCCTTCAGCTCTCGCGCGCTAGCCTCCGCCTTATGCGCTGATGCCTCCAGTGATCGTTTTTGAGCATCTACGAGTGCCGACTTACTTAGCAGCTCAGAATTTTTGGTCTGAAGTCGCTCAATTTCGCTCGATCGTTGGGTTTCTTCGGCCCGCAGGTTGTGAATAACCGTAGCAAGCGATTCGCGCTGATCTGCATCACGATCGCGTCGTAGGACCAGGTCGTGGACCAGGTTAATGACCTTGGCCATCGTGTGCTCTGTTTCGCCGCTTCCCTTCTTGACGCAGGCAAAATCAATGGACTTGCCATGTCGTAACAAGCCCCGCGCGAGAAGGAGATTGTTGAGATAGGTTGAAGCGTTCTGCAGGCTACCTGAATCCATCTTGGAGGATTGTCAACAAGTATTATATATTGTGCAGTTTCGATAGCTGAGATAGGCAAATTGTAAACAGACAAGGTGACTAGCGCTGACGCGTTCCCCGCATTTGACATGGAGTTGAGTATGGCTCGACAACTACATACTACGCATACGCATACACCGTACCTGGATTGATTCAGGAGCTCTTGCATGCCTGGAACAGAGAACCGGAGCATCCTCAGAAGTTGATGTGTTTTCATCTTCTCCATTACTGACAAGTATGAAGCCTGAGAAGCCTGAGAAGCTTGAGAAGCCGGCTCCTGGCCCAGCTCGTGCATACTCTCGTTTTCAACAGGCTGGCCAGAGAGCTCTACAGGACAAGCGATATGACCTCGCCAAACGCGCATTCGACCAAGCACTTTCGCAAGCCACCTTCGATCCCGACCAAGATACCTCAATTCTGATTGCAATTCTGGATTTGCGAGTTGAAGCGCGAATCAAACTGAGGGATTATGATGCTGCTGTCAAAGATGCCCGTACCATGGTCCGACACGAACGGACTGACCCGCGTGGCTATCTACGATGTGGACAGCTGCACGCGTTGAAGAATGACCCCGTTGGAGCGCTTGTTTGGTACCAACAAGGGCTCAAGAATGTCCCTCACACCCATGGGGATTATCCTAGACTGGAATCGATGAGCTTGAGGACAACCGGGAAGAGCGCAATGTGGCACAACAAATTCCGAGATCCACTTGCTGTGCTGCCAATGGACCTCATTCACATGCTGTTTCGCCATCTCGAGATCTGGGAAGCAACATCTTGTTTGCGGGTTTCTAGGACCTGGCGCAATACTCTTCTGGCTGATCGCAGCATTTGGACAACAATTGATTTCCGGAGAAGGTCGCGGATTGCTATATTGAGACATCTGAAAGCATGCATTCGGCGGTTCCCACGGCCGCCGACCACGATTCATCTAGACAGCATGTCCCCTTCCGCTGTGGAATTTCTCCGACCATACCTCATGCGATGGAAAGCTACTCAGCACCTCAGCATCAACCTCCCTGATTTTAAGGACCTGCGCCATATTTGGACTGCGTCAACGACATTAAAGAGCTTGCACGTTGGGAAGGAATGCCCCGTCCGCTTCCGAGTCGTTTATAATGTACTCCACGTCTGCAACATGCTCCAGAGCGCTCGTTTTGATTCTATTCTAGCTTGCAATCCATCAAGCATAGAAGCGTCCGAACCGTCTGCGCAAAATACGACGCTTCCGAATTTGAGAAATTTAGTGCTTATCGCTTTTAATGTCTACAACGTGCAACGTGAGCTCCGTCCGCGACTAGTAAGTCCGAATCTTGACGTGATTTTTGCGTTGGCTGAATTCTAGGAGAATGGTCTACTTCGTGACTTCCCGAACCTCACGGAATTGTCCTGCATGGGCTGTATATTCTCCGCCTCGGACGCAGATTTGTCAGCCGCCCGTCGCCTGCAACATCTAACTCTACGACTTGTTAGCCTTGAGCATGACCTAAAGCTTCCCAGCTCGCTAGAAGCTCTCGTTTGCAGTAGCTTCTCGTACTCACGGTCCAGTCCATCCTCAGCCACAGCAGCCGAGCCACCACCGGAGCCCTTCGAAGCCCTACCCAATCTCACGTCTCTACAATTGGAATGGGTCCCTGACCCCTCGTCGCGCCTGTTCAACATGATCACGCAGTCCATCGGTGCGAGGCTGACCAGACTCGATCTCGGCCACGGTGAGACGGAAGTGTCGCAAATCATGACCCTGCTAGACCTGGGCAAACTGTCCCGGCTCACCTTCCTGCGCACGTGGAGTGACAGCATGACGGATATAGAGCTTGGGTGCATCGCGGCGGCATGTCCCCTACTCGAGGAGGTGGAGCTCTCCGGCTTGTGGATCACGGGCGTGGCGATCAAGCAGCTCTGCACGCGCACCGCCCTCACAAGGCTGCAGTTGAGCTCTTGCCATCAAATCTCCGCAGACGCTATCGTGTGGGCGAGGGACCGCGGCGTTGCCGTAGCCATCTGTGGTGATTGAATATGTGGGGATGATGATGTACCCCTCGAGGGAGTTGCATAGCTGCTCATGCTTCGCCGTCTCGCAAATTAGCCTCTCTTCCAATCGAAGATACCCCAGCGTATCCATGAGGGAGATGAGGTCGACCAGATGCCTAAAAGGCTCTGTCGCGCGTTCTGGGCGCCCCCTCTCAAGACTTAAAGCTCTCATGTGAAGCTTGCACACGCAAAGATACAACGAGTAACCTGTAGAGCCCAATCGCGATCTCGTTCTCGTTCTCGTTCTCGCGAGGAAACCGTTTTTTCGCATCGAGGCAGAAGCCAAGAAGACATCCATGGATTTCTTGACGCCAGGCTGCAACTACCCAGGCTTGCCAGAATATACTGTCCTGTATCATCGCCAGCGCCCCATCCCCGTATAGTCTAGGCCCAATTGAACAGAGCGATAGCATTTCATCACTAACCCTGAAAGCATGAAGAAGAAGAAGAAGAAGAAATAGCAACGAGAGATAGCACCCTTTGATTCTGTGACATCTAAACTATTCAAGCCGCGCAGGGAGTTAGTTCTTGGTTCGTGCTGGTTGGGCTACAATACATCCCCTTCCCCTGTGAAGAAGCATCGACTTTTGCTGACGAGAAAGAATGTTCCACCCATTTGTCTGTCATTCGCTTTGAGTTCTTACTCCCATTTCACAAAATGCCCTCGTATCCAGTATCAATCATTGTTCTTCTCCTTCATCATCATTCCCACCGTGCATCCAGCCACTCACATCACCAGTGACAGTGAATCAATTCGCTCCATCCTCCGCACCCGCCTCGTCTGCAGCAGCTCCATTCGCAGTCATCATCTTCAACTTTTTCATCTGTGGCTCCGCCGCGTCGTTGGTGCCAACAACGCCACGATCGATCCCCTTGTGCGTGGATGCCTCAGGTGGTGCGACCTCGTCCCGCATCGTGGTGTCATCGTTGTGCTCATCCCCGCTTTCAAGTTTCCGCTTCCATCCGCGGGCTTGGCTTCGTCCGCCCCCGGGCCCGTCGACACTGCAAGTCGGTGCCATCATGTTCATTGAAGCCGGTCCTGCCTCGGCACTCTTGGCGACATCCATATTGTCGGTTCTCGCGGGCCCGAGACCGTGACGGCCCACCATGCCTCGAATGCGTTCCATCCGCTCCTCGTCTCCTTCCTGCGCGGCGAGTTCGCCCATCAGCCTCTGGCGCACCTGCTCGAGACGCTCGAGCATCTCCGGCGGCATCTCCTTGGGTTGGTTCGCGATGGGTGGGGTTTTGCGTTCGGGTGGGGAGGGGATCGTCATCGTTGGTGGACCCAGGCTGGCTAGTCTGCGTGCCATGATGAGCGATCTGTCGGGGCTGTGAGGATGAGCTTTGCGGTTCAGAACGTGGATGTTGGGGATATTCCTTGTCTTCTTTCGACTGGTAAGTAAGTGAGTGAATGGATCGATTGGGGGATTAGGAAGGGAAAGGTGCAGGTTGGGCTGGGAGAAGATGAATGAGGGTGGATATCTTGCGCTTTGGTGACTGAACGGAAGTATGTATGTTAGATGGACGGAACGTAGGATGTCTGCAGTGCGGTGGATACTGGCCGATCTGAATGCTGGTATGGGTGTGGGAATTCGCGATGGACTGTTCCTCGGCGTCAGTAGGGGAAAAGGGTCACTAACGCCGAAGGTGACGCGCTTCTGCTTACGTCGTCTAACCAGTTCGAAGACTCAGCAATTCAAAAGGTTCAGCCGCCGAAGCGTATCTCTGTCTGCCTCTTTTGCTCCTCTGCTCCCTACTAGCGACGCTACATGAAGCATAAGTGCGACCAGTAAAACTCCAATACTGCGCGGTTGAGAGACGGGAAGCTGGAATAGGAGACGCAAAAATTCATGCCGAAGGAGATCGATCCCTGGGTGAATGTGTAACGGCTTACCTGTATTGTCTGCTGAGTGATTGACTTATGCTGCTGGGCGATGCTAGACTGACTATTCGGCCTGGAAGCTGATCGATCACAGAGCGGGCTTTGCAACCCCCTTAGTTCTCCTTCTGCAGGAGAACGAGCTGCGCTGATAAATGAAGGACTGGAGTCTGAGTGTTGGTCGCTTTTGTCAGAAAGACACAGTATGCATGTGAATACTTGCGGCGGCGGAGCAATCAAATTTTTTTTCCCATGCCGCCCTGCGTGTGTGCGCCAGGCGGAAGAAGCCCCCTGCTGTGTTTTCCCAGACGTCTGGACAATCGTGAAATCTCGCCAATTTTCAATATACGGTCACGCCCAGACAGCCACTTCAATATGTTCCCATGTCCTCGCTCCCATAGCTGCGCACGATTTGACTTCAACTGAGAGGTTGCTGATCGATGAACAGGTGTTTGATCGACACCCATGCTTCGAAGAGCTCGCATCTCGATTAACCAATATAAAACCGAGAAACCCCCTTGCGCCTCACATGGCGCCAACAACAAAAAACAAGAACGCCACGTCACCTGGCGGCGGCCGCGGCGGGAAGATGCTGGCTAAGAGCCACTTCCGGGATGGACATGCTGACTTCGGAGGCCCATGTCTCATGCGAAGAGCCTCGACGATACTGCGATGACAGAGAGTTGGCACCGTTGAATGGATAGAAACAGCATCGCAGCAGAAGATGAAGCAGACGAAGGAAAGAGGAGGAAAGAGGGGAATGCTACAACAAATGACAGACGACCGTGATTTCGCCTTTCCGGGCAGTGGTCATAGAAGAAGGATGCATCAACCGCTCCCGTGCCAAAAAGGACAGCGATGATGATGGGTTTCGAAGCCATTTGGTTTGATCAGTTCTTGCTGGCGGTCATGGAAAGGGTGAGGAGCATCAACATGGTCTAGCCTCAAGACGCCGCGGGCGATGGAGAGAATGATTCGAGCTTGAAGGGCGGGATGGAGAAATGGAGCATTGCTTGTGAATCTGTGATTGTTCATCGATAAGAGACGCTGAAAGGGATGCAGCGAAAGGTGGTGGTCACGTGGGATTGTTACGGTTATCCACGGATGATGATGATGATGACGTAGGTCACAGCAAAAGAAAGGACATACTACATACTACTATGGCACGTACTAACGTACATACATAGCAGCATCAGTACGTGAGTGTCTTCACTTTGAGTAACAGGTCTTCCGGCAGCTCTTCCTTCTTGACCAGACCCAGCTGCAAACAGTCACCCCAGAAGAACAGCGCGCGATCCTGAGCATAGGCCAGATAGTCGAACTCGTCGCTTTCTTCCCCCTGCTCCTCCTCCTCGTCATCTCCCTCCCTGTGCGACTCCTCGATCTCGCGGCCCTCGGGTCGATCCATTTTCGATTCCTTCTGTTTGGCCAGAACCTCTTCGCTCAGGGGATCTGACCGGGGCTTCAGGTGTGCCCTGACTTTCCCGATGAGTCGGTCGGTCTTGCTCTTCGGGGGCTTGGGTTGCTCCATATCTGGAACCTTGGCTTGCACGATGCCCCATGCAACCCAATGAGCACTGCACATGCCCCGCCATAATTTCGCATCCCGGATCAGGGCCTCTATCTGCCCTTCCAAGACTTCCTCCCTGGCCCTCTCCTCTGCCTGGTAGTTAGGGGTCGATCCCGGTGGTGCACGTGAGTCGAGCATGAATGACGAAACGGGATTCACGCCCGGTGAAGGTGCACTGAGCTTTGGTGTGGCGCTCAAGGAAGCTTGCATACTGTACACCGGCTGGTGTTGCACGTAGGCTTGAACGAATCGACGCTGCTCCTCTGGGGTGGGATAGTAAGCCGGGTTGACTGACCAAGGTCGTGCTGGATGGTGGTAGTTGTAACACCACTCTGTAAAGTGGTTGGCGAACTCGAAGCCTGGGAGGTTGGCACTAGCATACTCGAAATCAATGACAACAAGCTGTTTGTGCTCATTCTCGGGATACAGTAATGGAGATTCGCCAGACGGCTTCAGCCGCAACAAATTCCCATATTGCGTCTACAGTCGTTAGCCTAGCCTGCGCATACACGGGTGAGGTACATACGTCGTTGTGTGCGAAGACAAGTTGTTCTTTGATGCCTTTCTTGCCGCCGTGCCTCTCTATTATGTACTTACGGTACTTGTCCACCGTCTTCCTGAAGAAGGGCCACTCCACTCCGCAGACAAGACCCCTCGACTTCCATGGCTTCGATTTGGATACAGGCTGACTCTGTCCCTGAGACAAAATCTGTTTGTCGACCCAAGTAATGACATGTTCACAACGATCAACCCATTTGTCCCAGTTCACCCAGACGAAAGGTCCACTATCCCTCTCTTCTTCAAGTAGATCGATGCCATCGTGCAGCTCCCGCATCCGTTTGGCAATCTGCTTCGATGTCTCGGGGACTCGCATATCTTCTGCAGTGAGAGTGCGCGCATACAAGAACTCTTCGAAACGACCATTCGTGAAAGTACCAAGCAAGCGTGGTCCAATGCTCTTTCGCGCAAGTCGCCGAAGAATGGAAAGTTCTGCATCGCGATCAATTAGATGCTCCACCTGAGGTCCATAGATTCGTAGCAACAGTTGAGGCGGATCCTTTTTTGTTGTCGTGGACGCACCGCTCGCATTGGCCGGAGAGGCGTCTGGCATTGTTTGCGGAGGAGACACCACATAGACGGCATTAGTCAGTGCTCCGCTCAGTCTTTCCACTGAGATGTCGCCTCCTCTCTCGATGGGCACTCGCTTCCACCTCTTGAGCTTGAGGGTATGCGTCAGCCGCACAATCTCACACTTAAAATTGGTCCAGTTTTCTTGATCTTTTGGATTGCTAGTCTGCTCATTGTTGCCATCTGCCTTGCCGCCTGTATATGCCATGGCCTTCGAATTATCAAGTGTTGCTTCAACGTTCGGAACCAGCAGTTCTCCATCCTGCTCGGTATCCGATGCAATACTCATTGAAGTGGGCTTGAGCTTTTTGGCAATCGAGCCTTTCCGTAATGCTGCAAATGGAGTGCGTTGACTGCTTGCGTGACCAGGAAGGCCCTCTTTAGGTGTTGTGACGGCGTACCCTGCAAGTATGCGTTCGAGCTTATCAAGAGCGATGACGCCGTCTGAAGCTTGCGAGTTACTCCTAAATTGATGGTCAGCGTCCCCGTCCTGGCTCTTACTATTGTCATTTGATGAGCTGGTCTCCTCCCGCTTGATTCTTCTGCTGGCTTGTTTGGCCTTTTCATCTTGCAACCAGCTTGCAACCTGAGATAACAAACTTGCTGCGTCGTCCGTTGGTGGTGGCACATCCGCCGATTTCTCTTGCACCTGATCAAGCCTTAAACTAGAGATTTGACGGTTCAAGGAGTGAACGGAGGTGTTTGTAGAGAAGGATGGGCGACCAGTCAACTTCTTCCCACTTAAGCTTGCACGATGGACCTGGGGCCTCTCACGTGCCACAAGAGTAGGGGAGATCTCTTCTGGCTCTGCTTGGATGGTCACCGCTAGAAAGCATCAGCCTGTGGCAGGATGGAATTCCTCAAAACGTAGGCTTCAAGATGAGCAAGACAAGGTTGCGGTAGCTATTGCGCATCTCATTTTCTGGTGCACGCATGCCCTTAGACTTGCGTTTGCGACCCCAGGACATTTGTTTTCAAACAGCCGTGAGTCCTGCTGGACGAATGAAATTCTGCGGGACTTTAAGATAGCAAAAATGATTACAGCGTAAATATGAAACGGCAACAGAAGCAACCTACCTTTTGTCGAGCTTGCATCTGGTGTTGCTGAGCCGTTTGGCGGCGCCTTGTCGTTTGTCGATGCCATACTGTGCGATCGATCCACGTTTTCCAACCATGCTCTTCAACAGCAGCTTCTTAAAGCAATCACCTGAGTACTTGCTTGTGAGGCGTAATATAATCAGCTGCATGCACGCCTTAGATATTTGACATGATGCGTTCAACGATGGCAATATCAGTAGCTGCGAAAAGTACTACGGTAGAGACACCCAATTCTTCGTTGGTCATGGAATGAATTGTTGGGGAGTTTCCAAAACAGGTTATCGTGTATCAGATAGTAGCTTAGCTTAGTGGGAAAGAGCTAAGTCGGTGCTAATTCATAATTAACAACGAACGAAGATTTAGCTGGATGGCATATGCCTAGCTTTTTGAGGGCCGATGGCCGAGGGCCAACTTCGACGACCTACTTCTACTGTAATATTAGCAAACTACGATAGGAGTGAAACAAGCAAAGTGAAAGCGACGTTATCCGAGCTTAGCTAGCGAGCCTAATTTCTTTGCATCCGAAAAGTCAAGAGACATCGTTCAACAACGACTCCACTCACCGACATCACGCCCCTTAGCACCAAACCCCCCATATTGTGGCTCCAGATACTGTACATAGTATGCATGCTTCGCTAACGTCACACGTATCGGAGGACCGAGTCTAAACAAAGTCGGCTTTTCAACGCCCAGCAATGCCTACCCCTTCTGGATCCAAAACATCCCCCACACTAACACCGCGCTGTGCAAATAAATAAAGAGTTGGGTCACCGATCCGTAAGCTTCGGAGATCGTTGAAACGTGGGTAATCGATGGTCGCCACTCTGCCGCCGGCTGGTCTCTCCGTTTCCATCTGATTCCTCCTCTAGATCTGTGAGGCCAAAGGCGCCATGCTCAACAGCATAGCTGTGTATCAGACCCTCACTTTCTCTACTTCTCCCTCCGCCCATGTGGAAAGTCAGACTACTGCTCCTCCGATGTGGCTCGGCACTGCTCCTTCTTGCCTGCATGCTCCGTCTTGTCTGCAAGCTGGCCACAGGATCCGTAGGGATGCCCTCGTCAGTGTCCATTTTGCCGTTCAGCATCTTGTGGCCGTCAGGGTCTCCGCGGGCGAGGTTGAGAAGGTAGACCCCTGCAAAGATGACGAGAAATCCACATAACAATGAAATTGTGTTGACAGCATCCACCGTGTTGAATCCTTGGAAAAGAATGAAAGACGCACATAGCGTGGCTGTAGTAAAGGTGACAAAGTAGAGAGGATTAACGATCGATGTCGAGAACTGGCTTAAAGCCTTGTTGAAATAGTTCATCTGAGTCATGATAGCCACTACAGTGACGATCATGAAGACATACGTCGAGGGGAATCCGAACTGGTTGTTGCCATTCAAAGTGAGTTTGAGGGCAATCCCGAATGCCTTGACAGACATGACGGAGACGGACCCCACCGTTGAGCAAATGGATAAGTATATTAGAGGGTTCTTTTTGCCGTATTTTGGAGCCACCCTATAGATCATAACGATTGAAAATGTGACTACCGCAAGACAATATATAACGAATCCTGGAAACTGTCAGCCCATGCGCCTATCTCCAAGGAAGCCACGCGAACCTGGTCGGAGGGCATAATCTAGAATTTCACCGACGTTCTCGATCTCTTCGTCTGGAGGAGCGTGGAGCACTATAATCACAGAACCCAGGAGGCAAATTGCGCAGCCCAGCTTCCCTAGCGTACCAAGCTCTTCTTTGAGAAAATAGGCACCAAGCACTGCTCTGTGCAAATTTAGCAAGGCTTCACCACAGGTCTGTGAACATCTTACCCAATAAGGACACTCAATGCGCCCAGAGGTGTTACAAGTATAGCGGGCGCGAAAGCGTATGCAGCAAAGTTCGAGACCTCTCCCAGAACCACTACGAGATATTCAGCTCAAGGTCTTGAGGTTCCTCACGAATCATCTTACATGTTGTTATTCCTGCCCACCAGAGCGGCGCCTTCAAATATGCAAATCCATCTCCCTCGAAGCCATGCTTATCAGCTGCGTCGTTAAGGCCCTACGCCTTGAGGTCAGATTGAGGAGCTTGAGGGTGTCCAAAAGCGTCTGAAACGCCCAAGCGAGGGGAAAGGATCGTAGTCTTTTTGGAAGCGGTCGGATGCGCACCTTCTTGGTAATGACAAAACTCGTCCCTTTGATGACATGGGTCAACCATTTGCGTAAACCACGAATAGAAATTGCCTCACCTATTGCCAAGGTTGAGACGATGGCCAAGGCCAGCCCAACATATCTATTCCTTGTATCAATCGTGTGTCCTTAGATATTGTTGCAGCATATCGACGTACTTGTCCTCTATCATTCTATTCCAGGCTCAGCTGAGCTGGCCCGTATAGGATTTATTGCCCAAAGCGCGATCCGGTATCTTTCCGCCTTCGCAGTTTTCCGACGCAACGACACTAGAAGAGAAGGCGAAGGAAACAGTGGGCCGGTTTGCAGAACTGCTGGAGAGGACGAGACTGAACGCGTTCTCTGAATGCTTCTGTGAGCGTAACTGTGTGGTATAAGGCAAAACGTCGAAATGGGTCCAAAACGAGTGACAAGGTGGCCGCTACCGACAAGCGGGACCACCAAGCGGGCGATTGTAAAGAGTGTTGTTTGAGAGGCACAAAGGGCTTCAATGGATTGATTGTTCCTTATATTCTGCGCATGTTCAACACTTGGTCAAGGAATGAAGAGGTAGGACAGACGTCGCCAATGGTTTCACCCAAGCTGTCTAAAAGGGGTTCAAGCAATCGATTGATCAAGATTCAAGTCGCCTACAGCCCCAATGCGAACGCGCGGCTCTTTCCGCAGGCGTCCAACCTCGACCCCCAAGGGCCCAACCCGACACATCCCCGGCCGTGGTCAGCCTTGCATACATATTGATCGCCCTGTCGCAACCAACTCGGCTTGTTCCGCGACCCAAGCAGATCACTCCTGAATCCTCACTAAGTATTTACATGAACAAACCTCTTTGTCCCTGTGCTCGATGGAGATCTTAAGAAGTGGAAGACAGGCGAACCATAACGTGCCACGATGCTCGCGCTCGGCTGCTTCTGCCTGTGGCTCCCGCCAGTCTGCATGAACCGCTTCTCCTCAATTGGACACCGAGCTGCCTTGCGGACGCCTTGCGAATGACACACACCCTACGATCATTCTCTTCTTTCTATTATTCTTTTCTTCCTTCCCTTTCTCGTCCATCTATTTGATGCAGCGTTGCGATGTTCCATGGTTCTGCCCAGACGCTTAGCCTGTTCGCTTAGAAAATTCCTGTGACTCTGCCTGCGATAAAATGTCGGGATCTGACCTTCCTTCGAAAGCGCAGCTCTTGCATAGCTGTAACGCTGTCGAGAATGTTTACGAAGTTCTTAAAAATCACCAAAAGATTACTCTTATCAATCGTTCAGGAATAGTCCCCTTAGTCAAAGCGCTATACACCTCACTACAACGCCTTGAGGGCGACGAGGCTGATCCGGACGGCGCTTTCCATAATGCTTCCACTCGCGTCCGACGCAACTTGGCTTGCATCTTACGAGCTTGCGACGTCGTTACGAACCGCGTACACAAGCGCATTGATTCTGATACACTGCGACGTGACGACGATCTTGGAGTGGAGCTGGAGGCCTTGAATGCTGAGATTGAGGAATTTCTGAAGTTTCGCATAAGAAAAGCCACTGTCACAGCGCAAGGCAAGAAAGTTTCGGCGTCAAACTCGTCGGAAATCGTGGAAGACCTTCTAAGAAAGCAGAAAGATCATGATTCTGAGGTGGAAGCCTTAGGTAACATTCGTCGTGGACAATGCCACCGCTATGATGCTAATGTTAGGACAGAGACTGAGCTCCGTACCCTGTATGATCGTAAGATTACCCTTGAGCAAGAGATCGTTGCCAGGGACCACGAGATAAGCGAACTCAAACATCACGATGACGCGAAGCTTTCTCATATACGTCGTCTTCACGCGGCCATTGCGAACCTTGGCCTCAGGCACCCCATGACTCATACAATTAATGACTGGGATGAATTGAGTCATGAGCTACCAGCGATGGTTCACAGGATTGACAAAATCAACATCACGCTCAAGGAGCTGGAGCTGGAGCGTGACGAACGAAAAAACCAGGAGCCCGATTCCGAGGAGGACTCGATCACTGGCCAAATGCCAACCGTACCCAAGGCACCACCAGCAGTGGCTACACATAAGTCGGCAACCAAAGAGAAAGACAAGGAAAAGGGAGATGGCAAGAAGAAGAAGGAACAGCGGAAGTCAGCGGATGCTAAGGCCACCTCGAAGGTCAGGAGCCCAAGTCCGACCTCGAGTGAAACGAGTAAAGCCAACACAAGCAAATCTGTGAGAAGAAAAAGCAGAGCTCTCAACACCGGATCGAGCTTCTTTTCCAGGAACTGAAGCCGGAGATGGCTTGGCTTCGCTTTGCTCGGGTGGCCTGATATGGTCCGTTGCTTCTCTTTCTACCAAGTATATTCGACCTGTGTTTGAATCTATAGACCGGCATATAATCTTAGAATATCTCCCTTTCTTCCAATTTCCAAATCAGGTCTCTGCCGTGCATAGGGTAAGGCACCCCGGATACCTAGCCTGAGTCGGAGACCAGCAGACCCTTTTATCAACCAGAGTCTCTCTTACACAGTGAACACCATGCCATCATGACTGGAAGAGGCGTACTACAGTCAAACCCACGAATAGACAGACACACGGGCCATTCCAGCCACAGCATGATTACTTGGAAGTGAAAAACACCTACTTAAATATCCGTGCGCAGAAATAAACAGTCAGTTGCCGGGCATCGTGCAGCATTCTGTGGAAAGCAGTAGGCCGCAAATGTTGTTCGTCAGTAAATTTCTGGGGAAGAGCAGTTGCAATTCATGTCACCCATAAAGAGATTCCCATCAACCTAATCGTTCGTGCTGAAGAGCGAATGAACCGGTCCTACAATAGGTTATAGCATAATTGAAATGATAAGAAAACACCTGAGATGGTTTTGGGAACAAGTGCCTGAATGAGAGGGGCCAATCGACCAGTGCAATGAAATGGTGGTGGAATGTCACTAAGGCGGATGAGCGTCCCTCAGCTGCAGTGCGCGTATAGATGATAACTACTAGTTACTGAATGCGGAGAGCAGTCGTCTTCCATCGACCAGACTTTTCTAACCCTAAGCGCCGTTTGACTTGAGACCGACCAGAGAATTATCACGCTCTTGGCGAACATCAGTAAAATGGTCATCTTTCAACAGTCAAAAAAAGCATGATTATCTAATCTCTTTCTGCAAATCGATACATTTTTCATGTATAAGAAGACCAGCTCTTTCTGATGGTGTTAATTTTATCATCGATTTTTTGTGTCTAAGGTCTAACCGTAAGGGGTTTTCAGGTACTAGAGACGCTAACCTAATCATAG
>QQTW01001655.1_pt1 | contig 15781 bp, 19 predicted proteins | sample 1904831 | NCBI WGS metagenome assembly QQTW01 (sample SAMN09435610, study PRJNA476489) | Subsurface metagenome, whole genome shotgun sequencing project. | reverse complement strand
ATGCCCAGTTCTGCATGCTGCCAAAAGCCAGCGGACTATCTGGAGTTTTTGCTGAGATCGCCTGCGCTTTGCCACCGCCTGCCATGTAGAACATACCAACTTTAATTAAGCACAAACCGATTAGCGTCACCGCAGTACCCGTAACCAGAGGCGTGAAAATCTTGCGAGTCAGGTGCAGGAATCGACTCATGATGATGGGAATAAACGAGCCAAAAAAGCACAATCCCATCACTAATGAAAGCGTTGACTCAGGTGATTTGCCTGCTTCGAGTGACGTTCCTACAACGGCAAGAATCGGCGTTACAAAAGCAAAACTAGTTCCTTGCACACTGAGTAAACCAGTGCCGATCGGTCCTATTCGATGAACTTGAATAAAAGTACCAAGTCCAGAAACAAATAGAGACATTCCCAAAATGTAAGCTGACCTGTTTGGATCAAGTCCTAATGCCCCTGTGATTAACAAGCCAGGAGTGACAACGGGAATAAAAATCGCACAGACGTGTTGTAGCGCAACGAACAAAGAGTCTTTAAGAGGAGGTTTATCATTCAATTGATAAAGCAGCTTTGAGCGAACTGCAACATGTCCCTCGCCTACTGCATGAGTCCCAGTATGTGCCATCAGTTATCCTCAAAAACTATCAACATCCGTCCCTGCATAGTCTCTCAAAACCTTGTACCAAGGTATATGCTCGCCTGGAGTTTTGTATACAGTATACAAAAAATAAAGATGATTCTGTATCAGATAGGACAGAAAATGCATTAGTGTCTAAGCTTAAACTACTAGACGCAGAGTAGCCGACCACATTGAGTGAAACTTCGTTGTTGGCAGAATTATTAGTTGGAAGGGATAAGTCGCTCATGTTTAAGTTTCTACCGACTAGCGTGTTAGCCGTGTCAATTACGTTGTTTTTGATTGTTATAGTTGGATACCCAACTGTTGCACAGGCAGCGAGATTTGCTCCTAGCTACCAAGCGTCTACTGTCGTATTGGCACAGGCAGTCCTTGAAGCTCCTGTAGTGGAAGAAGCCCCTGAAGTTAAAGAGGCTGAGGAGGCCAAACAGGAAGCAGCCACGGCTGAAGCTGAAGCTAAAAAGGCTGAGGCGACGAAAGAGGAAGCGGCTGAGGCGGAAGCTAAAAAGCTAAAAGAGGCGAAGAAGGCTGAGGAGAAAGCAGCTAAGGCGGAAGCTAAAAAGGCGAAAGAAGCAGCTAAGGCGGAAGCTAAAAAGCTAAAAGAGGCGAAGAAGGCTGAGGAGAAAGCAGCTAAGGCGGAAGCTAAGAAAGCGAAAGAAGCGGCTAAGGCGGAAGCTGAAGAAGAGAAGGTGGTAGAAAAATCTTGAGCGATCGCGCTTTGTTCCATAGACAGTATTGCATCGGAAAAAGGGAAATCAATGACTGTAATTCCACGTACTAATAGCACTTTTAGCCTCAGCGCTTTTTTAATCAGCGACGGACCTGCTGGTTTCCTACTGAGCTGGGTGGCAGGGTTTGTAGATACTTCAGCTTTCATCATTTTGTTTGGGATATTCACTGCTCACGTGACTGGCAACATCGCGTTAGCTGGTTCATCCTTTGTTAGTTCAGATACAGAGACTACTATCACTCGCTTGTTGATGCTTCCCACCTTTATGGTGACTGTTGCCTTGACATCATTGCTAGCCCGTTATGCTAGAAGCAAAAAATGGCCAGTTTTCGCTGTTCTTCTGACTGCTGAAGCTGTTGCATTGAGTGTCTTTTTGGTCGTTGCCACAAGTCTTTCGCCAGTCTTGCTGTTAGATGTGCAAGAAGAGTATATTCTGCCGATTGGCATAGCGGGTGTAGTGGCGATGGCGATTCAAAATGCCCTGATGAAAGAGGCAAAAGGGGTATTCAAAAGCTATATTCCGACCACAGTAATGACTGGAAATACGACACAACTCACGATCGATCTGGTGCAGTTTTTGAGTGCCAAGTTGTCTCCATCACAGAATGAGTTATCAAAAGTGGAAGCTGAGGAGGCGCTAGAGCGAATGAGTCGGTTCGTGCCGGTGATTGCAGGTTTTGCGCTGGGAGGGTTAGCAGCAGCAGTTTTCATCCTATTGTCAGAGTCTTGGTGGAGCCTTGTCTTGCCCTTAGCAGCCATATCTACATTGGCGATCGCTGCCTATGTACAACATCTTTCATCCTTGGCGCAAAGTTCTAATTCTTAGTGACTACCAACTACAAACACAATTTGGAGGAAGTTAACAATGAAACGCTTGTTGATATTGATATTCGCTTGTTTGATTGTTTTATTAAATCCAGTAGCTGCTGGCACAGCCCAAGCTCAATCTTCCACCGCAGTTTCACCACCTAGTCCAAGCCTAGAACTGACCCCGCAGCAAGCGGAGCTGTTTGAGCAGCAGAAAACTCAACTTCTCTCTCAGCTTGAGAGCATTCTTACCCCTGAGCAGTATAACCAGCTCGAAACTGCAATGGCTGAAGAGAAAACAAGTATACGTAAAGCTTTTAAGTCAGCAATGCTCACTCCCGATCAGAAAACCAAGTTGGCGACGGTTTTTAAATCCCTTCCCCAGAAGGATTTTTTCACCTCCTTAACTCCAGAGCAAAAAAAGCAGTTGTTTCTGAAGAAGAAAGATCTGTTTATACCAACCGCAGATGAAATTAATGAATTTAAGACCCTCAAATGAGAAATAGCCTTTGCATAATGCCTAGCGTTTTGTCAAATGCCAAATTTCCAAGCGGCTCAGGTCTTTTATACCAGTCTTGTGGTCGAGCATATTGTCCCGAAAGGCAAAGACTTTGCCTTCAAAATGTGGCGCACCACCCTTATTAACGCTGCTCAAGAGCATGAAGGATTCGTTAGAGCCGATATCAATCGTCCGCTGCGGTGTAAAGATGGAGTAGTGAAGTGGTATTCCATCATTCATTTCGACTCGCCAGAGCATTTGAACTCCTGGATCGAGTCAGATGAACGTAAACGATTGCTGGAATCTGGACGACAAATATTTCAAACGTATCGATTTAAGTCATTTACAACTGGCTTGGAGGGCTGGTTCTCTCATAGCTCTGGCTTAGAGCAAGCTGGCTTGGGACCTCCCGTTTGGAAGCAAATTTTGTCGGTCGTGCTGGGACTGTATCCTACAGTGATGATTCAGTCTTTAATATTTGCTGCCTTGGGCATAACGAAGTCTTGGTCGCTTGCGAGTTCGATACTGGTAGGCAACCTGATCACGTCCTCTATCCTGTCGTTGGCAGTCATGCCATTAGTAGTCAGGCTGATCAGATTTTGGTTACGACCCGCATACCAATTTTCTTCTGTGAAAACTGACCTTTTAGGAACAGCAATTATTGCTGCTGCTCTGGGATTAATGGTTGTTTTGTTTAGTCAGTTTTGAACCGCCAAGACGCCAAGAGCGCCAAGAGGAGAGAAGAGGAGGTTTAGCGCAAAAAGCGCGATCTTAGCGCCAAGAGGAGGAGGTTTGGATGAGCTTTTTGACAAGTGCTACAGATGTTGCTATTGAAAAAGACCTTAAGCAGTTTCTGCTCATTTTAGTAATTGCTCTTGGTGCAGCTATTCTTCCTAAAGTTTTTACGTCGCTACGTCAAGTGCCTTATACGCTGCTGTTGGTGATTGTTGGCTTGGGTTTAGCACTTGTTGATGTGCGGCTGATTCACCTATCACCAGGAATGATTCTGATGGTCTTTCTGCCTCCGCTGCTGTTTGAGGCAGGATGGAATATGAAATGGTCAGAGCTACGGGAAGAGATACTACCCAGTAGTCTCTATGCTGTAGGTGGTGTCTTGATGTCGATCGCGGGAGTCGGGTGGGCACTACATCGGTTTATGGGCGTTCCCTGGATGACTGCTCTGCTCGTTGGGGCATGTTTGGCTGCAACTGATTCCGCCGCTGTGATTGGCTTGCTTCGAGAATTAGGAGCAGGAAAACGACTTACAACACTTTTAGAAGGAGAAAGCCTGTTTAATGATGGCGCGTCTGTTGTGGCGTTTAGTGTGTTAGTAGAACTTGCTGTTGATCCACAGCCCTTTCAACTCTCGACAACGGTGCTGCGTTTTTTTGTTGTCACAGGCATTGGGCTTGGAATCGGTGGAGTTATTGGCGTTTGTGTTGCCTTTCTGTCTCAGCGATATGAGCTAACTTGGGTGGAGCAAACGCTCACACTCGTTGCTGCTTACGGCGCGTATCTATTGGGGGAGGAATTGGGCGGATCAGGGGTAATTGGAGTCGTCACCGCCGGATTAGTGATTGGAAATTTCAGTGCTACACCCGGAGTGGAACCCCTGAAGCGAGCAACCATGCTTGAATTTTGGGAATTTATTGTGTTTTTCGTCAACTCAATCCTGTTTTTGGTGCTAGGTGATCAAATTAATTTAGTCAAGCTCGTTGAAAATATTGACACGACTGCCAGCGCGATCGCTGCGATTGTGATATCGCGAGCGCTGACAATCTATGGCTTCAGTGCGCTGAGTAACTGGTTGGCAAGAACAGAAATTCCGTGGCGAGAGCAAACCGCATTGTGGTGGACTGGATTGCGTGGAGCGGTGTCGATGGCGCTGGCATTAAGTATTCCTGCCATAGTGATGGGGCGGGACGAAATTATTGCTAACTCGTTTGGCATTGTGTGGTTTACCTTGCTGGTGCAAGGCTTGACTACAAAACTGCTATTGGAAAAACTCAATCTTTTAGAAGATCAATCACTTCGCCAGCAGTATTTGCAACTGCTCGCCCGTCGAGATGCCTTACAACAGGTGTCAGAGCATCTCATTCAAACTCAACATCAATTGACAATCAGTCCAGAATTACATCAAACTCAACTTGATTTTGCCAAACAGCAGCTTCAGCAGCTATGTACCGATATTGCCCATATGCAAGAACAACATCCCAAACTACAAGCATTTAGCCTTCAGCAACATCAAGAAGAACTACTGTCGATCGAATCAAAAATCTACACAAAATTTGTTCAGGCTGGATTACTAAAAAATTCGCCTCCCCCAATCATGCAGAAATTATTCGAGCATTAGTATCTGTTGACAGTTGTCCCTTCACTACAAGCGCTCAAATGCTTATGCTGTAATTACAGCTAAAAATAGCTTTTGAAGCTTAACCAGTGTTTTTGACTTTGCAGCCTTGTCAGGTTGCAACTGATTAAGGGCAATACAGCGTTCTAAATACTCCACCTGCTGTTCATACAAAAGCTCTTGACAGAAGGTGTCTAGCAGTGAGCGCCAAACATTTGTAAGCGCTTTAGCGTTTCTTGATTGGCGAACTTGAGGCGCAGTTACCGTGTTGGGAATCTCTTCTAATTCTGCGTAAACTTCCCACTGGCGTTTGCCCGATATTTTCATTTTTACATCTCCAACACTCAAATTGCAAAGGAAGTAAAGGTAAAATCATAAATTAGTCGTGCTAATTCAGATAAAGCGTTTGAATTCTGTATTTATTGTTACGGTTTACTTTTGAATTGGCAACCGTTATGTTATAATTTCATGACATCAAGGATACGCGGCAAGCGGAAAATAGGTATGTTTTTATACCATAAAAGGATGAATTACATATCAACTTTGTCTCATTTAGAATGAGCAATGGTATTCAAGATTTGCGTAGGCAAGATGAGTAAAGGATTGTCTCAGTTTCCAAAATCGATCCAAAGAAATCAACCTTTGAAGGAACAAGCCTACCAAGCTTTACGAAAGGCGATTCTTTCAGGCGAGCTAACTCCAGGACAAAGATTAGTTGAAGCCCATCTCGCCAGGACATTAGAGATCAGCCGAACGCCAGTCCGAGAGGCTATACAACGCCTGCAACAGGAAGCCTTAGTTACGACCAACTCGGATAATGGACTACAGATCGCCACTTTTTCTGCAGAAGATGCCATGCAACTGTACGAGTGTCGGCTTGCCTTAGAGCAAGTCTCTGTCACAGCCGCTTGTCACAACGCAAAAACTGCTCAACTTCAAAAACTGCATCGCATTGTGCAACAAGCAGAAAAGTTAGCCGATACTAAATCTTCACCATTACTAAACTTTCAGCTCCTCGATCTGGATTATCAGTTTCATCGTCTGCTGGCTGAAATTTCTGGCAATTTATGGTTGCGCTCAATGTTGGAGCAGGTCTTTGACAAGATGATGCTGCTGAGAATTCAGACAATTCAGCAGAACCAGAATGTATTAGAGATTCGGACAGAGCATTACCGCGTATATGAAGCAGTTGCTCAACGCGACCCTAAAGCAGCAGCAGAAGCAATTCAAAGCCATCTCATGGCTGCTCAAGCACGAGTTGTTCACGAACTGCAAATTATCCAATCAGACGCCTCTGTAGCAGACGACAAAAAATAACGTGTAAGTCCTACTACTTATAGATGCCCTGGCAGTTAGTAATAACTAGGATGTTCCATAGGTGTGGTAAATCTCCGTTTTACAAACCCGCCTCTTTTACCCATGAACAGAATCTATTTGTGGATAGGTCTCCTGGCAGGACTTGTGCTTTACTGGCTCGCAGCTAATTTATTTCTGTGAAACCTGTTGAGCAAAGTTACATCACTTCCTTGGCTTCGCGATCGCTCATCCGAAGATCTGACATAATCTGCCATAAAGACTAATCAGTGCCGCACCCTTGGAGTGATACCAAGGCTATCTGACACCGAAGGAGAGCAACGGCAGGTGTCTGAACAATATATATTCACCAACCGTCTTGGCTCAGTTTTGACCTAAGACGGTTTGGTTGTAACGACTTCCTCATAAGCAAGAAAGTACACCAAGACCACTATACTAACTGTAGTTACACTATACTGTTATCAACAAGCATAAAATACATGCAGTTAATTAAAGTAATTGAAGATGTATTCAAAAAACCTCCCATAAAATACGAGCCAGAAAAGCACTCCTTAAAAGCTTGGGCTACTTATTGTCTTAGAGACAGAGGTTTTAAAGTTGTCTACGCCCAAAATGCTGACTTCGCTGTTAAAACTAGCAGTGGCGAGGAGGTTTATTTTAAGGTGACAAATATCCCAGGGGATTTAGATGGGGATTTTGGCTGGTTGTTATGGGATAGCTCAACCAACAGCGTCAGCGTGATTCCACCGCAAGCGAGTTGAGAAATTCTACAACCTGTTTCCAGAGCAAATCAGGAGACTCAATCAAGGGCGCGTGACCTGTTGGTAAAATTTTTAATTGTGCCTTTGATATTAATGCCACAAGCTCAGATGCTAGTCCTAAATATTTTTCATCTTTAGAACCAGCTATTACAAGTGTTGGTATTTTAATGTTAACCATCTGATGCCAAATTGAGGGCATGACTCCACTACCAAAGTACTTTAAACTGTGAGCTAGCCCAGAAAGTTGCAGCGGTAGACGGCGTAACATTTCCTGTTCAATAAAGTCCTGACCAAGAGCCGCAACTTCCTTGAAAAGAGGTTGTTTTAACCAGGCATTCAAAAAATCTATAGGATCTGAATTAAGAATTTTCTGTGCGAGTTGTTCGTCCGCTTTAGCTCTCTTCAATCGAGCAGATTCTTCCTTAATCCCAGCTGTGCTTGAAACCAAAATTAGCGAGTGAAGCTGATGAGGATTTTTCACTGCAAATTGCAGAGCCAGTCGGCCCCCCATTGAATAACCGAATAAATGGAACTTGCTCTGTCCCAAAAACTTAAGCCATCGCTCAAGTAAAGCAACTTGCCCATCTGCTGTAAAAATGACTTTACTTTCCATAACCTGAGTTTGTCCATGTCCAGGCAAATCAGGAATCAAACATCTGTAGTTGCTGACAATGGCATCTGATAAGGTTAAAAAATCTCGACTGCTACCAGTAAAGCCATGCAGTAAGACTACCGGCTCTTGAATATTTAAGGAGCAAGAATCTAAATAATGAAAGTTGACTAAATCAGTTTTGTAGTAATGTGATTTCATTGGATCGTTATCACCAGTCTGCTTAGGCATCTGTGAGCATTACTCTGCATAGCATGCCATTAGCATACATCTTGGCAAACGGGTTAATCCACCTTATGTAGACAGTTTGTCGCCAAGCAAGAAAATGTCCACGACGCCTTTATAACAACTGGTTCCCAGGCTTAATAAAGCGAAGACAGAACGTGATTAGAGTGCCTTAGCTTCCGAAGCCATCATATTTTTTGCTGTCTTTTTTCTGCTTAAGATCAGCACCAGCTTGCTTCTTTGGTTTTTTGGCTTCTTTGTTACTTTTTTTCTGCTTTGACATAACCATTCCTCAATAGAGTTCATCTAAAGCCAACAAGTTTGACGTAGATCAATCAATATTTTAAGTAATCTACAGTTTTAAGCTAACACTTCTAGTGGAGTCGTGCAGGAAAGAATTGTGAGATTAGTATTATACGAAGGAATAAAATTAGAGAGCGGAAGTTTTACTCAATTGATCAATCAAAGACTCTCCCACTCTTCTCGGCTAATTCCAGCCTGCTGCAAAATACGGTTCAGTAAGCCAATACTGATGTCGCCTCTGTGGGGATTGGGAACAGTCAGAGTCGTATCACCTCTTGCCGTTGGGGATTTAGATCAATGCCATCAATAACAGGTAACAGCAAGTGGTCGCTGGCCCTCTCCAGAATCCAATCTTCTAAAACTGATTGCAACTCAGTACGGCAATCTTCTAGGGTTTTCTCGTTCGCCCAGACACCTTGACAATCTGGAATACTGCCGTAGAAGCTACCGTCATCCTCAAGAATTTCATACTTGGCTCTGTGCATAGCAGCTTGAATGTAATCCGTTAGCATTATGCCGCCTCAATACTTTCAAGAGGTTAATAGAATAGTCACTCAAGCCTCCTTACTTTATCTATAATACTGAAAAAAACTACTCTGTTTGGTACAAATATAGATGCACGAACATCTTCACTAAAATTGAACCTCTGTCTACAAGTTCTATTAATAAAATTTTTTAACCTAATTTCTGTTAAAGGTATGGTAGAATCTGCAACTGTTGTTTCTAAATCATTTACTTCGTTGGATTGTTGAGCATTATCGAAAAAAAAATCATAAACTAGATTTAAATTATTTGATCGAGAAAGGCAAATCGTATATTCTTTTAATTTCAAAAGCAATTATTGTTTTATTGTTCTCCCAGATAAGCTTAGAAATGACGATATCTGAATGAGCAATCCAATTTTCATCTACTAGAAGAATGGGAACATCTATGGGAATGATTCTGTAACCCTCTTTGATAACTTGGTGTTGTGACGTTAGCTTTAGTTGATCTGGATATCCTTGAGATCGCTTTAGTTTGAGAATGCTGTTAACTTCACAGGGCATACCCATAGCGTCTTTTCTCACTGTAATTAGTTGGCATCTATTTTAAAACATTCTGGTAACAGTTGAATTACTTGCTCTGTATTACTACGTCGCTCCAAGCTCTTTGCCTGGATATCAAGTGAAGGCGGAGCAACGAACCAACCCAAAACTAACCCAGCCCCAATGCCTCACTCAGCAATTCCTTATTTTCAGGCTGAGCCTCCCACTCTTGATGAAAATAATCCTTGAGCGCTTGACGCGGATCTCGCCGCAACTCACCCAATCTAAACCTGTAGGCATGAATTGAGGTGAGGTCGAGCTGTTGAGCCATGTAATCAAGCTTGTCAGCTAAGAATCTATCTCAAAACGTCAAGTTGGTAACATCTGCGGTACCAGAGCAAGGCACAGGCCAACTTGACTGACGCCAGATAGCCGTCGCGTTCACTCGCATGATTGATAACACGGGGTATATGCGCGATGTCCCAAGGGGGCTTGCCAGTGCGGGCTCGCATCTTCCGGGCAAGTCAGTATCGCTTAGGTCTACTTCCCCTTTCGCGCAAATGAGAACGAGCTTATCTGGTCACAAACTTATCCGTTGCCTCTATTAAGGCATTGCAAATACCTGGTTCGCTCATGGAATGTCCGGCATCAGGAATGATGATAAATTCAGCTTCAGGCCAAACACGATGCAGTTCCCAAGCCGATATCATTGGACAAACCATATCATAGCGTCCCTGAACAATCACAGCCGGAATGTGGCGGATGCGCTCAACGTTCAAAAGCAATTGCTCTTCTGATTCCAAAAATCCCTTGTTGATAAAGTAGTGACACTCGATGCGGGCAAATGCATCAGCAAATTGGCTCTCACCAAACTTTTGCATCAAATCTGGGTCTGGCAATAGTCTACTCGTGCTGGCTTCCCAAACTGACCAGGCACGAGCCGCTTCTAGCCTAGTTTGCAGCTCTGGACTGGTCAAACGTTTGTAATAGGCTGTAAGCATATCGTCACGTTCAGCAGGGGGAATTGGCTTGACATACTCTTCCCAAGCATCAGGGAAGATGTAGCTGGCTCCCTCTTGATAAAACCAGCGCAATTCCTTCTGTCTCAACATGAAAATGCCGCGCAGGATTAGTCCTTTGCAACGCTCAGGATAGGTTTGACTATAAGCTAACGACAGGGTGCTCCCCCAACTCCCACCAAAGACAACCCATTGCTCAATGCCCAGATGCTGTCGGAGTTTTTCGATATCGTTGACCAAATCCCAGGTAGTGTTTTCACGCAGTTCAGCATGGGGGGTACTTTGACCACAGCCTCGTTGGTCAAACATGACAATCCGCCATTGTTGAGGGTTGAAATATTGGCGATAAAAGGGTGGGCACCCACCGCCTGGACCCCCATGTAGTAAAACGATTGGCTTGCCCTGTGGGTTGCCAGACTCTTCAAAATGAATTGTGTGCAGGCTAGAAACCTGTAAGGTCCCTTCTTTGTAAGGTTGAATGGAAGGGTAAAGTTTTTTCATTTGTTTTTTCAATGTCTATTGAACCGCCAAGGTCGCCTTAGCGTCAGCGCAGCGAAGCCGAAGGCGTTAGCGTCAGCCGAAGGCTTTAGCCGTTAGCGCCTTAAGCGCGTTAGGACGTCAAAGTCTTACCTTATACAATTTTCTGTCATGCTGTTTACAAAACCAAGTTTGAATTTACTGGGCTGAGAAGCTGCTAAGGTCACAATAGAAGCGTTTGTAAAGACAAGCATGAAAAGAAAGTTGCTGTGCGGGGTGTTTTTCCTCTTGCTACCATTGATAGCCTGTTCGCCACAACCCAGTAGCAACTCCTCTCCATCTGCTGCGACTAATGAGCCTTTGACTGTGGGAGCCATCCCCGATCAAGATCCAGAGAAGTTGCAGCGGTTGTACAGTACGTTGGCAACCTACTTACAGAAAGAACTAGCCGTGCCAGTCACCTATAAGCCAGTCACCGACTACACCGCTGCGGTTACTGCCTTTAAGGTGGGTGACTTGGATCTAGTGTGGTTTGGAGGTTTGACTGGTGTTCAGGCGCAGTTGCAAGTTAAAGGTGCTGAAGCGATCGCCCAACGGGACATTGATGCCCAATTCCACAGCATCTTTATTGCAAATAAAACGACGGAACTCCAACCCATTAAAGATATTAGTGGTTTGAAGGAACTCGTTGGGCATACCTTCACCTTTGGTAGTGAGTCTTCCACTTCCGGGCGACTAATGCCACAGTACTTTCTGAAACAGGCTGGTGTCAGCCTTAATGACTTCAAAGGTCAAGTCGGTTTCTCTAGCTCTCATGATGCCACTATCAAACTCGTGGAAGCAGGAACCTACAATGCTGGAGTTTTGAATGAACAGGTTTGGAAGAGCCGCTTGCAGTCTAAGGGAGTTAACCTGAACAAAGTAAAGGTTCTCTGGCGAACACCTCCTTACTATGACTATCACTGGGTAATTAACCCTAGCGTCAAGCAGCGTTATGGTAGTGACTTTGCCAAGAAGGTGCAGACAGCCCTCTTGAAGCTGAACCCCAATGTACCGGAGCAAAAAGAAATTCTTGACCTCTTTGGTGCTGAGAAGTTTATCGCCACCCAAAATTCTAACTATGCTCAGATTGAAACCATTGGTCGTGAAATTGGAAAAATTAAGTGAGTGCTACGGATTGTATTTTTGAACTCAAACAGGTTACTAAGCAGTTTGGAAAGTCCCCAGTACTTGCTGATATTAACTTGCAACTCTGGCAAGGCGAGCGGGTGGCGCTGGTTGGACCAAGTGGCGCTGGTAAAAGTACGTTACTGGGCCTACTCAATGGCACTCAACTTCCCAGTCAGGGACAAGTTTGGGCTCTAGGTCGAGACTTGGCTCGTCTATCTCCTCGCAGGCTACGCCAAGTACAGCGCCAGATCGGCACAGTTTATCAGCAGTTTCATCTAGTCGATAATCTACTAGTGATTCACAACGTCAACGCTGGAAATCTCGGTCGTTGGTCATTCTTCAAAGCAGCCTTCTCGCTATTCTGGCCATTGGAAGTGGAGACGGCAGCGCAAGCACTAGCACAGGTAGGCATTCCCGAAAAACTTTACGAACGAACGGATCAACTGTCAGGCGGTCAGCAACAGCGAGTAGCCCTTGCTCGGGTGCTAGTGCAAAATCCTATCGCCATTCTGGCAGACGAACCTATTTCGAGTCTTGACCCTGAACGTAGCCGCGAGATTATGGATCTGTTACGGGATATGAACGAGCAGACAGGAAAAACGCTGATTATTAGCCTCCACACTATTGAACTTGCCCTTAGTCATTGCCAGCGGATCATCGGCTTGCGTCAAGGACAAATTTTATTCGACGTACCAGCACTAGAGGTATTACCAGAGATGATCGAAGCTTTGTATCGAATTGAACATCAACCGTCGTGCGTTCCCCAAACAATGTGAAACTCAAAACAGAATCGGTTGTATCCGACTCAACACTTCTTCAAACAAGTCATCTGAACACTCAGCAATGAACTCAGCCTGTCTAGCCCGGTAATCTAACGAACGAAGTTGGTCACTCATGATTACACCAGTCACGACTTCGTTTTGCAAAATAGTCACGTAGAAGGGGTTTTTACGCTTCGTGTTGCTGATTGGGCAGACCCATGCGAAACCCTTTTTCTGGTTGAACTTTGTGTGGCTCATTACCAAAGCTAGTCTGTTACCCATTTCATGACCAGCTTGTGGGTCGAAGCTAATCCTGATCAAGTGGCCTCTCTGGGGGACATAACTCACCAGACTTCCTCGCCTTCAGGCTTACCCCATGAGACTTCATTGTCTTCTTCTATTTCTTCCTCTAGCAATTGATCCAGAGTATATTTCTTGGTGCTTCTTACGGGTTCTAGAACCAATTTGCCGTCCTTAACGGTTACGATAAGCATCTGCTCGAGTTGTAAGTTCATTTCTTGAACAACGTGCCTGGGAATTCTAAATGCTAGCGAGTTTCCCCATTTGCCAATTTGTGATTGCATCAAACTTCTCAATCAACGTTTTTGATATACAAAGTATATTATAAAACGTTGCATGGAGCTAAAGAATAGGTCTTCACTTCTCAATCAGCGATCGCTATGGATCTTATTCTGCATCGTAGCGATCGCTTGGTCGCTGTCACAAACGGGCTTATTTAGGCAAGATGTGATCAATCCAGGAGGCTGGTCTCTCTTCCTGAGTTTTTTAGAGGCTAGCCTGCATCCAGACCTCAGTCCAGAATTGTTGTCTTTGACGCTGGATGCAACCTTGGTAACTCTGGCTTATGCGATATGTGGTACTGCCTGGAGCGTATTACTTGGTTTGATCGGCGGTGTTCTGGCTTCCCAAGTCTGGTGGGATGTTCTCACCAGAACAAGGAAGCTATCACCATTTAGCAACCATAAAGTCTCCTGGTTTAGCATCCGTGCTTTGCTGTCGATTCCGCGTGCTATTCACGAGATGATCTGGGGATTATTTTTCGTCAATATTTTTGGGCTCGATCCCTTAGTTGGCATTCTAGCAATTACAATTCCCTTTGGAGCCATCACTGCTAAAGTTTTTTCGGAAATCTTAGACGAAACACCGCGTCAACCTCTGTTAGCACTCTTAAGCAGCGGCGTTTCCCCCCTCAAGGCATTTATCTACAGTCTGCTTCCCCAAGCGTTTCCCTATCTCCTCTCCTATACCTTTTACCGCTTTGAGTGTTCAATCCGCTCAGCGGCAGTGCTAGGAATTATTGGAGCTGGCGGTTTGGGGTATCAAATTCTCCTCAGCCTTCAGTCTCTACGCTATGAGCAGATGTGGACCTTCTTCTTTGCTCTTTTCCTATTAAATGGCTCAATTGATGTTTGGAGTGCTATGGTCCGCCATCGCTTGGGCTCTCCCAGTCGCCTTGACTTGAATGTCCTGAAGTTGAATCGACGCAAACAACCAAGTCATCAGGGCGATCCAATCCTGTTTGCTTCAATCATCGGTGCTGTTGGACTATTGCTATTCTCTTTTTGGACTCTCAAGGTTGACTACACCAAGCTTTGGGCACCCCGAACTGCTCAACTTCTAGGGGAGTTTGTGCAGGGAGTTTTCCCACCGAATATTGAGCAAATCCAGTTCAGTGAACTACTTAACCTATCTACCCAGACCATTGCCATGTCTATTCTGGCGATCGCTGGTGCTGGCTTAGGAGGAATGCTGCTCTCTTTTCCGGCAGCCCACAATTTATTATTGCCAGGAGGTATTCTCAATCCGATTAGCCAGAGCAAGCAGCATTGGTTCTGGGGAGCTGCTATTTTACTATTAACTCGTAGTCTGCTCCTCATCTCCCGCGCCATTCCGGCCCCAATCTGGGCCTTAGTTCTACTATTTATTCTGTTTCCTGGTATCTTACCGGGTGCGATCGCTTTGGGCCTGCATAACCTTGGTATTTTAGGCCGACTAATGGCTGAGGTGATTGAAAATCTAGATGAGCGTCCACCACGAGCCCTACAAGCGCTAGGGGCAACTGGCGCTCAAGTTTTTCTTTACGGAGTTTTGCCCAACACGCTACCCCGATTCATGGCTTATATTCTCTACCGTTGGGAAGTGTGTATGAGAGAGACAGTCATCGTGGGTTTAGTGGGAGCCGGAGGATTGGGACGACTTCTCACAGAGCAGTTGAGCAGTTTTGACTACAAAAGCTTGCTAGTAACTCTTTTGTGCTTTATGTTGATCACATTTTTGGTTGATTTGCTGAGTGCATCCGCACGGCGTTCGTTAAGGTGACACTTAACGCCTATAAAACTCAGCAAACTCCTGTAGATAAAGAGCATCGTTTAAAATTTCTTCCGTAGTCCAAGGGCACTGTACCGGAAAAGTTTCCAGGCTCAGACCTGTCTCAATCACCGCATCTTCACGGGCATCATGATAACACTCAAGGAACACCTCAATGTAGTAGGGCTTAAGGCTAGGGTTGCGCTTGATTAGGCGCTTGATTTGCCGCCGTGCCTCTCGGATGGAACTGATCCAACTACTAGATTGGTGATTCGGCTGAAAACGCCATTTAAGTAGATGCATCAATAAGTTGGTTAAGTGACTTTCTAGAGCGTTTTCTTTCTCGCTTCCCATGTTCTCTAGAGTTTCGGCTACCTGCATTAAGTCAACGTCATTCAGTCGCCCTTCGCGCAGCGCGATCGCGGTGGTACTTAACCAGGCGTAGAAATCTTGTATGTTAGTTGTAAGCATAGGTTTACTTTTGCTCGTACATCTCTTTATGCTTTTTTAAAAGCTGTAGATATTTCTCATTTGTCTTTGCTTGCGTCCATTTTTCTTTAAATATTGCTGCTGACTCCGCTTTAACCAGGTCAACTTGATTTGGTAGGATATCTTTTCTCGCTTCAATTTGGGCTTCTTTCGAGCTTTCTTTCTGAGGATTTTGCTTGTATTTTCTGCCGCTCTTGTGATTAGCGTATCTGCGAGAGCGAGTATAACCCATCTGCAAAAACTTGCGAGCCATATCCGCGCCGATAAAATCATCCTGCTGAA
>QQTW01001654.1_pt1 | contig 15782 bp, 8 predicted proteins | sample 1904831 | NCBI WGS metagenome assembly QQTW01 (sample SAMN09435610, study PRJNA476489) | Subsurface metagenome, whole genome shotgun sequencing project. | reverse complement strand
GGGACAGACTGTGCGTACTGAACAGCCGGTGCACGGAAATAGACGATGTTGAACACAAATTAGAGCTCTGGTGCGAGTTCGAATTGACTTTGACCGTTTTGTGTGTGTGGCAGGACTAGCCATGTGCATTTAGAGTTAAGCGCGCTGTCGCATAGCCTGGCTCTAGCGCTTCAATCATCGCTTGACCTAACTTCTGCTGGTATATAATTTTTGTTAAGAGGATATCTTCTGTGGACTGATGCAGACACTCCGACTGGAGCAGAATGGTATATTCTCTTCTTCGTGACCTACCATCTACACGTTCACGACTGCACTGGTAGTTGGGCATTTATCTTCCACGATGTCCAACATTTAGTTCTAGATTCTTGTCCGAAGAAACGAAAGCATCTGTTCTGGCCCGCTCGTCAAATAACCCCGTTGGCCAACGGGCCAAGCCCGTTCACCAAATGGCCAATTTGACGAGCGGGACGGCCACTTGACGAACTGACAAAAACTGGCCAGGCCGCCAGTGGTGGGCAGTTGACGCAAAAATCCAAACTCCTACTCCGCAATTGAAGCTGTTAAAATTAAAGACCACATGAGAAATATTGGATCTTTACAAGCAACGGTTGAAGAGAGGCTACTTAGCAACGCTGGCTGGTTTGATATCAGCAATAACGTGAGGCGACGCTGCAATATTTTTCTCTGCTCATATCAAGCTTTGCTGGGTATTCCTTTGGTGGGTCTTTAGCTAAAAGATACTTAGCGAGTGCATCCTCTTGACGAAAGGGCCGGCCCATTCATCAAATTGGCCATTTGGTGAACGGGCCTGGCCCGTTGGCCGACGGGGTTATTTTACGAGTGGGCCAGGCCACATCGATGTTGCCGGCCGGCCCGGTGTGAGTAAACCCTCTGGTCGCCCATCGTCGATAGGTTCGAAAACCTCGGTTACAGCTCAATCTCCGAAGGGGGTGCGGGAGAGGGAAATGGGTGCTCATAGGATCTATCAGGGCCCGGGTATATCTGAACTTTTGCTGTATTGGAGGTCGTCGACTGTATTAACAGTAGAAAACAAAAGAAGACAAAAGAAAGAGTAGTGAAATCGATCACTGCTCCTTCCAGTCTTTCTCTTCTTTTTCCTTATCTACTGTCCGTAAACCTGCCTGCCATCAACGACAGCGTTCAATGACGACCTACGCAAGAGTATTACGTACAGAGGCATCATCCTGAACTGGAAGAATCGTTACGATTTGGGAGTAGAGATTTATTCATGTATTCGTTGACTAAAGGAGAGAAGTATATCATGTCTATTACATGTAAGAAGTGAAGATTTATGTGCTCATTGACGAGAGGGGAGAGTCATCATTTGAGGTACAAGAAAAAGGAGCAAGAACCGGCCCGTCTCAGCAACGGTAAGTAGACACAACGAAGGGACGTCAATCATCGACTTACATTACACCTCAGCAGCCGTCTCCTTGTCTAGCTGGTCTCACCAGCCGCCCGGTGCAGTCGGACGTGCACCCCATTGTGCGGTATCATGACGGCTCCGATGCCTTTCTTGAGTCGCTCGGAGGGATCACCAACCCCCTCAATGATATCAAATCGTTGCAAGAAGCGCACCACCACAAAACTCACTTCTGTCAAGGCGAATTGCTCTGTTGATCATCACGTTAGCTATCGCTTCTTATTGATGGCAGACATAACGGGTAAAAATCAATGGTAAAGATATGTGATACTTACGGCCCAGACAGACACGAGGTCCGCCATGAAACGGTATATAAAACCAGCCGCTCTTCTTGTTCTCCCATCGTTCCGGCCGAAACTGATCGGCATCCTCGCCCCAGATATCCTTCCGTCGATGCATGTGGTAGGGCGAGTAAAGGACCATCTCGCCCTTCAAGACCGGTACAGGCTGTCGTCCGTCGGGACCTCCCCCGACCGGCAGGATCGTGTCCTTGTTAGGCACGCGTGAATTGAGGGCAACGATGGGATACAGTCGGAGTGTCTCGTTGATGAACCACTGCAGATATCGAGTCGTCTTGAGCTTTTCAAACGTGATCTCTTCCCCCGATCCCTCCGAACCGAAAGTCGATAACACCTCTCGACGCAGTTTCGCCGTCGCCTCCGGTTCGCTGACGATCATCAGGAGCAACCAGCTAAGCAGCGAGGCGGTCGTATCTCGGCCGGCGGCGAGCACATGAAGGAGTTGACTCCGCAGCTCAATCGGATCTTTGATCTCCGCGGCTAGCTCTTGAGCCAGAACAAACTTCCGCTTGGTGGTCGTCTCCTCCTTCTTGTCACCATCGGCGGGCAGTTGATCCGTCACTTGCCGGACGATGTTGTCGACGAAACCGTTGACCGTAGCTCGAGCGGCGTTGAAGCGCTTGTTCGTCAACAATCCGAATAGCCGGTCGATCCGCACGTTATCTTCTATGTGTTCAAGAGCGACCTTCATCGCCTCCGCGAAGCTCATTTCGCTGGTGGCATCGGGCTTGCTGCTTCCCTTCTTGGCCAAGCTCTGATTGGAGCCGTTCTTTTCACTCTCGGCCGCAGCCTTGGGGAGGCTCTCCCGTTGAGAATGCACCGACACGCCGAACAGGAACTCTGTTGCGGAATCCAGGGTGAAGCGATAGAACATTGGCGCCAGGTTGACATCGGATGTCCAGCCCGAGGCGGCATCGGTCGGTAGCGCGTCGAACATCTCCTGCACGTGTCTCTCCAGGGCATCGAGATCGCTAATCTGGCTTCGCGCAAACTGCGGTCGCATCTGCGCTCGGAAATGCTCCCACTCGGCGCCATCGGAGGAGAAGATGCCATGTCCCATGAGGCGCTGGAACGTCCTGACCGTCCTTTCTCCGAGCACGTAGTCCTTGAACTTCAGAGCCAACACCGTCTGGACATTCTCCGGATCTGCTGTGAAGACGATATTCCCGCCGATTATGTCGTGGCTGCGATACGTGGGGCCAAACTCCTCATATCGTGGCGTGATCAGCTCTTCGATGATATCGCCATTACTTCGAATTACCCGAATGGCTTTCAAGTATTCGTCCAGCCCAAAAGGGAGTTTATCCAGGGCCCATCTTGGTTCGCCGCATCCGTTCTCCCGGAGAACTTTCCGGTAATGGACGGAAGTTCGTACGACTTGGAACCAGTAGTAGAGGACTGCGGCGATGATGGGGGAGGAGACCAGTGATAAGATATGTAGGAGCGCCATATCATCGATAAAGATCTCGAATACTCAATGAATTTGTTCACATTGGAGAGTAACAACCTGGGGTATGACGGTGAAATAAATACTGGAGACCCTTCTCGGTAGGATTCAAGCCATTGTGAGTCATCGGCGAAGTGTTCCAACGGGCATCTCGTACGGAGCACCCGGACCGAGTAAGCCCACGTCGGAACGGCTGAGTGGAACGGCGGAGTAGAACGGCTCCGATGACCCGGGAACGTGGGAGCCCTGTGAATATCCATCAGGGCTTCCGTCGATGTCATTGTTATTGTCTTTTCCAGTCGCAAGGTGCAGTCCTCCTAGGGCGGATGAAGTATTGAACGGAACTCTGCTCAACGGAGCACTCGGACCGAGTTTTCCCGAATCATTGTCGGCTGCCTAGAAATGACTGACGATAGAGGATGCCCCTACTTGGGCCACAGCGACAATCTCACGCACCAGCAGCACGTGCCCTGGTGATTGTCAGCTTCTGTTTTGCTTCGTTGTGGCTATGTCATCCCGGATGACTGCAGCAAGCGTATAGGATTCTTGAGGGTTAACATTACTGTACGTACCTCAACAGGCCGTATCGAACGCCAAGTCCTCCGTGGTCAGTAAACGGGCCACAAGCGGGCGTCGGTGACAGCTATTAACCTGCAAACCGTCGCTCAAACCAGTTGCTGTCAGTCAAGAAGGTTTTCGCCATTGTCGATGCATCATTGCTTGTGCAATCAAAGCTCCATGACGGCTCTGAAACCGGCCTGCGTCATCTGTCAGAGTTGGCGAGGTTGATGGTTGATGTTCAGATTGACGTTCCATCAACGCCGCAACTTTGCGTCGTATCCGTCAGCTCCTCACCGCCCGACTGTCGCCTGAGAAGATCGAGGCCAGCTGAGACCCCGTTTCGATTGAAATGACCTACAACATCATCGGGCTGTGAGCGTTGTGCACGGGGAGGAAGAAGAAGAAGAAGAAGAAGACCAAGCAAGCACCGCTTGATAGAGAACAAGAATTTGCCTTGAAAATAACCGAGACAAGTGGATATCTAGCAGAAGTATTTAACAAGAATAAACATCAGTTGCGGACCAGCTGCAATCAAGAAACATGTCTTGCGCCATTACTGCTTCTGGAAGACCTTTAGGGAGTTGATCTCCCAGTAGGCCTCCTTGAAGGCCGCCGGGTTATTGGCGACAAAGTCGGTGCACGACGCCGTTTTAGCGGCACACGTCGACCCAGGCCACGCATTGCCGGCCCAGTCACCGCAAAACGTAATGTTGAACACCTGTTGCACCGGGAAATAAGCTTGGTGAGCGCACTGTACGACCAAAAATGGTGACTCACGATTCGATGCTCCCGGAAGTGTCGATCGAGGTCACAGTCGCCGCCGGCCCGAAAGCGGGCTGATGGCTCGCCCCATGTTGCCGGATCAGGATTGTCGCTCAGCGCGTTGGCCGGAATGCGACGGCGAGGCCAAAACCAGATGGCAATATGATCGGAGGTCCACTCCATCGCATAGACACCCCCTCTCGCTTGGTTGAAACCCGCGCCGTAGGACTTGGTGCTCTCATGCTCGGTTCCGCACCCCTTATTGTTGTTGGCTTTGACGTCGCAGTTGGTGTCCAGGGGCGAGCTCAATGAGGTCGCTCCGTTGATCGAGCAGCCGTTCCCGGTATGCAGGGTCATCTGGTTCTTCACGGCCGCGTTGGCTTGCTCCATGATGTCAATCTCGCCGCCTTTAGGCCAACCCGGGCCAACCGTCCAGCTGAGAACGGTTAGAGGAGACGAGATTGAATTCAGGAACAACCTCTTACAAGGCCGGCCAGGTACCACAGATTCCTCCCGGCGAGTGTGCAATGTCGGCCACGAAAAGCCCCTTGGTGTAGGATCTCTTGCTGCTAATGCGTACACTCGCTCGGCCATTGGAGGCGACGGCCTTGTGATCGACGCCAAGATAGACGCTGCTGTTCGAATGTAACTTGATGAGGCCGGTGTCACGGGCCTTTTTCTCGCCGATATACTTGACGAAGCCATTGGAAAGATCGCGGGCCTGATCCGTGTTAATGATATATAGTTGGTGCCAACTTCTTTGCCCAACACAGATAACATACAGTGTAGAAGTCAAACTTGCTGAAGAAGGTCGAGGGGGTGTAGTCGTCCACGATGGAGTAGGCCGCGATGGACAGCGGAGCGGAGGCTAGGAGAGCAATCACGGACAGAGAACGAATGGAATGCATGTTGGCGAGCTGATTTCAAAGGAATGACTAGCTTCGGCGCAACAGGGACAACAATGAACGGATAGAGAGTGTAGGCACAAACGTGCCGATATAAAGCGCTTGATATTCAAGACGCCAAGGAGACATGGGAGGCCGAGGCTTTTATGGAGCACTCCTCCAGGCTCCAGATGTGGTCATTGTCCATGCCAGCCAAGAGCTGGGCATGGTTCCGGATCCATTGGCCCCAGAAGAGGCTGCGTTTCATTTCGCGGACGAGGCCAGTTAGAACATCCTTGATAGGGGTCTAAACAAATCGGCGGGCCCGTTATCAATCGAGATACAACCAGCAGATGCGAGCATCGAACCGGATCTGGGGTCAACCCACATCTGGAAACCGGGCAGTGCAAGCGTCTCCGGCCGGTTGTCACACTGCACGTTCCAGGATGGAGTCCTTCTCGGCGAAAACATGGGATGAAATTGTCCCACCTGCCATCGGTCGTCCATTCTGGCGGCAGCTGGGGGCGCTTCCTTTAAGTGGGCAGCACGAATGAGCTTCTGGACATCTGATGACGATGTAACGGCCATGGGGAATCGATTGCACGGATGAACGGGCCGCGCGAGATGATGCAAGGGCCCAAAGCAGTGGTTGGACAACGGCCTCCAGAAGTCGAACCGGGACAACATGAGACGAAGGAAGTCGAAACAAGGGTCTTGCCCTTGCCAGGCGCTGTCCGGCCGGGCTGATTGGATGATGATGAATGAAATATATATCCGAGATCCGGATATACAGGACTTGGAACATGAACACCAAGATTGGGGTAAAGCGGCCTTGGTCGATACATTGGAGATCCATTGCCAGTAGTGCGCAGCATTTAAGCTGGCAACCAATGTGTGGATGCACGACGTGCGAACACCAGGAGTGCTGGAATGTCTGGCTTGAAGTATGAGTAATCCATTAGTAATCAACGGACTTGGACCCTTTGGCGCACGGTTAAACCTCCCAGAGCACCGACGTGTATCTCACTCGATACAAGTGGTGAAGACTTATGCTTGTTGACGGTTTGATAAGTATAAACACAGGCAATCCAGTAATCGTCATGAGTGTGACGAAAGTTGAATGAAGCCGCAGGAAACCCCTGACGCCACATCGACGGAGGGTTAATTCCGAGGGTTGATGTGGATGTTCCAAGCATTAGAGCCTCAAGGACTGATATTGGTTGACCGTCTAAAAGCCGTACACAGACTTCCCGATCCGGAAACTTCATCGCGAGCGCGACGGTGATCCAGTTGGCATACAAACAAGCATATGGTTGATGTGTCTGTGACTAGTCACGGTGGTCTGCGAACCGTTGAAACCCCAAACAAAGCTTGGAGCACATCCCTTATCGCGAGTGTGACAATGGAGCCTGGGCCCCCGCAAAGAGAAGGGCATCTTCGTCGTGAGCGTGATGAAGATCGATCTATTTACAACTCCCAGATAGTGGACAAACCTCTTACAACAGGTCGAAGGTGAAGTCTAAGGTGATGGAGCAGTAACGTGAGACGATCACGTCCCTTCTAACAAGACTTCGATAATTTGAAGATCATTAGGTACTCTATTCTTATACTATAAACGCTGTGTCTAAGTTATGTACAGTTGATGAATGTACCCCGACAAGATTTCACCGCTGGTTGACAAAGTTGTTCCACCGACATGAACACCCTCCAGTGCCTCCGTCGATGCCCCCAAGCCCTCCTTGCGCAATGCTAACCTTATCCTTACCCAGCGGACCTTGACCGCCTCCAACCAGCTGACCACCAAAGCCTCGATTCTCCACTTGAATCTTCGCATCCTTGAGCACGATCCTCTCGCGAGCGTCAAGGCCGTAGCAGTAGATCATCTTCTTGGCAATATCTCCGCCGTGACGGTCTGTCGTGACGGTGACCGGGTACGGAAAAAACTCTGGGGTGGAGCGAGATCGACCGTCGGAAGAGGAAGAACCTGTACTGGTGGCATTCGTGGTACCGTTCCCTTGCACGACCGTATTGTTTGTTTTATTCGTCCAGATCTGAACCAGCAACCGCGTCTGCGCCCAGGTGCAGCGCACGCGAGCCTCCTGTTTGGTGCTGCCGCCGTCTCGGTCCGCAGGCACTTCTCCTCGATCCACGTCGCTTTGATTGAGGAGAGACGTTGATTTGAGAAAAATGGATCGGTCGAAGTAGATGTAGAACCCGTAATGCTCGGACTCGAGACCGCGGTTGTAGAGACGCATCCGCTGAGCGACGGAGCTAGGAAGCAAGTTGGCCGTCTTGGCAGTCCCGTCGGCTTCGAGTTCGGGAGGTGGAATGAGGGGTCGAATCTCGGGAAAGCCATCTTCTGACTGACGCTTGAAGAAATTCATCACATGTCTCTTCCTTAGTCTCCGGGTCGATGGCGTAGAGGCTGGCAGAACCGCCAACGAGAACGGTGACAGTTCTCCTTCCGGTAACGCCGAATTGATCTGGTCAGTGGTCTTGCCGATGAAGCGCTGATCCTCGATCGCAGGGGGTTCAGGAACAGCAACAAACGAGACATTGTCAGTGCTGTCCCTTTTTATCAGTCTTGCCTTGCTAACGACAGTGCCCGGAGACTGAGTTTCCAGGATAGACCGCTTCCTTGGGCCGGTGGAGTTTTGTGAAGCGTCCAGCAAATGAGTGATATCAAGCCGGAGCTGCAGCTGAGAGACAGAGTCGGATGCATCAGATCCTCGCAGCTCCTTTGGAAGAGAGCAGCTCCACATCGTCGAAGGAAAGACACATCCGGAATTGGCAGCCGCAAGGTCTGGTGCAATAATCGATGAAACTCCGGTGGGAATGGGCGGCCAGCCCGTGATGTTGACCCAAGTGGTGGGCGGGGGGCTGTCGTCTTTCTTTCGACGCGTGAGAGTGGTGGCAAGCACGACGATCAAGATGATCATGAGAAGGCCACCAATGGTCAACCCGCAACAGCACCTTCTTCGCTTTTTTCTTGCTTCTGCGCCATCCCTCCGCATGAGCCCGTTCGATCTAGACAGCCCCGCTCGCTGCCATACGTTCCCAATCTTCCGGGCCAAGGCATCTTCTTTCTCTCCGCGTTGTCGCTTTGCTTCGCGCTTCCGCCCCCCATCTCCCGTCGACTCCAAATCTCGTGCGGTGATCGGTACCGATCCAGGAGGCGGTGGGAACTCCCATTGAGTATATGGTCTAGATTGGCTTTGTTGAGAGACACTAATAGCTGGATGTGTGGGAGGAGGAGGGAAGATCGGCATCATTCTGGGAGGGTTGGGAGTATGAAATTGAGGTTGTCGGCCGCTATCGTGTCTTACAGGCGGAACCGGTGGTCCGGGGCGCAAGGATGCTGGTATCGACTGGTCTTCCCTCAACTTCACTCGTGCTCGTGGTGGGGAATACGGAGGCGGTTCATGAAATCGAGTGGTCGGTGGAGTGGCGGTCCGCTCGGTAGCTTCACGCTGTTGAGGAACAATGGAAGTAACGGTGGTGACAGTAGCACCAGCGCGGACGACAGCTGCAACGTCGGCCTCGTATACCGTTGGGGAGATGTCTTCGGAAAATCCAGTGTTGCCAGTGTCGTTTCTGGACGCTCCAGGCCGCTGAATAGGACTCAATCCGTGGACGACCAGGTTCGAGGGTGGCAGTGGCGGTTTGGTGCTCGGAGGGAGATGGTTTCCTGACACCCCAAAGACCATGGGCACCTCTCGGTCGTTCGGACTAAGGGTGTCATCGAGGACTCGGCTAGGAGGCTCCTTCATCTCATTTTCTTTGGTGTTGGCTGGGTTGGGGGATGTATTGACAAGAGTTGTCTGATCAGCCGACTGATGAGCAAATAGTGACTTGTCCTTGAACAGGCTGTTTCTGATGCTGCCGTCGACCGGTGCCTTTTTCTCCGGGACCGTTTCCAGATCCATGTCTTCAGTATCGAACGTAGTAGAGCGGCTCAAGTTCCGAGACGGCAGTTCATTGCTAGGTGGTTGAGTATCTCTCGCGTTCAGTTCCCGCTCCCACTGGCTCATGTTCGTCCATGCTGTACCATGGCCATCCTTGGGTCGAGCGGAAGGTGGTGAAGTGGGCGAGAAGGGGTTGGCACGTGGCGGCCCGCTCGTTTGCTCTTGCATCTGAAATTTCGCCACCGCCGTAGCTAAATCTGGCATATCTGGACGATCATGATCGGGGCTTAACGGCTTGGACCATAGCGAATTCGATCGTGTAAGAAAGGGTGTCGTGATATAATTCCACCAGCCTGTGGAGCGTCGATGTAGATTTGTCTGGGATGTAATGATGTGGAGAGGGGCAATCCGACGAGGTCCATCCACGCTCGCACCGACGGGCCCAGCAGAATTAGGACTTTCTTCTTCAAATACCGTATACGTCGAAAGAATTGCTTTGCGCTGCTGGGGACTGTGGTCCTCTTCGAATACTGTAGCTGCGGACTCCCTTTTGATATCTGAGCCTACCTCAGATCGCCACCAGGTAGTATCGGTGCCAGCACTCTGCGGACCGGCCGATTCAGGGGTAGATGCATCCAACGAAGCGTCCAGCCAGTCTGAGACTCGTCTTGAGTAGACGCTAGATGCTGTCCGAAACCCGATCCTGGATGGCGGTGACATCTTCGATGTTGTAGGAACAGGTAGCTCCTTGGCTTGCGTAATCACAATCGTGGGCGTTTGGAGAGGACGGCCGTCAGTGTCCTCCTCTTGATCCTCAGGGTAATTGATTCTGGGCGGGGGAGAGAACGGGTTTTGTGGATTAGGAGCGTGCGCTGGGTTGTCTTGCAAAACAGCCATGCCAATTGGAATCGCCCGATCCCATGGAGAAAGGCTCTCTCTCAACTTTCTCGTCAGGTCGTTTGATTGGTCGACAACACTGTTTGGCGACAAATACTGTGATTCTCGAGCCCTGGGCGCAGGACGGCTTGTTGACTGAGCCTGGTGTCCTCCGAGATTGATTTCCAGTGGAACCTCCCTCGTCCGTTCTGGTACAGCATGAACATATCGTCCCGGATTATCCTTGGCCGCAGACACCTGAGCCTTTGTTGCGTGTATCGAAGCATCAGCGTCAAGATCTCGGAGGGTGTCCAAGGAGATGAAGCGTCCGTTGGACGGATGACCCTGCGGCCCAGACCTTGACTTCGACCGGTTGTGTAGGCCTGTCGCTGACTTTCCCTGCAGCCGTGCAAGACTGGTGTTGACGAATATGCGGGGCCGCAGTCCACGACTACCTTGTCTTGTATGCTTATTTCCCGACCTCTCCCAACCTAGCTTTCGCACCGAGAACTGACGAGTTTTCGAGTCGGCACGGCGAGAACCGACCCGAGATGGGTTCGGAGGACGGCCTCCATAAGAACCTCCTTGTACCGAGGTGTCCTGCCATTCAACGGCTTGTTGTTCCATCTTCTTATCGAGTGCCTTCGGTCCAGACCACGCCTCTCTGTAATCCTCAGCGAACGGGTTGTAGGACGTCAATATCGAAGTCCCTGCTTGCGCGTTGCCATGGTCGGAAGAATCGTTGAGCTGGGTGGGCATGTCCTCTGCTAGGACGTCTCACACCCTGAAGGGCTAGCAAGGACAAGCAAGCCGCGCAAAGCTCAGTGATACTGATCCTTTACGTGCGGTGCATGTGTAGTCTCATGATTCCAAACACGCCCTGGTCACGAAGACGCTGTCAGTGAATGCATCAAACTTGCAAATAACTTGCCCTGACCAGCGTCATGCGGGAAGGGGACTTACTGGACTTGATTGTATCGAATTTCGTCAAACGTGACCAGAATATGTTGTGTCTTTGTTCTTCAACCTGAAAGATAAACAATGGCAGATGAATAGGAGATGCGGCTCTATTGACAAAGCGGATATCGCCTCAACAAAGCATGTGATGTATTGATCAGATGAGAATAGCTTCTGCAGCTTGCACATGCTGTAGCGTTTACAGGATGCAGCAACAGGGAGCTAAGAAAGAGAGCAGAGAGATGACATCGGTCCCAATGCCGGTCTGCTCCATCGCGACCTAATTTACATCCGTACGGCCTTGGGATCCAATGGGGCCAGGACCTATCCTGGACAACCGCGTCATTGGCTAAGCGCCCAGATGACTCGGGCCGGCCATGGTCCCCTGGGAGCATGCTGCCTGGATCGTCGGACCCGGCGTTGCAGATAGCCGCCGGAGGAGCCGGCCAGCCATTGGGCGCGAAGCATTCGATGGAGCATCCAGAACAGGGGACCTCCCGAGAGGCGCAGGCTGTCGCAAAAGAGTTGCGAATGCGAAGGCGCTTCCAAGCCGGCCATTGCTCGGATGGAGATGGGCCTCAACGTTCAAACAGAAACAGTTTGCGAACTGGCGTGGAGTTGACGATCCAAACAGATGGTCGTGCCACGAGTTCTATTTTGGGCGAGACCAATCAGAGAGCTTTCTTTCAGCCGCTGCTGATGATTGGCTGCCATGATTCCAACAGCTGACGAACTGCAGTAAGGTCACAGTAGCAAGCAAAGATGCTCCTACGGTAATTCTGGAACGATCGAATGAGATAGTATGGGTCGCAATTCTTCCAGACCCTTGCTCATGGTCTTTTCTCAGTTATTAGTGAGGGATGACTTGACTGGCTGTAAAGTCACGTGACTTGGTCCGAGCTGGAACTGAGAGGAAATATGCCATATCTCCGAGTCAAAAAGTGAGATCTGTTCCAAAGGACGATATTGAAACCATAATGACAAGACAGAGGACGCTGGATCATCTTGTATATTGAGCCATGGATCCCTATCTTTGCTTGAACGAGCGTGGGGCTGTCGCGTGAAGGGACGGGTAAGCGCGGTTGGATTGTTCGCGATCATTTCATTTCAGCGATTCGACGTTGGGGCACAGCGAATGTAACACAAGACCAACCATCTCAGCTTTGGTGGTTCCTTCGTTCCGTGGCGAAGTCTTGTAGGGTTTGGTGTATGCTGCCCGCCTGAGTGAAGTAGTCAGTATGCCTCTTCGAAACTGTGGTCGTTCTAGAATATCAGACTGACACGTTCTTCTCAGCGTGGTTTTGAACAACAAGGACGAACTATTTCAGCGTTGTACGTATGGCTCTTATCCTGGTATCATTGCCTTCATTCGTGAACACTTGTGCGCGTTGAGTGCTGAGCTCATCTCATGCAATATGCCTATCTTCCCGCGTCTGACACTCTTTAGGGCGATCCCCATGATCTTCCCGGCAAGATCTAAGATCTGACAAGTTGGTCGCACAGTACCGTGATGAGATTCTAGTCAGGCCACGCTGCAAGACACACCAGACTTGCACTTCTTTGTTTCCGAACATCGACCCGGCTCTTCTCCAGCGAAGGCCTTGATCGACGTCTCGCAATTCCCGGTCACAGATTATCTAGCAATAGCATCGTTGCAGTTGGAGTTCATTGGTATCGTTACGCTCGACCCAATGCACACAATCGTTCGCTATGTCCAACCCAGGAACACCCTCGCCTCGACTCGGTGATCCGTGGTCGGCGGCGGGAGCGGAGATCTCGAGCCGGGGAACAAGCCCTCGAAGAGAGTACGCGCACTCGAACGGGACGCCCAAGACGGTCAGTTGGGCGCCTGCGATATCAGCAAGTCACAGCATGAACGGACCTTCGTCATCATGGTCGAGCCGATCCGGCTTCTTTGGCCGACACTATCGACGACTGTCGGACAGTTTACCACGGTTCCAACGAGGCGGCCGTGGAAGGGATTACGCCGAGAAGGAGAAGCTAGGGCGAGGACGATGGTTCCCCGCCAACGGCAGCCTACGAGGGAATTTGATCTCCATGTGTGGAAGAGTATTGCGACGTCTGCGATTTCGTTTCGTGATTGTTCTTGCATTTTTATTTGCCATTTTCCTCTTTTACGTTACTCGTGAGTTTTTAACCGTGAAGACATATATATCGTACCATGCTGATAGAATGGCAGCCCTACATCGTATCTATCGCAGCACGGGATATCTCGGTGGAGGAAGTAAGTTCGTGATCATTCTCGCAGCGAATCAAGGCGGCGGTGTGATGGAATGGAAAGGCCCACGAGAATGGGCCATCGAGCGGGATAGCATTAAGAATAAGCGAAAATACGTGAAGAAATGGGGATACAATCTCGAGATCGTAGACATGACGACCAAGAAACGGTACGCGCATGAATGGCGAGAGAGCTGGGAGAAGGTGGACGAGATTCGCAATGCAATGAGGAAGTATCCCAAGGCTGAGTGGTATGTGCTTTTTTCGAATAATACATTCCACCTACAGCCATACCACATCTGCTCCTTTGCTCACCTATGATATTCCAGGTTCTGGTGGCTCGATCTCCACACCTTCATCATGGAGCCATCGTACTCTCTACAATCACACATCTTCAACCATTTAAAGGACGTCACCTACCGAAACATCAATGAATACAATCCATTGAACATCACGCATCCGTTCCCCGCGCCGTACATCGACGACTTATCAGGCTCGTTAGAAGGCGACGGCAAGCCGGAAAGCATCAATTTGATCGTCCCGCAAGACTGCGGAGGATTCAACTTGGGATCCTTTTTTGTTCGCCGCAGCGATTGGAGCGATCGTCTGCTCGACATCTGGTGGGATCCAGCCGGATACGAGCAGAAGCACATGGAATGGGAACACAAAGAGCAGGACGCGTTGGAGTATTTGTACAAAAATCAGGCCTGGATCCGACCTCATACGGCATTCATTCCGCAGCGGATGATCAACAGTTTCCCACCCGGTGCATGTTCCGATGCGGGCAACGATCCCCGGATTCAATACAATGAGAGCGATCGCGATTTTGTCGTCAACATGGCCGGGTGCGAGTGGGGCAGAGACTGCTGGGGTGAAATCTATCGGTATCGAGAGTTGAGCAATCGGCTCAATCGAACGTGGTGGGAGAAGTTCAAAGATGGGATTAGTGAGAGGTGGCAGAAGATGAGGAAGGCAAGACAGAAATCGTGATGATGGATTTGAGCTGTCTAGAAGCAACTGGTTGTGGACGGGACATGGTTTGGTGCTTTTATGGCGGCTTTCCCTTTCATATTTCATTTGAGTGACTTGATATGATATCATTCATTCACTCATTCCTTCATACCCTTTCTTTCTCTTCTACCCTTCTCTGCGAGAGGATACTTTGCCCATTTATGTTCCCATCTTTGCTATATCTTCAGGTTCCTTCTTGGTGTATATATTTCCTCGTTTGTCCGTTCTTCATTGCATATTGGTAGACTGGTCACTAAGTACGTGCCTTCGTTCATCTATTCATCCGTAGGGATTTCTTGACTCGATACTTCAAATTCGATCAATGCTATAAACTTACTAAAAACCATCACATGTTGTAGCTATCAACCAGAGATCATCCTATTTGGTAGACTGGGTCAATGGCTATATCCGCATGTATATACGATTAGTCAAATGTTAGCATTGAAAGAGTCCAGTATCTAATTCAGTCAATCTCTGGTTGACTTTATTGTACACCAATGTGATCTTCAACCAACTTGATTTCAACTATCAAATGTAAGCTATATAGTACCATGAAAGCTTGTCTCCAAATGTCCTGTCTTCTAGTGTGTTGAGAGCCTATCTGGGGTGTCAGATGGAATGCTCAGTTGGCAGATCCCTGGTATTGCGACTTTGAGTGTCCCATCAGTGCGCCCATTTCAAGGCCGCGCTTAGGATGTGGTCGGCTTATCTTCCGTCCAATTCCATCCCGATTCAACCTCCAACGTCCCTCGACAATCTCAGCTACCCATAACAACCACCCACCCCAACGCATCTTCAGAACGTACAGTCCAGACGGAACTCGACTCATCCAACAAACGCGACCTCACTCAAGCCTTCCTTCACAACACGCAACCCATCTTCCCCTCTCTCAAACGATAAAAGCATAAGAATAAAAGTAAAATAAGATAATAATAAATACCTCTCAACCTCCCACATTTCTCCAAATGATTCACCCCCTCTCTTCGATAACATTTCCCCAATTCCTCTCCGACAAGACGACACATCATGCTCCGCACCCATTGTTCACGCAAGATGGCGTCCTGGGCTTGTTTCAATCGGGTGTTATCGTCGTAGTCGACTCCATCGAACGTTGGAGGGACCGTAGGCTTTTTGGCTTTATAGAGATTTGATTCGGGGAGGACCATTTTTTATTTGTTTGTTTTCTTGAGAAAAGAGAAAGGTTTCTTTGGTTGGGTTGTCTGGTGAAGGGGAAGGTTGCAGATTGTGACTGTCGGTGGCTTTGGGGCTTTTGGATGGAGTTGTTGGAGGGCAGGAAGGTGGATTGTTGCTGGGAGGGTGGAAGATGGGTTGCGTGTTGTGAAGGAAGGCTTGAGTGAGGTCGCGTTTGTTGGATGAGTCGAGTTCCGTCTGGACTGT
>QQTW01001653.1_pt1 | contig 15787 bp, 16 predicted proteins | sample 1904831 | NCBI WGS metagenome assembly QQTW01 (sample SAMN09435610, study PRJNA476489) | Subsurface metagenome, whole genome shotgun sequencing project. | reverse complement strand
CTGGCAGAGCGCAATGGTTTTTGGAGGTATGGTGGAGGTCGAAGGGAGGTTGGCGAAGAGGAACAGCATTGACAATGCGTCGTCGAGATCGCGTAGAGCATCGACAAAGGTTGGATACCGCTCCTTTATGATGTGGTCCAGAGATATCTTGGATGCTCCCGTCTTCTCCAGTCTGACAGCATCGCCCACTTCACCTCGTCCAAGAGATCTTGCAATCTTCTTCGACAAAGCCTTGTGTTCTCTGAATTTTGCTAGGAGAGGTTCGTGGAGGAGATACTGTATATCTTTTGTGTAGTAGAAGGTTGTGGAGGGTGTGGACGACTTTGACGCTTTCTTCTTGTTTCGGGGCTCACGAGGGTATATGCCTAGAGCACGGTATAGCCTATGAGCAATATCCCATCATACACCCCGTGTAGAGTCTGTACCTTTGAAGATGCATAGTCGTCGAAAGTCTGGTAGTGATATTTGCAACTTGCGCACGGCTTGAGTTCGGGTTATGAAATTTTTGGCTTGGCCGGATGTTCCTGTTGACAATTAGATCTACACAGTCAGCGCGGTTCATAGAGTCACATGCCTTTCTTCTTGATCTTCGCCATGTTGTGGCGTCTCAGTAAAAATTCCTCCCTCGAACTTATTTGGTGTTTATCCCACCTACAATTTCATGATTTCTGTCGCAAAAGTTCAGAACTTTCGGCTCTCGCTAGTTCACCGCCTTGACAGGGGTCAGCTAATCCCTGTGATTGTTCCTGGCAAATATCCAGGACATCAACGAGTTAAGGTCACTTCACAACCGCCGTTGCTGCACATATTCGAACGCAAGTGCGGACGGTGATGCTCCGGCTTGAAGCAGATACAGTATGGCAATTGACAGGCGGAAAGCAGGCCTCTTCGGTGCTGCAATAGCTGTTCGCCTACTCCTGTTTACTGCCTTCCCTTCACTACCGGATCTGTTGACCGGCCGTGTGGAAATATCGACGCCTGTGACGAGCTTCAAACGACGTGAGTTAAGAAGGCGCCTGGCACAAGCAACGACAGAATGGTATTGACACGTGCGGATATGGCAGTGCAGGAGGGATTGTTTCTATACACTCGCAATGTCTCCCCGTACGACGGCGGCGTTTACCATCAGGTCAGACACATCGTCTCTTATATAAGGAGATAGGGTTTGGATTGACCTTTCACAGGCACCCCTTCTACTCCCACTATTCGCCCTGCTTCCCAAGCCCTCAACGAACCCTTTAGCGACCAATTTACTTTTCATCTTGGTCGACCTCCTCAGCGCCCATGCTCTGATGCAGATCGCCGAATCAGACGAGTCACGAATCACCAGACTCTTTATATCGCCCAGGAAAGATGTCAAGTGGGATAGCATAGCGATAGGTGCAGCGTGAGTGCTTCACAACCGAAAATGGGTTAGAAGGTTCAGGATTATACTGAAGGCTTATTGGACCAGGTTTTTGTTCAACCCTTTCACAATTGCAACTTGTATTGGACGTCCCACAAGTGTCTTCACCAACTGTGCCATTATATACGCCGTCTCAAGGGCCATATCCGGTAAGACACTCAGCTCGATCGTCGCCATAGCTTTCGCCTCCTATCTTTCGCTGTCGCCCGTGCTCTTATTCCCGCCAATTGCCATAATCCTGTATGATCGCGAAGCAAGGCGATCAAAGTCGCCACCCAATGCGCTCGCTTTTGGCAGCTCGAGTTTCGCCTACCTGCTTGCGACTACAGGGGTGTTGTTGTTCATGTCTTATCTAGGCACCGGCGCATCGTGGGAGTTCATCACTTCAACATACGGTGTACACCTTCTACTTCCGGATCTAACACCCAATGTCGGACTATGGTGGTATTTCTTCATCGAAATGTTTGATTCGTTCCGCGAATTCTTCCTAGGCGTCTTTTGGTTACATTTGGGTTCCTATGTGGGTGGACTGAGCATTCGGATTCGGAGGCAACCGCTCTTTGTCATTACAAGTCTTCTCGGCATATTTGCAATCTTCAAACCTTACCCTAGCATATCCGACACTTCACTATACTTCGCCTTCCTGCCGCTGTACCGCCATGTGTTCCCTCGTGAGTGCCTCCCTGCTACTTCCTAACTCTTTACAGCCTCGCTCGACTGACACTTCGCGCTCCTAGTCATGCGGTATACCTTTTTCGCCGTCTCCACACTGCTATATGCCACCCTGCTTGGACCGGCCTTCTACTATCTCTGGATTTATGCCGGCTCCGGGAACGCGAACTTTTTCTACGCCATCACACTTGTATGGAGTTTAGCGCTCTCGGTGATCTTGGCGGATTCAATATTCGCGGTGCTCAGAGACGAGTGGGAAGTTGAGAGGCCCGAGATGAAGGGCAAGGATGTGAGACGAATATAACTCTCAACCGCCCAAACTCGCGCGTCGCGAAGAACGTGCCATTGACTCTGTTATTTCGAGTCATCATCAAACCTGTTGCAATCCTTTCGACAGGATCACATAGTCTGCCATCTTCGTAACCCCATTCCGCAATGTCCTCGGTTTCGGAGAAAACTCGTCTTCCTCGTACCCCAACCCAGCGTAGAATCGAATGGCCCCTCCGTTCGAAACGAAGACAGTCAACATGGCCTTCTCAACTCCCACTTCCACTCCAACAGCCTCCATGACCCGCATGAGATGTCCGCCCAACCCACAGCCACGGAGTGAAGAACACAAATGAATCTCATAGCAATAAATAACTTCATGCCCATCCTCATACGTCAGCATGAAAGACAAGAATGCTTCCACGGAAGCGGTTGCCTGATCTGACGCCTTGACAAGGAGGTAACGTAAGTCCGGGAGTCGCATTTCCTTGCGCTTCTTTGTCGAAGACCAGCCGGTGCTGGACGTTTGATAGGCGGATGAACTGGTGGATTCGATGAGGCGGAAGCATGCTTCGAAATCTGTCGTGGAGATTGTGGATGATGTTTGGAGTGAGATTGAGTACTTGGCGCCGGTTCTAGTGTTGATGAAGCGCGATGGTGGGGCGTCGGTTGGCATGTATTTCTCTTTGAAAGCGGCGAGGGTGAGCGCGTTCGCGGTTTCAATTCGAGGCATTAAGTTCTGTAGGGAGCATGCTTGACCTGATGGTCAATTGGAAGGTCTAGCAAGTTCTAAAAATGTTTGCCTTGTCTTCTAGGAGGTTTTTGGTGAGGGTCGTGATTCACGTCGCTGGGGATCCCCATCGCTGTGGGTTCGGCCAAAGATGTTCCGACACTTACATACAATTCGGGGTCGTAAATGATTGCGCATCTCAGAGGTTTACCGAACCCACATTGAAAAGACAACAAGTCAATGCCCAGGCTCTAGCTGTTGCAAGAAAATTCTGTGATTAATACCGAACATAATCCTACATATAATCTATTAGATTCCAAATTTTTATGAATTAACAATGTTCCGTTGTGAAGTTATTTATACGTGATGTGGTTGTTGTCAAAATCATGAGGTGCGCATTCATTTACGACCTAGAACTATATGTACCAGATGCACCAATCTTTCGGTGACGCGGGAGGTCTTCGGGAAAAGCTCGGTCACGATTCTGATATTGAATTGATGCTGAAATCTAGAACCCAACTTTGCTTATGAGACTATTTACGACATTGCTCCCGAAGACGGCGACACGGTCCTATGCAACAGCCGTGAGCAGGCGGCTCCCCCGGGGAGGCAAACCGATCCTTGGGCTTGATCATGTATGCTACGCTTCTGTTTTGGAGATTACTATACCCGAGCTGCCATTGTGCTGGGGCCACGACCGTGATTTGCCTGCATTCAAAAAGAGGCTGACGACTAGCTTGTCATGGTAGTTCCTTCAACGGCAACGAGTCTTAGCGTTATGGCGAGATATCGTTCGTGCGCTCAACAGTGAGCAACATCCTTTTTGTCCAGGGCGTGGCTTATGCCTCCAACCTGAAATCTCCGGTGGTCACACTTGCTCGATAGGAATTCCCGTGTCGTCCACACGGGCGGAGATGCGACGATATGCTCGGGATGAATTCGAGAGAAACAGAAACGTCACAGACTTGGTGATTCCTCCGTGTCTCACTGTACAAGGCTCTTTCCTGACCAAGTTGATTGTAGACACACATCCGTTACCTAATATCCGTACGTACGCTCAGTGGTTCATCGGCTATACTTAGCAAAGTATGGACAGCAGCGCGACGACCATGGCTGAATTACTTGGTAGACTGGAAAAACGGAATTCGATACGATGAAGAGGTATATTGACGAACAAACCTCCGTATAACCACTCTATGCGGTCATGTGTCGCGCTGTCCGCGCCTCGAGCAATATGGATCAGACCGCGAACATCTTCTTGAAAACACGGTTTCGACCCCACGGACGCTGATTATTAAGTTACGAAGCAAATCAATTCAAAGCGACAACTCGTACTCGTACACCGCCAATGTTTGCTTCATAAGTCCGTGTCAGCTGTGGTTGCTACCCGAGCGTTGAAGCCTACTCAAGAAGCGGTGGCGATCTGCTGTATGACCATGTCCAGGAAATCTGGTCATGCGTCGTTGAAGAATAGAACTTCTGGAAGGAATCGGAAAGTTTGCTGATCATTCCAGGCGCTGGTTGTTTGAGGTTCACGGCATGGGGTATGCGGTCAGAGACGGCCACCAATGATTTTGTTGTTTCACTGTTCCGCGCCTCACAATTCCCCTTTGTACCTCTGTTACCACGAATTATCAACATCACCGTCCACATGGAACTGCTCAGCCTCAAAGCAGAAGATGGGCGGTAACGATGACCCATACCGTCATCATTTAGTCCGGTATCAAAGTGCATCATGTTGCACTATGAGACAGGAAGCGGGCTTGCCTTTGCAACTCGACTTGTTCTTAAAGACTGCCCGAGTGAGTCCTTGGGAAATCACTCATAATCTTATCATTCATGGAATATTTATGGATTAGATACGAAGTTGCAGACGGAGCTCCAAAAATAAATGTCTAATCCTCCATCGTTCTCAATGTACGCCTTTGCGACTCTACTCTTACTTCTTGGAACTGCCCTCGCTGCACCCTTGACCACCAAAAGCACACATCTTTTCGAGAGAGGGACAGTAGAGTGCAGCCCACGGTACGGATGGGCGCTCAAACAGAAAGACTGCTACCTGGCAGCCGCAAAGATGCCTTCCGCAAACATCCAGTTTTCGATGAGGCCTACACCATTCACCGTCGGCAGCAGCAGTAGCGATAGCGGCGAGGGCGGTCTCCTCAGGGGACGGATACCAACAAAGCAATATTTGGCAAAGGCGGGCACATGCGTCGTTGGGGCCAGCACTTCATCTCCCCTGGGCATTAGCGTGACGGACTTGGCCTCCGTTGCCGGAAGGGTGTACAACATCATAATAAACTGCGTCACACCACATGGTCATGGTGGAAAGGACGTTACCGGAGATTCAGGCCAAATCACCGTGTCGATCTGGCAGGATGACAGTCTGGATGATGAAATTGAGGATAATCCAGAGACTCAATAGCTGCTCTCAAGCTAGGGTTTGAGCTGACAGACTCGTTGGTATGGTGGCTTTGTACATATTGTTGGGAGCAGCAATTCGTCGGAAATTTGGTGCAGCAGGAGCGGGTATCCTGTACCATCGTGACCTGCGTGTAGCGACCATTTTCGCCAGCTGCTAGGGCACCGTGGAAATATAACATCACTCGAGCTTGAGACGAGCAATGCATGACTCCGAGGCCAATCATATCGTTCACACAACAGCGCCGCACGAAGCGGATCGAGTTGTATTCGTATCAACCTCATTTCTTTCTTGTCAATGTATCTCTAACAGCATCCGTAACCCCCATCCCACCCTTCGCCTTCGCACTCTCCACTACATCACCCTTCGGCTCCGCAATCTCCACAACATCCCGCTCACCCTTGACCTCACCAATCTCCACTACCTTCGTCGCAGCCGCTCCACCACCCCACTTCGCATCCCTAATAGCCGCCCTTCTCGCCTTCTCCTCCTTATCCTCCTGATCCCTAGCCTCCAACTCCCTAATCCAAGCCTCATTTTTCTCCTTCGCCTTCCTCTCCGCAACTGTGCCCTCGAACTCCTTCCTCTTCTTCCGATCAACCTGGTAATACATGCTCCCCGCCACCATGGCAGCAATGGTGAAGCCTTGAGCGTAGATACGGTTGCGGAACATGCGGTTGGTGGAGTGGTGGTCGCCGCGGCGCATTGATCGGGTGGCGCCGAAAAGGGCGTAGCATGTTAGTGCACAGCCTGACAGGAGGTTTCAGCTTGGGCTTGTGCAAGCTCAGTTATTGGGGCAGGGCTGGCTGGTGTGCGGAATTGGCGGACCTAGAGGTATAAGAGGCTCTTCTTTTAATCGCCGGGAGAATTTCTGCCAGCGGTTTTCTTCGTAGAAATTCCTGGGGCTGTTCTTAGCTCTGGTCGAGAAGAGGATGAATCAATTGAGACCTACGTGTCATTGTCGAACGACGAGGGGAGTGGTTCGCTCGACATGGTGGTAGTATATATCTGTATGGTGATCTGGCGGGTTCCCTAGAGCTCACGAGGGGCAGCCTGGAGCTCGAAATGATGACGTCGTCAATGTGCGACGTGAGAAAGAGCTGTCAATTTCCGGCGAAGTCTCCTAGATGCCGAGTAGAAGCGACACCTCAACTGTCTGCGGAGACTGGGTACGCCAGTTCCTTCAGCATTCCAAGGAATGGGACGGAGCTGCAGGTTGACTGCAAATGAGCTAGTCGACGATCGAGGACTAGCGCCGCTCGACAGAGCGTTTAGGCGCAACGTTTCGCCGTAGCCACATGGCTAGTGCCATGAAGCTATCCATGCCCACCACGCTAAACGCATAAAATTCAAGAAGACATAGTAGATCTCGAACCCGAAGTATCTACAGCTGACAACGTCAAGAAAGTGAAGATGATAGTCGAAGAGGATTCAATCGTCAACGGCACACTTAGACCTCAAACACCTAATGTCAATGGCTTATCCTTGACCGAATATACCGCCAACCCGTCACCCCCTTCTGAAAGGGCAAAGTCAACACCAAAGCCCCAGGTGCCAGAAGATTATCTACTGCCTAATGGCTTTCCAGATGTGAGTTCGTACCCTACTAAGACTAAGTAAGCATCTAATAGCTGGGCAGTACCTCCGTCTCATTCTTACATCCCGAGTCTACGAAGTCATCCAAGAAACGCCTCTGACTCAAGCGATAAACCTCAGTAACCGACTAGAATGCCGAGTCTTGTTGAAGAGAGAAGACCTCCAGCCGGTGTTCAGCTTCAAGCTGCGAGGCGCTTATAACAAGATGGCCCATCTGGACCCGGAGGAGCGTTGGAAAGGCGTGGTGGCATGCTCAGCAGGTGCTTCACATTCACGGCACCTGCAAACTGTGTGCTAAGGCGTGCCAGGCAATCACGCTCAGGGAGTCGCCTACTCGGCGCGGAAACTCAGAATCCCAGCAACAATCGTCATGCCGTCAGGCACGCCGAGCATCAAGCATCTCAACGTCTCACGACTCGGCGGATCGGTCGTACTTCACGGTGCAGACTTCGATTCTGCCAAGGAGGAAGCCCATCGCCTGGAGAAGCTCCACGGTCTAACAAACATCCCACCATTCGATGACCCCTACGTCATCGCCGGCCAAGGCACGATCGGAATGGAAATCCTCCGACAAACCAACCTCCAAGACCTGAAAGCAATCTTCTGCTGCGTCGGCGGCGGCGGCCTCATCGCCGGAATAGGCGTCTACATCAAACGCATCGCCCCCCACATCAAGATAATCGGCGTCGAAGCCCACGACGCAAACGCCATGGCCCAATCCATCCACCAACGCAAACGAGTCCTCCTCACCGAAGTCGGCCTCTTCGCCGACGGCGCCGCCGTCAAGACCGTCGGCGAAGAGACATTCCGCATATGCAGCGAAGTCGTCGACGACGTAATCGAAGTCTCCACCGACGAAATCTGCGCCGCGATCAAAGACGTCTTCGAAGACACGCGCTCCATCGTCGAACCAGCCGGCGCCCTCGCCCTGGCCGGTCTGAAAAAATACGTCGCCACCAACCCGGACCCGGATCCGAACCGCGCCCTCGTCGCAATCGCCTCGGGCGCGAACATGAACTTCGACCGCCTCCGATTCGTCGCCGAACGCGCCGCGCTCGGCGAGCAGAAAGAAGCCCTCCTGAGCCTCACCCTGCCCGAACGTCCGGGCGCCTTCGCCGAACTCATCAAAGCCGTCTTGCCCCAGGGCGTCACCGAATTCAGCTACCGCTACTCCAACGCCAAGGCCGGAAACGTCTTCATGGGCGTCTCCGTCAACGCCTCGACCCGCTCCGCCGACCTGCCAGCTCTCGTCGCCCGTCTCGGCAAGGAGGGGATCCCAGCTACCGACGTCTCCTGCGACGAACTGGCTAAATCGCATATTCGCTATCTCGTCGGCGGTCGCAGCAGCGCGCGGGATGAGAAGTTGTACATGTTTCAATTCCCCGAACGGCCTGGCGCGCTGATTAATTTCTTGACGACGTTGCGGCCCGGGCAGAATATCAGTTTGTTTCATTATCGGAATCATGGGGGGGATGTGGCGAATGTGTTGGCGGGCATTCAGTGTCCCGATGAGGAGCAGGGGGTTTTGGAGGGGTTTTTGAGGGATTTGGGCTATCCGTTTACGGAGTGTACGGGGAGTGAGACTTATCGGATGTTTTTGAGGGATTAGACTGGGGTTTGGTGGGCGTTGTGTCGTTTCTGAGTTGGGTTACTGGGACGTACTGGAATGGCGCATGGTGGGTGCGGTCATGGGCGGATTGTCTGCTGCGGCATGTCCGGTGCAATATACCTCGTCGCAGAAAGAAACGGAACAGTGAATTCATTGCCTCCTATCTCGCAGAGTCCCCGGCACCAAACCCAACAGACAACCCCAAACCTCAAGGCGTCAATTCCCCACTTCTCCATCTCTCCCCCACCAAAGCCGCAACATTCCTCCCCATAAAAGCACTCACCTCAAGCGAACTCCCCAGCACCGCCTCCGCGCCCGAAGTATGATACAAGTTCGGCGCCAGCTCAACCTGGCCCTCATCATCATCATCCCTGCCATCAATCCCATCTCGCGGTTCGACAACCGCATACGCATAAGGCCAGACCTCCCGATGAATCCAGCGAATAGGTCCGTCCGGCGGGACTTCGTCATCGCTAAACACGATAGGTCCATCCGGCAGAACGTCATCATCGAATACATACGGTCGCATTGGACGGTGGGGAAATGGATCGATGGATGTATCGAGCAATTGCTCGATGGCGGCGTTGCTGATGGATTCGGAGGTGGCGAGGCGGTAGGTGTATTCCGCGTAGGGGACGCAGCCGTCGAGATTGTATGTGTCGCGTCTGGTTAGATGTATGAACGGCAGGGGCACTTGCTGGGTAATGTTTTTGGGCGCGGGCGTGGTCCAGATCGTGTCCGGGATGGTAGTTTTGGGTGGGAGACCGAGGCTGGTTGGGGACAAGGGGTGCGCTGTTGTGAAGACTGTGATGTGTTGGGTCATGTACTTGGTCGGCTGTGGTAAACGCTCGAACGGGGGCGAGATGGTGATGTTGGTTTGGTGGAAGGGCGCGGCGATGATGACTATGTCGAAGAGTTCTGTGTGTACCTGGTCATCGTCGTCCCCGGCGGTGGGAGTAGTAGCTTTCCAGGAAAGTGAGAATGTACCGTTGTCATGGCGCGTGATGCTCGTAACTTTCGTGTTAAGCCGTCTACGCGCATTGGAAATCTTGAGCATACGATCCAATGAACGCCAATTCCCTCGACTGATGGACATGCCGCGTTCACGGACGCTGGCCATGGCAGTGAGAGCCGCGAAGCCATGAACGGCACTCAGGTCTTGTGCGTATTTGGCCCGTGTGGCTGCTTGGATGAAGTCGGTGGTGAAAGGTCGAGAGATGTTGTGTTGCTGCAGATACGCCTCTGCCGACATGGTCGTCGAGTCGTTCAAACCGTTTCGTTGCACAAAGTCGTTGACCGATTCATAGGGCCGATGACTGCCGAAGCCAGTCCGCATCGTTTCCATTGTTCGATCGGCTAGTTTCTGAGCAGTTGCCGGCGCTGAGCCGTACTTCCAAGCGATTCTCGCAAAATTCCACCAAGCTGGCCGGCCTCCCTTTTGTGTGTACCGGAACGTGGACCCGTCCCAGATGCCCAGAGCGCCACTCAGCGCCGCACCATTGTCTTGTGGCTGTAAGCCCACATCCCTGCTCAGTGAATTAAGGATAACGTGGTCCTCGGAGAAGCTACCAGCACCGACTTCGATTTCGTCATACTGTCCGCCATCACCACGGATGGTTTTTGCTCGACCGCCAATGTGAGCAGACTTCTCGAATACCACAATTTCGGCTTGGATATTGTACTCGGTCAACTTTTGAAGAGAATACGCAGCAGACGCTCCAGCCGCTCCAGCTCCTGTCTCGTGTGTCAGTCTGCTGCCAGAAGGGCGGAGGGAAACTGGAAGGTTGCAAACGCTCACCAATAATTGCAATTCTTCTTTGTCGATCATCAGTTTGCAGTACCTCAAGTGGACTTTGATAATTGTTTGCTTTCGTCACTGACAACAGTACGGTGAGGAGAAACACGCCAAAACCGGATACTACACGCATCGCATGTAGAGCGCTGTAGTGACGCTCACTGGATGCACAGCGACGTAGAGAAAGAATATTGACCTTGCAGTATTGCTGGGGACATGACTAAGTCAAAAGACCACAGTGTTCAGTTCCCGACAAATTCGACGTCGTAGCTCAATTGGTCGTGAAGGGTTTGTATCCTCTGTCACTCAATCCATCCTTCGGTTCCGACGAGGGCAGCGACAAGTAGGAAGTGCTGCACTGGACATTCTGCCCCCATATACGAAGACGTGGCCCATTGCTGCGGCTCATGGCGATTGGAACGAAGCTATGTTACTTGCATATTAAACCCTGAAGGATGAAGTTACTCTTCCCGGAGTCAGCAACTTCTGGCCAATCGGGTCCGAGGTCTTAGTGCCCAGCCCTACGTACGAGCCATCGAAACACCAAGATACTTTACTTTAGACACTACCTTCCTGCCGGCTGCTTTCTTGTTCGGCATCACATACAAGATGTGCAAAATACCATGGTGCTTGTCTTTCCACTTTGTCAGGCTGATGTGGGACTGTCTCCCCAGTTAGCCTCCTCAAACTGGACCCAAGCAGCGTCGGTGCAGCTTGATCTGGAGTGTACTCTTCTTTAGGACGCTCTGCCAACTGAGCCTGAATTGTCTCTTTGTGTACTCAAAGATGGATCATTAGCTACCGCCAAAACTCCTCCCGAAGTCATATATAGTCTGTATGCTCAACAGGTAATGGAGCTGTCTTCTCTAACTTCATAGGTCATGATTCAAGTCACTTCTTGGCGACCAGATTCCATTCATCAGGTACTTTGGCCGCCTACCTCTGGTGTGCGCCGCTGGATTATCGCCTCGCTGTGCAGGGCTCTCAGTATTGTCCGTTCTCTTTGTTGAGAGACAAATTTGGAGCATGGTATAGGACCAAGTTTCTGCAGTCTCATTTGACTACAGCCAGTTCACTGGTATTGCACTCACCGGCCCACTTCTGCTGTTGGTTCTATCAATATACACAATGGCTGAAAACCTGCCGGTTCTGCGGATCTGCCTTCATGCATTATCCAATCAAACATTTCATATATTGGTCATTTAGTAGGATCGTTCCATTGTTGAATCTGGGTGAGGCCCGTTGCTCTGCCGCCTCCTCGGTATCTCAATTCTCCTTCCGGCACCACAACCCTATCTGCCAAGATACAGCGAAAGGCATATCTTCTCAACCATTTACATGACAACCCAGCAATGCAAATCATACTGACTCATCTGTAGCTGCGTGTTCCTAAAGTACCGACAAGATCTGATTGACTTATCGTCGGTCACTCTGGCTTACCTTCAAACCACTATTCCAACTCCGGGGACGTCACAGACTAGCGGGACTGGCACTTTGGCTTATCGAGGAGATTCCGAGCATTGAAGATTTGGTTTGGGATGCGAACCTACGGTATTGACCGATTCAAGGCCTTATCAGAGGCCACATCAAGCTTGGCGAGCTGTTCCACTCTCTGGTGGCTACCAGGCCAGACCTTTTCGTTCTTGTCAGAACATCCGCCTTTGCTCTCACTATGATTGCTGGGGCCCCTTGAGAGCGCGATGTACACCGCGCCAGTTGAACAAGACAAGATGGACGAATCTATTTTCATAGCAGATTCACCCGTCAGAATGAGTGCTGAGGCGCTGACAGAACTGGTCTATGAGAACACCATTGACCGTGGTGAGATTTACCTCACATGCACCATCGTCGGCCACACTTACGCCATCTGGGTCCTTTGTGGGCATCCGAAGATTGAAAAGAGATACGTGAGAAAGGCATACCATATCCTAGTTCAGACAACGGAGGAAGTGTTGCATAGCTATTGAGACGTGGTTATCCCCGGCGGAGAATAGGGTGTACAAGAACACTAATATAGAAACTTTAAATTTACTATTCAAAGAGAATTATAGATACGAGATATAGATTGTATAATTTGAGTGGCAGATCTATGTAACTGCATCAAGCTCTTCGATAATGCGTCTCGCATGATCAAAATTTGTTGCTGTTGGTAGGGTTTTCTTGAGAACCTAACCTGCCTAAGTAGGTAGTTCGTACGGACCATACTCGTACCTGGAAGTAAAGGAATTACCTTACTCAAAACCAGAGGAGTCTACTCCGCTCACGCTCCATGCCCGGCGTCACGGCTATCCCTCCCAGCAGAACTCGATGATAGAAAGCTCAGACCACTGTGGTTTTCTGAACTGTACCAGCTTGAATCTTGGATCTGCGTCATGGAAGAGCCGAATCCAATCATCTGCACTTCTCTCTTTCGCGTTCAAGAGCTGCTTCATTGCCATGTCAAGGTTTCTATCATCAATACGTATTAGAAGAAGATGGCAAAAGACAATGTAGCCTTGGGCATACCGAGCCTGTCTCTCTTCCCACGACGAGAATACCCCTGGTTCGGGCAAGAACATCTCCACCACGACCACCTTTGCTCCATGCTTCAAAGCGGGGACCAAACTCCTCAGAATCTGGGTGGAATACTTGTCAGACCAGTTGTGCAATACCCAGCGCAGAAGATAGATATTGGCAGACACAGGTTGCTCAGTGAAAAAGTCGTGTGCGACAAACTCGAGCCTATCTGCAAATGCTGACGGAACATCTGCCGTCGTGACGATATCGGAGCGGTCTTGAACAATGCAGCGAATCTGTGGGAAGCGTTCCAATATCGCCTTGCTGAGGCTGCCATGGGACCCGCCAATATCGACCAGCAAGCCGTCCCCGACAGCCGCCCAATCGTACCCTTCGACGATGTGTTTGTTGTCGAAGCCCGGCTTCATGTTGAAGAGGGTCATGGTGTCTGCGAATCGCTTCGCACGGTCAGGGTCTTTGCCCACTTCGACGAAGACAGGATCGTCGGTATTGTGTGCAAGATTAAAACCGGTTTGAGTCGGCTCCTGCGAGCCCGGCCATTTCACCATCGCGTCCACCGTGCGGGAAGCGGCTGGCCATGTTTCCTGACACATCTGCCAGATGCAGTTTCTGAGAAAGGGGTCGGCAAGCGCTTTCGACGCGGGTGTGTGAGCCACGACGCCTTTTCGGGGCTCTCTGAAGACCCGGTCGGTCATGGCGAAACGAAGAAAGCGCTGAGTGTCGTCTTCGGGCAACCCACACGCCTGAGATATATTTTGGAACGACGTCTCCTCGGAGATGGGGAAGCTGGATGCAATGTCGAAACGAACGACGGCGTGCAGGCCAAGTAGAGCGCTTTGCTTTCGCCGCTATCAGCAGCCTGCCCGATGAAATACCGCGCGGAGCCTCTTACAGCATCGATAGCCTTGTTGATCAGGAATGGCACCGGGCCCAGGACCAGGGCTTTGAGCTCCTCCATCGCTTCAAGAAGCGCATTTTGTGAAGCCTGCGCTGCATCCGAGAGCAGGACTGTGGGGGGTGTATCGAGGTCCCAGTCTGGTGATGACAAGCCTTGAGACCTTAGATACGAGTCTATATCCGCTGTATGGGCTTGGATTGCCGACGCAAGCTCTACGATCCTACTAGTCGAAGCCATTGCTCTCAGTGCGCACGAAAGATACTCGCGTGACACTCGCCCCGTCTAGAAAGCTGCAGTGGGTTAGAAAATCAGTCTTTGGTCGTGATCGTATATACTTTATTTTCAGATATTTTCTTTTGATTGTTCTGTCACACATAACCTCACTCAGAGCTATCAGTACAGACAAGTCATCGGTATTTGTGATGCTTGTCATCACAGAGATCATATCAACACTGCTGCAGGTCATATCTCGCTCTCATCATAACTAATCTGTTCCTTTCTTCAAACTAGATGAAGCACTCATCATTTACAGTTACCATCCTACCACGGAAACTCCCCGGCCTCAATACTTGGGAAATGGCCCGATGTCTTTTCTCTTGTCGCGGCGTCCATCTGTAACCACAGCAACGGATCAGCAAACAGTTGTGGTCCTACCCACCGCGAATAGAACAGAACAGCGTGCCATGCACTCAACTCACCGTCGCCACCAAAAATTCCACACTCGTCTTCAACGGAATCGGCGCCTCGGCCATACCAAAGGACTTCGCGCCGTCGTTACCCAAATCCGTCTGCGTCCAGCTACATGCGCAGCACCTCATGTCAGCCGGTGTCTTCTTACTCACCCAGCTCACCCACAGTCCATCTCATCTCTCAACATTAACGACAGAATAACACAGTATGAAGCGACATACCCCGGATCAATAGCAAACGCAATCAAGTCGGGAGCCTCGAAGTGGATCTTCCGCACGAGGTAGTGCGCCATGGCCTTGGAAGCTCCGTACGCGCCCATGGGCACTGGTTTCTTCTCCATGCCGGATATGCTGCCCATCGGCGAGCCGATGAGCACGAATTTCGGCGACTTCGATGAGGCGCGCAGGAGGGACAGTACGGCTTGGTAGAGGACCAAGGGGCCTACACGGAGAGAAAGAAGTAACGTTAGCAGATCGGAAACCGAAACTTCCGCACCGTATCTCAATTCATCTCCTCGCCATGTCGTTCCTTTCCCCCCGAAGCACGCGGGGTGTTCATAGCTCATAACCATACCAACAGCATTCACTTCTACATGCTCCCGGAGGAAGGCCACGTTCACGTCCTTGAGCTCCGTATACGGCAGCTTCGCGATGCCCGCGTTCGCAATCACCACGTCGAGCTTCGTCACCCCGTGCTTTTCTCGCAGCTCCGCCACCGCAGCCCCGGCGTCGTGCTCGGACGCGCTGTCAATCTTCACGACGATCAGTCGGCTATTTGGGCCCACGGGTAGCGAAGATAGTGTCTTCGAACCCGGGGAGGAAGGGTCCCGCACGCCGGCTATAACGGTGTGGGAGGGGCGTTGGAGGTAGGTGGCTAGGAGGCCGTGGCCGATGCCTGAGTTTACGGGGAAAGTTAATGTTGGACGTGGGATTCGAAGTATGCTGCCCTCTTTGACAATTGAACTAGGTCGAAGATACTGGATTTGCAGAGAGACTGACAAGCGAACAGACAAGTAGACAGACAGATGGGTAGACAGATGACTATGCCCGCTGGGCTGAGGTGGGAATGGCACTGAAGGGTAAGTGTTATTTGGAGAGTTGAGGTATGCAATCGGATCGCACCGAACGAACGAACGAACAATGCCAATCAGCCCAAAGTATGTGAATAAAACAATGAGCAATTGCGC
>QQTW01001652.1_pt1 | contig 15805 bp, 18 predicted proteins | sample 1904831 | NCBI WGS metagenome assembly QQTW01 (sample SAMN09435610, study PRJNA476489) | Subsurface metagenome, whole genome shotgun sequencing project. | reverse complement strand
ATCCAAGAATCCGCTCTAAATTTACTTATTTTTTTATCCCGCGCAAGTTTCATCAGTTGCAAAAGTTTAGCTCTGTTATCTGACATACCAGAACCCACCTCTGCATATACATACTCAACTTTATAACCTTTGTTAGCGCAATACGATAAAACTCTACCTTGCTGCCTTTCTAAATCTCCTTTTTGTTTCTGTTCATGAGAGGAGACTCTGTTGTAGGTCGCCACTGGTAGAGCTAAATTTTCTGAGTCTTCTTTTCTTATACCCAGAAAGTTATTTATGTCTGATTGGCGGTACATTCAGTGTCGCCCAGGAGTTCTAACTGCGCTAAGTTCTCCTGATTCATCCCATAGCCTGAGAGTTTTTATTGTGACGTTAAGCTGCTTCGCAACTTGTCCTATAGTCAGAAGTTTCTCCATTAACTAACTCCTCAAACACTGAGAACCAATGGTCATAGTGTTTTTGGAATTCCTCTGGAGAAGGCACATCTTCCAATTCAATTGGATGAGGATAGATATCCCCATTTTCCAATTCAAACTCAGTGGCTGTGACTCGTACAACTTTTTTCCTTTCCATATCTCACCTGTAGTCCTTCCACTATATCATCTCATTTGAGATTTGTAAAGGTATATAAAGAAATGTTAAGGTATTATTTTACTGTTCCAACCCTTGTCCACGAATGCGTTCCGATAGGTTTTCTACAATAGGAGTGAAAGCGGTTTTGGGTGGACTGGAAAATGATGCTACAGAAATTGGAGCAATTAAGAACCTTATTTGCAGAAATGGAGCAGGCTTTGATTGCCTACTCCGGTGGTGTTGATAGCACCCTAGTTGCCAAGATTGCTTACGACGTTTTGGGCGATCGCGCAATGGCAGTAACAGCTGCTTCTCCTTCGCTGTTGCCAGAAGAGTTAGAAGATGCCCGTATCCAGGCAGCTGTAATGGGGATTCCTTATCAGGTAGTCCAGACGCATGAAATGGACAACCCCAATTACACAGCGAACCCGGTTAACCGATGCTATTTCTGTAAAAGCGAATTGCACGACACACTCAAACCCCTGGCAACCCAATTGGGCTATCCGTATGTAGTGGATGGAGTGAATGCAGATGATTTGCGGGATTATCGACCGGGCATTCAGGCGGCAAAGGAACGAGGGGTGCGATCGCCCTTAGCAGAAGTGGGTGTTACTAAAGCCGAAGTACGCCAAATCTCGCAACATTTGGGTTTGTCTTGGTGGGATAAACCGGCGCAACCTTGCCTGAGTTCCCGCTTCCCCTACGGTGAAGAGATTACTGTGGGTAAGCTGCAACGGGTAGGAAGAGCAGAACGCTATCTGCGGCAGATGGGGATGTTGAATCTCCGGGTGCGATCTGTTGGCGACACGGCGCGGATTGAGTTGCCACTAGAGCAAATCAAGGAGTTTGTGTTAACGACGGATTTGCCTACTCTGGTGTCAGCCTTCCAGTCCTATGGCTTCATCTATGTCACGCTGGATTTAGAAGGCTACCGCAGCGGTAAACTCAATCAGGTTTTGACACAGGCTCCCACATCACTGAAGATGTGAACCGCAGAGACGCAGAGGACACAGAGGAAAGAAAAAGCAGAGATTTTTGCATATCAGGGGTGCGATGCTGGGTGGTGTAAATTTAAGACAAACAGGGCAAAGGTGGGAATTTGAAAATGAAGCCGCTTTGGAGGATTTTGCATGGGTAAATTTAGAGCGGATTCTTGGATTGACTCCTCTAAAGCGGCAATACTTCGTTAGAGGTCAAATCTGTGACATTTTGGCTGTGGATAAGAATAAACGATTAGTGGTGCTGGAGTTGAAAAACGGTGAAGACAGATATATCGTCCAGCAACTGACTCGTTATTATGACGCTTTGCGTGAGGAGAAACCTTTCAACGATAAAATAGACTATGAGCAACCTATTGGTTTGATTGCAATTACACCAAGTTTTCATAAAGATAATTTTACAGATAGAAAGTATAACCTTCTGTCTCTTCAATTTCTAAAGTTTGAAATCTTTGTAGATGGGGAAAAGTTCTATTTACAGCTAAAAGATATAGATGGTGGGAAAGTTTCACAAGTAGAAATTTTCCATCAGGAAAGAGATAGCACCGAGAATATACCCGCGCCTCCCAGAGCGCTGCTTAATCTACTTAGTAAAGGTGATGGTGATGCCCGGGAGGTGCTGTTGCAAATTCGGGATAAAATTCTCAGATTTGATAAGCGGATGAAGGAAATAAGTGCTTCTGGAGTTATCAGTTATGGCAGGGGAAAAAGTAAACCATGTGCAGAGATTCGCATTCTGAGTTACTCGAAGAAGCCAGGACTAATCCTATGGTTACCAAATCCTAAGCTGATATTCAATGTAAAAAGGATGGGCAGAATGAGCATTCGTACTGATTGGAAGAATGTCTTAGAAATTTATTATATGCCGAAGGGAGCAAGGTTCGTCAAATACGATGGTATATGGACATTTGAACAATATATAAGGCTTATAGATGAAAAAAAATCTAATTCTTTAGAAAGTCTAGTTGATATTGCTTTAGAAAAGTGGATAGAAAAGCTTTAAGTGTACCAGAGGCGATCACACCTCCCAAATCAATTCTATAATTCAGTTAGTCCCAAGCAGTAAAACCTATGTCTTGGCAAGAATTACGCAAAGAAGCATTGCAGTTAACGGTGAGCGATCGCTTAGCTCTAGCGGAAGCGATCATACAGTCACTCCAGTTTGAACTCGAAGCACGCCAAAAAGTACCAAAAGGAACATTAACACGATTACGTGGACTCTTGAAAACAGATGCACTACCCCCAACCGATGCCGAAATTGAAGCTATGTTAGAAGAACGCTTGGAGAAGAAATACCTTTAATGCGGGTATTATTTGATACTAACATTATTTTGGATTGTTTGCTAGAGCGAGAACCATTTGTGAGAGATGCTGAAGCTTTATTTGAAGCTATTGAATCTCAGGGGATCGAGGGCTACGTAACGGCAACAACCTTAACTGATATTTTCTACATTGTCAGAAAGCAAAAGGGCGCACAGATGGCTAAACAGGCTGTCTCTGAACTCCTGGCAGCGATGAAAATCTGCCCCGTTAACCGCCGCATTCTGGAGGTAGCAATATCATCTCCCTTGAGCGATTTTGAAGATGCCGTTCAGTTGGCTTGTGCAACGGCTTTGAATCTTGACTCCATTGTCACCCGTGATATTCAAGATTTCGCTGGTGCTACCTTGCAGATTTTGTCAGCTGGCGAGTTATTGTAGGGTATGTCATAGCTTCAGGAAAATTCAGGATAGTCACCGACTGAGTTGTGGTATCGCATCTATAACCTTGTCTACGCTACGAGCGTTGCTTAACATTGATATTGCAGTCCGCACAGGTGGACTTTGTTTGTGTGCAAAATAAACCGCGAATACTATTCGCCCGGATATCTCAACCGATGACTCAAACAATCTGGATCGCCCGACACGGAAACCGCATTGACTTCGTTAACCCCGAATGGTTCAACACTGCCGAGCGACGCTACGATCCACCCCTTTCCGATGATGGCGTAGTGCAAGCCTACCAACTGGGGCAACGTCTCAAGGGAGAAGGCATTGCCCATATTTTTGCCTCACCCTTCTTGCGAACTGTGCAAACCGCGAATCAGGTGGCAGTTGCTCTCGATCTGCCAATTAAACTTGAGTCGGGTTTAAGTGAATGGCTCAATTCCGCTTGGATGACAGCAATGCCCGAAAGAATGTCGATGGAAGCATTAACCGAGCTATTTCCTAGAATTGACACCAGCTATATTTCTCAAGTTATCGCTGAATATCCGGAAACAGGCGAACAGGCACGGAAACGAGCAGGAGTTACAGCAAGGCTTCTAGCAGATGAATTTCCAGAAGATATCCTGCTGGTGGGTCACGGCGCATCAGTACTGGGTGCCACAATGGGGTTGGTTGGTGGAATAGCCGAAACCGAAGTGAAGGCTTCCCTGTGCTGCTTGGTAAAAGTTGTGCGTCAAGACCCGGAATGGGTGCTGGAATTAAATGGGGATACCTCCCACCTAACCGAAATAGAAGAAATAATCAGGTTTAACTAGAAGCATGGCAGTAATACTAGCAGGAGATATCGGCGGCACTAAAACTATTCTGCGGCTGGTCGATACATCAGCACCTGAGGCTTCATTTCACACCCTCTATGATAAACGCTACCCCAGTCGTGACTTTGCCGATTTGGTGCCGATGGTGCAGCAGTTTCTGGCAACAGCTGCCCAGGAGTTAGGTAACGCGCCAGTCCCTCAAAAGGCTTGTTTCGCGATCGCAGGCCCTGTCGTTAACAATACTGCGAAGTTGACCAATCTGACTTGGTTTCTCGATGCCAAACGTCTGGAGCAAGAATTAGGAATTGCACTCATTTCTCTAATTAACGACTTTGCAGCGGTTGGCTATGGCGTCTTGGGCTTAGATGCCTCTGACTTGTACACCTTGCAAACTGGCATTCCGCAGCCAGCAGCCCCGATTGCGGTGATTGGGGCTGGCACCGGACTGGGACAAGGATTTTTAATCCACCAGCTAGACATGTATCAGGTATTTGGCTCCGAAGGCGGACACGTCGACTTTGCCCCCCGCTCTGAGTTAGAATTTCAACTGTTGAAATACCTGCTGGATAAGCATGATATTCAGCGCGTTTCTGCGGAGCGAGTTGTTTCCGGTCAAGGCATTGTGGCGATTTACCAGTTCCTGCGCGACCACTCTAGAGCCAGTGAATCTGTAGATGTCGGGCAAGTGGTCAGGACGTGGGAACAAGAATCTGGGCGCAGTGAGAAGACCGTTGATCCAGCTGCTGCCATTGCTACAGCTGCCCTGGAGAAGCGCGATCGCCTTTGTGAGCAAACCATGCAGATGTTTGTCCTCGCCTACGGCGCTGAGGCTGGTAATCTCGCCCTCAAACTTCTACCCTACGGCGGTCTTTACGTTGCCGGTGGCATCGCTCCAAAAATTCTCCCCCTAATTCAAGAGGGAAGTTTCCTAGAAGCTTTTACGGATAAAGGTCGCGTGAGTTCGTTACTCAAAAGTGTACCCGTGCATGTTGTCCTGAATTCACAAGTAGGGCTGCTCGGAGCAGCCATCTGTGCTGCTAGGTTGTAGAGCACAACTTTATCTCGCTTGATAGTGCCGAACTCTGTAAGTCTGTCAGCTTACCGATAAATCAGGTCTAACCGCTGCTGGGCTGCTTTGAGCGCCGACTCTGGCGAACTCTTACCGAGTAACACCGCCTCGATCGCACGACCCAAACTTTCCGAGAGCCGGTTGTAGCCAGGGAAAATAGGACGCGATCGCCCATACTTCGCCTGCTCCAGAAACACCTTCACAGCCGGTTGCTCAGCCACAAATGCTTGATATTTATCACTCTGGCGCGCCAAAAGATTCACCGGCAGATAACCCGTGCCAATTGCCCACTCGGTCTGAAATTGCTGACTCAAAACAAATTCAGCAAACTTCAGCGCCGCTTTCTCCCGTTTTGGTGTGGTTTTGAAAACGAATAGATTCTCGCCCCCAATGCCCGTTGCCCGTCTAGCAGCAAAAGGAATCGGAAAAACACCAAAATCCACACCAGTAGCTTTAAGTTGTCCTAGAGTCCAAGGACCAGTTAGCTGCATCGCCACCGAGCCTTTGAGAAATCCATCTATCTCAAAACCCCGCTCTGGCAACGACAAAACAACTGAACCGTCCTCTATTAAATTACGCCAGAACTGCAAAGCCGCGATCGCACCTTGATTAACTAAAGTGCTCGCCCCCGCTTCCTGCTTACCAGCATTAACCAACTCCCCGCCGCCGCTCCACATAAACGGCAGCCAGAGGAACACATTGAATTCTCCCTTTCCTAAAGGCAATAGCATCCCATGCTGATCTATCCTCTTGTCGCCATCCGTATCAAGAGTCAACCGACGAGCCACCTGCCGCAACTCCTCCCAAGTTTGGGGTAACTCGGTAATTCCAGCTGCCTTAAACAAACTGGGACGATAAAAAACGGACGTGTTATTCGTGCCAAAAGGCACCGACCAAGTGTGACCTTGGTACTTCATCGATTCAAACAACGCCGGGTCAATCTCATCTCGCAGCGGTGACTGCGCCAGCCAATCTTCTAAGGGGCGAATCGCATCTAGTTCCACTAGTTGTCCCGTAAGTGTCGAATTATACCACAATAAATCTGGCGACGCATTGCCTACTACCGCAGCCAAAATTTTAGGCAACTGCTGCTCCGCCTGCCCCACGTAGAGCGATTCCACCTGAATATCTGGATGCTCCCGATTAAACCGATCCACCAGTACCTGAAGGACATCCCGATTTGATGGTGGATTTACCCCATGCCAGAACGTTACTTTGGTAATACCAGCACCTGTTTCTGATCGCCCTGGCAGCGACTGACATCCACCATTAGCCACTATCACCACAACCAGTAAAACCAGTAACCTTGCCCTTATTAACCAACGGCTTAGAAGTCTCACAAATCCCAGGAATTTAACAAACACGATTTTGGCACTGTACTTTATCAGAAAAATATACACTTGCGGCGAATTTTATGCAGAAACTAATTCTGTCATTCCTTGCCCTCTTTATGCTGGGGATAATCATTTTTACAGGCTGTAGCGTTGGTAGACAAACAAATCAGGAAAGTGTTGTTACGGTTACGCTCAGTGGTTGGAGCAACCTAAATGAGAAACAGCTACTGCAACAGTTACTTAAGGACTTTGAAGCCAAAAATCCGAAAATCAAGGTCAAGTATGACGCGATCGCAGATGAATACATGGATGTCCTCAAAACCAGACTGATCGGGGACACAGCAGCCGATGTATTTTATTTAGACGCCTTGGAAGCACCAGCACTGATGATTCCGGGCGTCTTAGAACCGCTTGATAAATACATACCACCTGAGTTTGATATTACAGATTTTGAACCATCACTACTCAAGGCTTTTCAGCAGGACGGCAAAACCTACGGCTTACCCAAAGACATTTCCACCCTTGCACTGTTTTACAACAAAAAAGCTTTTCAAGCAGCTGGATTATCTCCGCCTCCCACAACTTGGTCAGAACTGCGCGAATACTCCCAAAAGCTAACTATTGATAAAAATGGAGATGGCAAAATAGAGCAATATGGTTTTTGTGTCCTCCCAGAATTGGCACGACAATACTTCATGATTAAAGCCGAGGGTGGTGAGTTAATCAACCCAGATGGAAAGGCTACATTCGCCTCACAAGAGAGTTTAAAAGGTCTGCAACTAATCATTGACCAGTATCGCAACGATAAATCAGCTGCCCAGCCAACAGATGTTGGCACAACGTCAGGCAGTGAAATATTTGGACAAGGCAAAGCCGCAATGGTAATTGAAGGTCCCTGGTTGATTTCCTACCTGAAACAAACCTTTCCAAATGTTGAATACGCAACAGCGGAAGTGCCTACAGTGGCTGGCAAAAAAGGAACGATGGCTTATACAGTTGCTTACGTAATGAATAAGCAATCAAAGCATAAACCAGAGGCATGGCAGTTAATTTCCTACCTAACCGGCAAAGAGGGCATGAAAAGATGGACAAGTAGTGGATTTGCCCTGCCAACTCGTAAGTCTGTTGCCATGCTAGGCTATGACAAGAATCCCCTCTATTCACCATTTATCGCTGGTGCCTCTTATGCCACCATTTGGCAAGCAGGGGAAAATCTGCCAGTCATCTTAAACAATTTTAATAACCAGTTTGTCAGTGCCATGCTGGGCGAACAACCTTTACCAGTTGCCATGAGAAGAGCACAGGAAACTGCAAACAAAGAAATTAAATTAGCTGAGTAGACGGCTGATAAAAGGGCGTTCCATCGCGCTCTCCTTATCTTTGTGCCATTCGGCTTAACCCACGGAAACTATACCGCCGCTGACCTCAAGGAGACTGCCTGTGGTAAAACTGCTGTCGTTTGATGCCAAATACACATAGCTGCGATCGCGGTCCATCAGTTCCGCAATTGCGCCCTTGAACCTCGGAGAAAACGCAAGCCAGAGAAACGTAAAATAAAAGCTTCACGTCCCTAGAAGGCAAAACAATGCAAGATTTCAAAACTTAAGTGCAAAGTAGCCAATCAGCTTCACCGGATTGATGTCCTAACCGAAAGTTCAGTAAGTACACACCTCTTCAGATCAGCGGTTAACTGACCTTTTTCTATATTCAAAAACAGAACCCTGGGCTAGCAACAAAACTTTGCTGATTGTGTACTCTGGACTTTAGACCAAGGGGTTTGTAGCCACAATATGATGGAGAAACAATTTTATGGAAGTACAAAAGCTGACGGCACTCGATGAGTATCGCTTGCTGGGAAATAGTGGTTTGCGGGTCTCGCCTCTGTGCCTGGGTACCATGACCTTCGGCACAGACTGGGGCTGGGGTGCAGACCAAGAAGAGTCGCGCCGGGTGTTCGAGAGGTACATTGAACTAGGTGGCAATTTTATCGACACTGCCAACATCTACACCAACGGCACGAGCGAGACGTTCGTGGGTGAATTTATTCAATCGCGCCGTGAGCTGCTTTGTACTCGCCACCAAGTACTCAAACAACACGCACAAAGGCGATCCAAATGCGGGGGGCAACCACCCTTCGGGTTCGCCGGTTGCCTACGGAGGGAGACCCTCCTTCAGCACCGGACTCACCGCAAGAATATGATTCAGGCGATTGAGAATAGCCTCAGGCGTCTCAAGACCGACTACATAGTCTTGCGAAGGTCAATCGTTTAGCATAGCTAATTGCGTGAAAAATTAAGATGCGTTTACCCTGGCATAATAACTAGTTCTCCATAACTTTGCTTTTCTTAGACGTCTTTTGACATTTAGCCGCAAGATCCCTAACCCACTCCCTAACCACGTCTGTCTGTCTTCTTCCCGTCATCTCACAGTACCTCTTTAATATTTCCAATTCCGACTCAGGTAGTCGTACAGTTAAATATTTATCTGACTTCACAATGTACCTCTTGTTGTGGTACAATTATTGTAGAGTCAGATAAGGATTGATGGCAGTCAACCGCAAGCAAAAAAAATGATGCTCCGCTCTTGTCGGGTGTTCTTGAATGAACTGAACCAGGGCAAGAGCAAAGTTTTGCTTACGTTTCTGCATCAGTGCCATGATGTGACTCAGTACTTTGTAGACTTGTTTTGGCAACGTCAAGACTACTCTGGCCTCCTGGCTGACTTGCCAACGGTTCATAAAGCCGTTAAACGCTTCGGAACCACGACTCGATTGAGTCAAGCGCTGGCAAAACAAGCCAAAGAGTGCGTTCGTTCGCAGCGAAAGACACAACAACGCAAGCCCCGACTGCGAAATCATGTTGTCACGCTGTACTACCACTTCGTCACCATTGAACCCTTTTTGGGTAAAAGTTTTGACTGGGCAGTGAGGTTGATTGGCTCTGGCGCACCAAGATTGACGGTGCCCGTTCCCTCTACTGCTCTAATCAACCAACGATTGGCGGATGGCTGGCAGATGTCGAAAACTATCCGTCTAGGAATGCGTAGCGGTCGGTTGTTTGTTGATTTCATCTTTGAGAAAGAGCGTCCTGTTTTGAGAGAAGACGGAAAGACCGTTGGAATGGATTCCAATTACAAAGCAGGGCTGGTCTTCTCCGATAGTCAGATAGTAGGGCGCGAACTCTACCCAAAAATTCAAGGTTTTGCTAAACGCCAGAAACATACCAAAGCTCTTGTTAAATCTGCGCTGGGTAAGGCAATTAAGCAAATAGACTTCTCTAAGGTCAAGGTGCTGGTCATTGAAGACCTGAAGAAGGTTAAACACGGAACACGGGGGACGTTCTCCCGCGTGTTTAACAGACGGCTTTCCCACTGGCTTTACGCCTATGCTGTGGATCTTCTGAGTAGACGCTGTGAGGAATTGGGGATTGAGGTTCAACGTAAAGACCCATATAAAACCTCGCAATTTTGCCGGATTTGCGGTAAGTGGAATAGACGAAATCGCAGAGGTGATAAGTTCAGGTGCGTTAGTTGCGGTCATGCAGACCATGCTGATCTCAATGCCTCCCTGAACTTGGAGTTTCTGGGATTGGCGGGGATTTATGGACTCCGTTCGCTAAAAAGTCTGAAATATCAAAGTTTTGGATAACCATGAAGGATCTAATGCAATCTCCCCTTCTCTAAAGGTAGCAACACGGTCGGGGTGATCGCGCTCGTTGGTTAGTGACAAAGAGGAGGAACGATTTCCCTATCGTGAATGCTTCAAGGGTCGCAGGTGATGAGGCAAAGGCTTAGAGGGGCGATCAAAGGCTTGTGACATGCTGACTATAATAAAGAGAATCACGATCGCAGTCCGACGACTATGCAAACCTCATATCGCCTAAATGCAAGGGATCTGGATCACCATTTTCTAGAGTCGCTCAAAACCCTATTTCAAGATAGAGAAATAGAGATTATTGTCTATGATGTTGATGAAACAGCTTACCTCTCAAAATCAGAGGCAAATCGGAGGCGATTGCTTCAAGCCATAGAAAACATCGAAAACGGAACCAACCTCATTGAAGTCAACCTTGAGAAGTTTGAATGAGTCGGCGGATTACGTTTGAAGCCTCTGCATTTGAGGATTTTAATGAATGGGTAACGCTGGACAAAAAGACTCACCAAAAAATCATCATTCTCATTAAAGACATTAACCGCTCACCGTTTTCAGGGTTGGGTAAACCAGAAGCCCTAAAGTATGAGTACAGCGGTTATTGGTCACGGCGCATCAATGATGAACACCGTCTCATCTGCCTTGACTACCAAACAGCGCCGCCCGTGCCGTTCAACTAGCTGGCGCGTGTCTTCAGCATCTTCGTCGGAGATGTTATACAAGACCAGCGACATCCGCGCCTTCCATGGCAAAGGCGATCGCCACGGCACGCCCGATGCCTGAGTCGCCACCTGTGATGAGCGCCACCTTGTCTTTGAGTTTGTCTGCCGGACGGTAGTTGGAATTGTTGCTATCCGGTTGCAATTCCATCTGGGATTGACTACCTGGATAGGGCATCTTCTGATCGGGAAGTTCGCCTGCTGCTGAGCGTTGCTCTGAAGTATTGCTCATGGCGTTAATTTCCTTTTGTGTAAGTTGTCAGGATGTGGAAGATAAGGGCAAGCAAACGGTAAACCGAGTTTCTCCGGGTTTTGATGTGAACGTGATGCTGCCGCGATGACGGTTATCGACAATCCGCCGCACCATCTCCAAGCCCAACCCTGACCCTTTGCCAACAGTTTTTGTGGTAAAGAACGGCTCGAAGATGCGGGATTGAACGTCAGTAGGAATGCCTGAACCAGAATCAGTGATTTGAACTTGAATATGGTCAAGATTGCAAGCGGTAGCAATTTCGATAACGCCTGTCCCGGAGATTGCATCAATGGCGTTATCTAGCAAATTCGTCCAAACCTGATTGAGTTCACTGCCATAAACCAGAATCTTAGGCAGAGTGCAATCATAGGCGCGGCGAATCTCAATGCCCTGCTTGAGTTTGTAAGCGAACAATCGCAGGGTATCCTCTAATCCCTCATGCACATCGATCAACTGCTGAGCGCCTCGATCCATGTAGGAGTAGGATTTCATCGCCTGCACTAACGCAGAAATCCGCTCAGCTCCCCTTAATCCACTGCTAATCATGGACATGACATCGAATGAAAGCGCGAGCCAGCGCAGTCCCATATCTCGCATTTCGGTGGGATCATTGCGCCAGCGTTCCATCAATTTGTCCAGTGTCTCGATTTCAATTCCTGCAGCCGCCAACGGTTGGGAAACCTGCCAAGCCTTCTCAACGCCGTAGTCTTCCAGCCAGAGGAGCAGTTCCTCCTCGCGTACACTCAATGTAATTGAATCGATGCGATCTTGAGCGATGGCATCATAGCCGTCGTCCCGCACCTTGAGCCATTGCTCGGTATGTTCTTCATCAATCTGGCGTCGTCCAGCCACCAAGTTCATCCGTTGCAACTCCAGCAGTGCCGGAACAACATTTTGCAGCGATCGCACCACTGCTGCCGCAGGATTATTTAACTCGTGCGCTAATCCGGCAGCTAGAGTACCCAGTGCTGCCATCTTCTCGCGTTGACGAATGAACGATTCTAGCCCACGTAACCGCTTCTCAACTACTCGAAATAACGTGCGTTCAAACTCGCGGCACTCGTGGAGCAACTCGCGGAAGTCGTCTGCAGAGATCAGATGCAGAGCGCAAGGACTAAGGGCAGACAACGTCACCGGGACGGGTTCGTCGGTAAGAATCTGAACTTCACCAAAAAATGCCGGTGCTTGGAGTTGACCAGTAGGTATTTCCACCCCCTCACTCAGGCGAGTGATACCGATCCGACCGGACGATAAAACAAAGAATCCCCGTCCAGCCTCTCCCTCTCGAACCAGGATTTCGCCGCTCGCTAGCTCAAGAAATTGAGCGCGATTGCATACCCAATCGAGTCGATGCTGCGGCAGGTGTTGGAATAATTCCAGTGCTAGTAAATCATTGGTACACAGCACAGCTAAATTTACCTATTGTGTAAGTTGTCAGGATATGGAGGCGGCGATCGCATCACCGTGTAGACGATCGCATTGGCGATGTCTTCTCGATTATCCACCAATCGCGCCCACCTTCGCTCCTGCAAATGCAGTGTTCAACGAAACCGAGCGCCATTGATCGAGTTCTGCTTTCACCGATTGCAGCTTTTGTTCTAACACTCTTCGCGACCAGGCGAACCCCGCAAGCGATCGCCGCGAGCGACCTTGATCTGCCGCAGATCGCCTCTGGTTCCCACAGGTCAATCTTGGTCGCTCGACTCCAACGCAGTGTTAGACTGCTGACCGCTGCTATTTCTCGCTGCTTCTAACTTTTGGCGAATCGCTGTTTGAACTTTCTCATCAAAATCAGGATCGCTGGGACTTGCAATAATTCTGAGCGGACGCTGATTGATTCTGTCTAAATATGCTTGAAAAGCAGGTTGATCTCCACGATGCTTAAGAAAATACTGTTTCAATTCAGCGTCAGACATTACGTTATAGTTAACTTGGCTCATCAGCAAATTCCCCGTTAGGTAAGATTTGGAACTCAAGCTCTTCGTTATACCCAGCTAATATTTATACGTTACGAGTTCGATTATCAACGCAGATAAGATATATGGGTTGAAGCATGATGTACGCCTCTTGAATGCCAGAATCACATCCATAGCCTTGCAAATCTTGCATTCATAGTACCATTATCAAAGGCAGTAAATCTAGAAGATATAGCGAAGCTCACAGTAAGGGAGGAACTTTTTCAGACCATGCTTAAAGCGGTTGACTTCTTCCCGTTTAATGTCATAGCGATAGCATAGTACATCTGCTTTACCAGCTTTAACTTGTTGAATTTCCGGCTGCCAAAGATAGTCTTCTCCCTGAGGAGTCCACTGTAGATTAACTTGATGTAAATCGGCTGAGTGAGTTAGAAAGAAAGCTTCTGCTTTCAACTGGGCTTTGGCTTGAGGTGTCAGCACATCATTCATTTCTGACCAGAGCTGTACCCAATCATAGCGCCACTGGTCACCGCCGTAGATGACAATCGGGGAGAAATTTACGTGGACTTCGTAACCATGCTCTACCAAATTATTAATGGAACGGATTCTGGCTGAGATAGGAGAGGTTCGGATGTCGATAGACTGGGCAATCTTTTGTGGCATCAATGAGTAACGAATCCGGGTATGACCTTTTGGTTCTACTGATAACCAAGCAGCTTCATTCACAGTTTTTGTCGCAAACGTAGCCATGGCATATTCCATGCGGGCAAAGCGCTGAATTAGATACAAGGGATTGTCACTAATTAAAGCGTCTAGACTACAATCACTATTACAGCCAATATCAAATACCCAGAGAGATCCCTGTTGATTGGGGCAAGGCTTAGGTCCTAACTTTTGTTGCTTCTTATCAATACTGTCAGCGATCTGCTCAATATTGACAAACACAGTTAAAGGATTAGACCCACCGGTATGACGGGCTACATAGCAATAAGAACAGGCGCTTAGACAGCCGCGTGAGGAACCCGGTGCAATAAAGTCGGAGCTGTTCTTATTGGGAGTTGAAGTCAGACTTTTACGTACTCCCAAAACCAGATAGTTCTGCTTAGTTTGAATCCAGTTCTCAGGAGTACTATTGCGGAGTTCCTCAATGCGAGCGTGAGATTCTACTGGTTTAACTTCCGCATTAGGAAATCGATTAATGATAGCTTGAGCCCGTGCCTGCCAATCTTGGTTGGTATTGATGTTTTGGTCAAGATAAATTGTCTGAAAATCAATTTTCATGTGTTGTTATACCTAAATTATAAATTTCATAAAATTTCTGAGTATATTCGGATTCAGCTTTGCATTCTTCAGGTGACTATCTTATATTATCAAACACATACAACTGACTCACGTGTCCTAAGCAGAATCGGTTTTAGGTCATTTCTGGTAGGGCTTTGCTGAATGTTTTAGTGCTGTTAGGGGGCGCGGTCTACCATTCCTATATAAAAAAGTAAAAAATTTAAAAAATCATGTCGTCAACCCAAGCAACTATTACTTCTCCGCCCAAAACCCGGTTTGCCGTTGTTTGAGGCGGAGACACATAAATGTCAGCCTGAAGGGTTTGCTCCAGCCACTGAACCACGGTTCCCCGGAACGAGCCAACCATAATCGAGACGCCGACAATGACTGAGACGGCGACCATCAGTGCCGCGATCGCCACCGACGTGCGACTCAAGGAGCGCATAATATCACGGGGAGCTAGGCGTCCCAACACGCCCAACACACTAAAACCCAGAGGCGCGAAGACTCGCATTGCTACTGCAATCAGGGGTGGAGTTAGGAGGGCTGCTCCCAATAGCACTGCAAACAAGCCGCCAAAGGCAGCGACTAAACCACCTGTCTGCCAGCGCAGCAACACCACGCCCACGGCAGTTAGCCCCAGCCAGGTGAACACCAATTTGGGTAATAACTGCTGCACTTTCCCTTCTAAGGTGGAGCGCTGTAGTGTGATCGCGGGCGTGGTGTTCATCGCTTCTAGGGCAGGGAGCCCAGACGCCAATAACGCGGAGGCGACCCCAATAACCAAACCTTTGACGAGCGTGCTTTGCGCCAGAGTGACTTGCTGCACCGTCACAACAAAGTAAAAGTCGTTAATGGTTTGTGTGATCAGCCCAACGATGCTGCGCCCCAACACCACCCCTAACCCAACGCCCAGGACAGACCCCACGACGCTAAAAATTGCCGCTTCCCCCACAATCAGGGTAAACAGTTGCCCTTGGGTTACTCCCAAACAGCGCAGGATACCAAAGATCGGGCGTCGTTGAATCACGCTAAAGGTCACAGTGTTGTAAATTAAGAACATCCCCACCACCAGTGCCAACAAGCTCAAGGCAGTCAGGTTTAGCTCAAAGGCGGCAGTCATCTGCTGCACCGCATTCTTTTGAGATTCTGCGGTTTCCAGCTTCACCCCGATCGGTAACATCGCCGCGATCGCAGCTTTATCCTCTGGCTTCTGGACAATCAGGTCAATATGGCTCAGGGTGCCCACTTGCCCCAGGAGTTCCTGAGCAGTGGCAATGTCGGCAAACAGAAGATTACTCAGGGCACGGCGGTTTAAGGTATCGCTCGTTTCTAACACGCCTACCAGTTGCGCTCTTGCATGCTGTCCGCCAATATTGAGATGTAGGGTATCTCCCAAGGAAAGCCCGTACTGGGTCGCAACGTCTTGGGATAACACAATGGCATCGGGGTTAGTGAGAAACCCACTGAACCCAGTCCCGTGACTTTCCAC